>Ga0306922_10004424_pt1 | contig 13306 bp, 12 predicted proteins | sample sta12Cox44000082_FD_203758 | JGI IMG/M metagenome (GOLD analysis project Ga0306922, IMG submission 203758) | Lab enrichment of tropical soil microbial communities from Luquillo Experimental Forest, Puerto Rico - statoxic.12C.oxic.44.000.082 (v2)... | ecosystem: Environmental > Terrestrial >... | reverse complement strand
TCCAGCGCGATGGACGGCTGGTGGATTTCCTCGCCGAGGATGTTTCTCCATATCCTGACAGCCAGCTCGGCGCTGCGGTTCGAACGATTCATGATTCGTGCCGGCAAGTGCTCGACCGTTACTTAAAGCTTGAGCCAGTTATCTCCGCAGAAGAAGACCAGCCTGTGACAGTCCCGTCGGGCATGGATCCGGCGGCAATCAAGCTCATAGGGAATGTTGTTGGGCAGCCACCAGTCAGGGGCATGTTACGTCACAGAGGTTGGAAGGTGACAGAAGTCAGCCTGCCATCGTTGCCCCACGGAACAGGGCGAAAGATTGTCGCGCCGGCAGAGGTTGAGATCGCCTAGCACTTCGACGGTTTGCACAAATATGGAGATTTCATTGGATTCGGAATTCATCGTTGGAATCGACTTGGGGACTACAAACTCTGCCCTGGCCTACTGCCGAGTGGCAAGTGAGAACTTGCAGATTGAAGTTAATAGCGTGCCGCAGCTTGTAAGTCCGAATGAGGTAGCTGAGCGCACGCTTTTACCCTCCTTCCTTTACGTTCCTGGGGAGCTGGATTTTCCTGCGGAGAGCCTTCAGTTGCCTTGGGACCATCAGCCGAAGTTCGTAATCGGCGAACTGGCTCGCAAACGAGGCGCTGAAAATCCGTCGCGACTGGTTGTATCAGCGAAGTCATGGCTTTCGCACGCTGCGGTGAATCGAAAAGCCGCAATTTTGCCGTGGCAGGCACCGGAAGAAGTGGCCAAGGTTTCGCCTGTGGAGGCTTCTGCACAATACTTGCGGTATCTCCGTACCGTGTGGGACGTACAACATCCTGACGGCGGCTCGGCATTGCGCCAGCAAGATGTTTTCCTGACTGTACCGGCGTCGTTTGATGAAGAGGCCCGGGAGTTAACGCTTCACGCGGCTGAGCATGCGGGTCTCGAGCGGGTGACGCTACTGGAAGAGCCACAGGCGGCCTTCTACGCCTGGCTACAGAGCCAAGGGGACGGCTGGCGCAAGCGAATCAAAGTGGGTGACCTCGTGCTGGTCTGCGACATCGGTGGGGGAACCACGGATTTCAGCCTGATCACCGTCACCGACGAAGACGGCGACCTGACGCTCAAGCGGGTGGCGGTTGGCGAACACATTCTGCTTGGCGGCGACAACATGGATCTCGCCATTGCGCGAATGCTTCAGCGGAAGCTGGAGGGCGAAGGTCAACGCATCGATACCTATCAACTCCAGGGACTCTGGTATCAGTGCCGCGCGGCCAAGGAATATCTCTTTGAACATCCGAAGGCTCAAAAGCAAGACGTCACATTGCTGGGCAAGGGACGTAAACTCGTCGGCGGCACAATCAAAACCGAGTTGTTGCGCGGTGAACTGGATCCAGTGCTGCTCGAAGGCTTCTTTCCGAGAGTTGCAAGCGATGAAATGCCAATCCGCCAGCGTCGAATCGGATTTCAGGAACTAGGTCTGCCTTACGCGGCTGATGCAGCCGTAACAAAACATCTGGCACGGTTCTTGTTGCAACAGGCGCAGAACAGTCCGGAGGCCGCCAATATCCGTCGAGGCCGAACTGGGCTCGCGTGCCCGACGCACGTCCTCTTCAATGGGGGCGTAATGAAAGCAACTTCCCTGCGCGAGCGGCTCGTTCAGGTGCTGAATCAGTGGCTGACGGGAGAAGGATTTGACGCGCTAGGACCTACTCAGGTGCTCGATGCTCGCGATCTGGAGCACGCAGTCGCCCGTGGAGCGGCATACTACGGCAGGGCGAGACGGGGTCACGGAGTTCGTATTCGCAGTGGCGCTTCGCGCACATACTACATCGGCATCGAAAGTGCCATGCCAGCGGTGCCAGGGATGGAAGCTCCTATGAAAGCGCTTTGCGTGGTGCCGTTCGGAATGGAAGAAGGAACCGAGGCGCAGGTCCCAGGACGCGAGTTCGGGTTGGTAGTTGGCGAACCGGTGGAGTTTCGGTTTCTCAGCTCGACAGTTCGCAAGCAGGACCACGTTGGCGATCTGCTTGAGAACTGGTCGGGAGAGATCGTGGAATTGAGTCCACTAGAAGTGACGCTGAACCTCGATGGCAAGCAGGGCACGGTCATACCTGTGCGGTTGGAGTCACGCGTAACAGAGATCGGCACCCTGGAAGTCTGGTGCGTTTCGCGCGACGCTGGGCAACGATGGAAGCTCGAATTGAACATCCGGGAACTGGTCGATCAGTAGCCGGGGCGCAGTAATGGAGGGTTCTTCGCGTTATTCGATCGGCATCGACCTAGGCACTACCAACTCGGTAGTCGCTTATGTGGACACTGCCGATGAATCTGCGGCCGGCATTCGCGTCTTCGAGGTCGCGCAAGCGGTAGCTCCAGGCGAGGTGCGCGCTATTGCGGCACTACCATCCTTTCTGTACTTTCCCACTGCCGCGGAAATCGGATCGGGTGCTTTTAACCTACCCTGGGAGGACAACCTCTTTGCAATCGCCGGCAAAGCAGCACGCGAACTTGGTGCACTTGTGCTTGGGCGCCAGGTTGCTTCGGCGAAGTCGTGGCTGTGTCAGGATGCGCTTGATCGTACTGACGACATCTTGCCCAGAGAAGCCGTGCCACCTGAGCCAATGATCTCGCCCGTCGAAGCTTCGGCGCGATACCTCATACATCTGCGAAATGCATGGAACCATACGATGGCTGCTGAGGGCAGCGGTTCGGACTTGCTGTTCGAAAAGCAGGAGATCGTTGTCACAGTGCCGGCATCTTTCGATGAGGAGTCGCGCGAACTTACGGTAGAAGGCGCACGAAGGGCCGGCTTGCAAAGGCTCACCCTGCTGGAGGAACCGCTTGCGGCGTTCTATGCGTGGGTCTCGGCGAATCGGTCGGAAGCTTCGGCGCAGCTGCGGAATGGTGACGTCGTCCTCATCTGCGACATCGGCGGGGGCACGTCCGACTTTAGTCTTGTGCGCGCCGACATCGCAGGGCACGACATCCAGTTCGAGAGGACTGCGATTGGCGAGCACTTGCTCCTGGGTGGAGAGAACCTTGATCTTGCATTGGCGCGGAGGGTGGAGCAAAAACTCAATGCCAAGCTCAGCTTGCGCCAGCGGCACGCTCTCAAAATTTCGTGTTCGGCAGCCAAGGAGTGTCTGTTGGGGGAGTCCAACATCGATCGCCTGCCGATAAGGATTCTCGGGTCGGGACGTGCGGTGGTCGGGGAGATGCTCAGCAGTGAGTTGACCCGCGAAGAAGTTGTCGAGGCTCTAACGGCAGGTTTCTTGCCACTCAGCCGTCCGGACGAATTGCCGTCGCGCAGCAGGGTCGCAGGGCTGCGTGAAGTTGGGCTTCCCTACGCTACCGATCCAGCAATCACGAAACATCTAGCCTCGTTTCTGCGGAACGCTGCAGCATCGATGTCGATGGTTGGTGAGGTGCCATCAAAGCCGCCCATGGTGAGGCCTGACGTGGTCTTGTTCAACGGAGGCTTCTGCATACCCGAGGTCACGCGAAGGCGAATTCTCGAAGCGATCGGCAACTGGTTCAGCGACAAAGAGCCGGGTTGGCGTCCTGAAGTCCTACACAGTCGGGGGATGGAGAGTGCGGTCGCGGTGGGTGCTGCTTATTATGGACGAGTGCGGCGTGGCCAAGGCTTGCGGGTGAAAGCCGGTAGCGCCCGAACCTATTACATTGGGACGCGTACCGAGGGCACGGCAGTTTGCGTATTGCCCGCCGGAACTGATGAAGGCACGACCTTGCATCTTGATCGTGAATTTTCGGTCTTGGCGAATCGCCCCGTGTCCTTCAACCTGTTCAGCTCGACGGTGCGCCACGACCCGCATGGAGCCGTGGCCGAGCTGGATCCGGAGCAAATCCACCGGCACGCACCACTGACAACCCTCTTGCGTTACGGCAAGAAGCTGCAGGAGAGGGAGCTCAGTGTGCGGCTGTCTGTGAGCTTCACTGAGGTCGGGACCTTGGAGCTCTGGTGCGAATCTGTAAATTCACCGCACCGTTGGCGCCTACAATTCGAAGTGCGAGGAGGCTCTGCTGTTCCAGGTTGCTACCAACCTGGTCATGCGACGAGCAAATTCAGCGCGACGGAGGTCTCCGAGAATGCTTTGGAAGCTGCACGGTCCTCGATCCGCGCAGTATTCAACAGCTCGCCGGACCATGAGCCGGGTGACCCGGCCTCGCTAGCGAATGATTTGGAATCGCACCTAGGAATAAAGAAGGAGTCGTGGCCAGTCTCGCTCGTAAGGGACTTGGCAGACACCTTGCTCGAAGTAACGGCAGGAAGGAAGCTGAGCGCCCAGCATGAAGCACGATGGTTGAACGTGTTGGGGTTCTGCTCGCGGCCGGGCTTCGGGTACGTCGACGATAGCCGTCGTATGCAACAGATCCGTAGGTTGTACCAGTCAGGCTTGACCTTTCCAGGAAACTTACAAAACCAAGTGAACTGGATAGTGCTCTGGCGCCGGATCGCAGGCGGCCTGAACGCTGGACATCAAAATGAGATCTGGAATTATCTGGGAGCGATCGGCATTGGCCGTAAGAAAACCAGAGCACGACTAAACCCGCAACTCGAGCGTGATGGCTGGCGACTGCTGGCGAGCTTGGAACATCTGTCAGGCTCAACGCGTGCTGCTCTTGGAGCGGAGCTGTTGCGCAAGCTGAAGAAAGAACCGAGCGATAGTGCCTGGCTCTGGGCGCTGGGACGGTTTGGCGCTCGCATTCCTCTTTACGGCTCATTGGCCTGCGTTGTGCCGGTTGCCACAGCCGAGGAGTGGATTTTTGTGCTTTTAGAGTTGGATGAATTAAGTTCGGAAACCGCGAGCGCCATTGTCCAAATCGGCAGGCGCACCGATGATCGAACCCGAGATGTTAGTAAAGAGGTTCGTGAAACTGCATTTAGCAGACTGCGATCAGTTCGCTCGTTCGAGCAATTGCTGGTTCGCCCACTGACGGAGTTCATTGCCCCAGACCGAAGTGACGTGGTCCGAACTTTCGGCGAACCTTTGCCGAAGGGCCTGCGTCTCGAGAGCACGGCAGACTGCTTGTCGACAATCGCAGCAATTGCTGCAGAACCTTAGAGTATTTGTAACGCGTGAGCCCATCAGGAGGAATCCTGGACGGCGCTGCTTCGCACCACGTAATCGAGAAACTCTTTCAATACTGTGATTGGCCTGAGTGCAAGCAGTCCGCTTCGCTGCCTGCGCGCCTTTCGCCGCATTCCTTCCGCGTCGCCATCAACACCGACTTGCTCGACCACGGCGTGCCCCTCGAAGACGTGCAGCACCTAGCCGGCCACGCGGACCCGCGCACCACGCGGCTCTACGACTGCCGACAACGGAAGGTGACGCGGAACATCGTCGAGAGGATTTCGATTCAGCGATATGAACAACGCTTCCCCCCAGGCCAAAAAAAACCGCACGAAGAATGCGACATCGAGTACGAGATACCAGCCGCGGCCCGCCCTCCCACAAGCACCCAGCATCGGCTCTACATCAAGACGAACGGAAAAGACGCTGAACGGATTCAGCACTGCTATAAGCGTCGGCCTCACCAGTTCAACCAGTTCATGGTCCTTTACGTCCGAGGTGCGACAGCTTAAGATTTTTATCCATTTGGGGTTCTGGGATGTGGAGGAGAAATGCGATTTCTACCCGCCGTCCTCTTGGTGGTCTGGCTTGCCGTGTCTGCTGCGAACACTCCCGAAGTGAAGACTCTTCTCAATGAAGTTTCTGCGGCCTACGTGAAACTTGAGCCCCAGACAATTCGCCCGGCTGAGGGATACATCCGATACGACTACCTGGTCCCGGGAGGCTATTACAAGGAGATGTGGGACTGGGACGGGTTCTTCATTGGCTCGCATCTTGCCCACCAGAGTCGGGATCAAGCCAAGTACCTGAAGGGTTGGGTTCTTAGCTTTGCGGGCGCCATCGACAAGGAGGGCTACGTTGCAGGGTTGATTACAACCAAGGGACCGATCCCATTGAACGGCGGCTTCGGCAAGTTTGCCATGAAACCATTTCTGGCCCAAGGCGCGGTCATCGCCTCGGAACGACTGGCTGATTATCAGTGGGTGGCGCCTATCTGGGACAACCTGCGGCGGGCTATCAAGTACCGCGAGAACACGCAATACGACCAGAAATGGGAATTGTTCTTTTGGGAGAACGCCATGCAGTCAGGCGCGGATAACAATCTCGCGCTCACCAACGATCCCAAGGATCCCGGTGCGATTTTGGCAACTGATCTTTGCACCTTCCAGTTGCGCGAATATGAAGCCATGGCCCGGTTGGCCGAAATGCTTGCGAAGAGAAATGAGGCTGCTGAGTACCGACAAAAAGCTCTTAAGCTTCGCGCTGCCATGCTAAGGCACCTTTGGTTTGCTAACGACCCAATATTCTTCAACATTCGTCGCGACAATGGCGCGCCTGTCCGCCACATAAGCTACTCGAACTTCGTTCCTCTTCTCGAAGACGTCCTGCCACCCGAAGACGCGCGCACCATGATCCGCCGCTACCTGTGGAATCCGGAGTACATGCTCGGACCTTACGGAATTCGTAGCCTTTCTAAACAGGATCCAGGCTACAACAACGTGAGTATGATTGATCCCTACTCGAACTGGCAGGGTCCTGTATGGATCAACGCAAATTATCTCGATTACTTGGCACTCAAGCGGTATGGGTTCGATAAGGAATCAATGCAGTTGGCCAGCATTCTAGGACACCTCGTTCTAGGCGACATTCAGAAGTGGGGCTCGATGCATGAGTGTTACGACGCAGAGAATGGCGATGGCTTGGCTCCAACTCCCGAGCAGTCGAAAGATCATACCTTCGCGGGATTTGTCGGTTGGAACCTACTGGTCCAGGACATGCTGCAGTGCGAGAGCACTGGAAACTGTTTGTTGTTAGACTGGCCCGGGAAAGGGGCTGGACTCGGTGGATCCAGAACTGCTCCAGTTAGCGACAAAACTCCTGTGCAAGCGGCGCGCGGGAGGAGCCATCCGTGACGCAGAGCCCGGTGCCCCAAAATCGAATCCGCCTACCGCAAGGCCGATGCCGCGATTCAGAACCTCATCGATAAGCTGGCGGCCTGAAAAAATCTGAGAGTCCAATTCTCAGAGTTGCCCGGCTAGAACCTAGATGACGGCTGTTTGCCACATAGCCTGCGACACGAAACACCGATCTTCAACTAATGGTCGTTAGCTGAAATGTACACAAGGTTGGGTCAGGACGCTAACTTTGGCACTCGACGGCCGCTTTGTTGTGTTGTGTTCCTGTTCTGTGGATTCGTCGTGACCACGTCTCCTGCTTGTCCGGAGTCCATGACTCCACCAAGACCGGATACATTTGCGTAGACCTTAACGCGATCCTCATTTTTTCACTTGCAACAAGGCGCGGACCACACATTCCGTATTGCCGGTGACACGCCCGGAGACCCGACTTCGAAGACTCGATATACGACGGGTGTGGGTTTACACGTTCAGCGTACCGTGGATACGCGTGTAGCCACGTGGGGCTGAAGATTATTGACATTGATGGTCGCCTTTGCTAGCGTTCGTTCCGTTCGCACAGCTTCGAATGAGGAGCAACGATGCCGATTCCAGACCGCGCCGACGAATCCGCTTCCCTCTCGAGGTCGAGCGCTGAGCCGTTGACTCCTGTGGGTGGCCTGCAGGAGTTGGATGGCCAATTCGCCTTCATGACGACTCCCAAAGACACCTTCCTGACGGCCGTAGGCGGTGGGGGACGGACGACCGACACGATCCACACCGACGCGACCGTGCCGCGTTCATGGGAGATGTTCCGGCTGTGGTCCACGAACGTCTCCGGGTTCTACGGGATCCAGACTCTCAACGGCCATTTCGTCACCGCCGTCGACGCCGGCGGACGGACGACGGACACGATTCACACTGACGCGACGGTGGTCGCCAGCTGGGAGCTCTTCGCGCCGGTTCCGTTGTCGTACCCACAGAGCGGTTTCGGCCGAAGACCAGCAGGGGGTTCTTTCTGACTGCGGTCGGGGGGGTGGCCATAACAGCGGTGACACGATCCACACCGACGCGACCGTAGCGAAATCATGGGAATCTTTTCTCCCGTACCGCTCTGGCAGCTTCGGCACGGGATCGACCTATGGCCTCCAGATCTGGGGCGGCAACAGCTCTGACGAACAGGATCTGCGGGGGTGGCTCTTCGCATTCGGGGGCGGCGGCGACCCCGGTCCCGGGGCGGTCTGGCTCACCGAGGAGGGCGAAATCAACGAGCTCTCGTGGACACTGCTCAAGCAGCCGGACGGCACCTATGCCCTGCAGACCGCGAACGGCACAGCTCTCACCGCGATTGACGGCGGCGCGCCAGGATCACAATTTCGTACAGACACCCCCGTGGACGCCATCGGGGATGCCGAAAAGTTCGTCCTCATCGACAACGGCGACATGACCGTTTGGATCAGGACCTTTGCCGGTAGTTATATTTCCCTCGGTTCCGGCGTCACCGCGGGCTTATCCAACATCAGCCGCGCCCTCAAATTCCGGCTGCAACTGTTCAATCTGGCACCCGGCCCCACCGGGTGATAGGCGATCATGATCCGTCCCGTTCGATTGATTGGTATCGACCGGCGCAAGACTACCTTCCATTTACCTGAGCGCATCTTCTATCTGCTTGATGCATCCCATACGCGATTCGAACCCGTGTTATCGCCGTGAAAGGGAATCCTGATGTAAATTGCGGGGTTTGCACCGACGAGGCATAATGCGCAATCCACCGAGCACATGCAGTTTCTGGTTCGTGGCGGATCACCAAGCGCCTGAACCGATCCGAGAACGCGCTGGTTGTAACGTTGAAGCTGGACGGGGATACCTTCAGCTTTGCCGATCCAAGGGTTAAGCGGATTGACGAGCAAACGATTGAAGAGACCGATAAACGCGAAGGAAAGGTTGTCGAGGTCATTCGCTTTACGATTTCTTCTGACGGAAGAACGATGAGTGTCTCCATGAAAGACATCGCGAAGAGCACGACCAGTGAGTTTGTCTTGCATAAAGAGTAAGGTCCTCTCAATTCTTGTAAACCCACTAGGATTTGTACACGACTGATCGCCTTCGCATTCGTTACCGAAAAGCCGTCGCCCGCCTTCAGCCAAAAAAAGCCCCAGCGCGAAAGCGATTGGGTGATATTGTTTCCGGGACGAGGACGCCAAAATGCAAATTGCTAAGAAGCTTTTTGTTGTGTCAGCGATATTCGCGCCAGTGGTGTGTCGAGCTGCTCCCTCACGTTACATCCAACAATCACCATCACCCCGCAGAATGGAGGAAGCTCGTTCGCAATTACAGGGAGTGGGTTCAGTTCCGGTAGTCCGTGCGCTACATTGAGCTATGACCCACCTTCGGGGATTACCACGATAGTGAAAGACGTGCCTTGCGCCAAAGGGAATTTCAACCCCAATGTCGCTTGGACACCAGCTCAAATACCAGATTGCACAGCGAACACTCCCGTCACTGTGCTTGCGGTTGACCACCGAACCGGTAACCCGGGGTCGGCATCCACCTCGCTCTTGTGTGAGGTCGCGCTTTGCCCCGCTGAATTGAGAGTGAAGACGGTGACAGCGATGGGTAAAGAGACGAATGAATTGACGAATGCATCGATGCCACCCTATTTTGCGAAGGGATATTCAAAGTCGCTAAACTGGATTAAAACACCAGGAGAGACAGGCTTGTCTTTGTCTGAATTGCTCAGTTCTAGTACCTGTGTTCCGAAGTTTATTTTGTGAGCGATACGCGAACTACACGTTGGTTAGCGTACGGAAGCGCTGTTGAAGCTCGCCATTCGAGCCAGGTGGCGGATCTTCCACTGATCGGGCAACCAGTCTGACAACTCGTTGACCTTAACCTCGGGTAAGTTCATCAACAGCTGCGTGAGATACAACTGAGGATCCACTTCGTGCCGGCGGCAGGTGCTGGTTAAGCTGGCCAGGATCGACGCCGTCCGCCCTCCCCGTGCGTTGCCAACGAAGAGAGAGTTCTTTCGGTTGAGCACTACTCGCTTCATCTCCCGTTCGGAGACATTATTATCAATCGGTACAGCGCCATCGGAGCAGAATACGTTCAGCTCGGCCCATTGGCTTAAGGTATAGTTCACTGCTTCCGCCATGGGATGCTTGGGCAACAGCTGCTCTTTCCATCCCAGAAGCTTCTCCCGCAACTTCGCCAACACCGGTACGGATTGCGCCTGGCGCAAGGCCAAGCGCTCCTCGACAGAACAACCTTTGGCCTGCCGCTCCACGCTAAACAGAGCACCTATCAAGGCCACCGCTTCCCGCGCAATCTCCGGTGCGGCCTTCTCGGCATCCACAAATTTCCTGCGCGCATGCGACCAGCACCCCGCACGGGTCATCTGATTGCCCGCCACTACACCGTTGTATCCCCCATAGGCATCCGCCAACAGAACCTCACGGTAATCGCGCAGAAAATATCTTGGTCCGTCGCGCCCCCGGTTCAAGGTGAAATCGAAAATGTTATAAGGATGAGCCGCGTCTCCCACATACACCCACATGCGCGCCGCTTGCGTCTTGCCTACGCTCAGCATCGGCAGAATCGTGTCATCGGTAGCCACCACGTGCGACTGCCGCACCCGCTCTGCCATCAACTCATACAGGGGCTCCACCAGGTCGGCTACATCCCCACACCACACTGACTGCGTCGCCCGCGAGATCTCAAATCCCTGCCGTTCAAAAATGTCTTCCAACCGATACAGCGGCAGGTAATCCGAGAACTTGCTGGTGACGATGTAGGCCAGCAGTCCGGGTCCCGCCATGCCTTTATCAATTGCCGCTTCTGGCTTCGCAGCTACTTCCATCTGCGGATTCTCGCCGCTCTTCTCACAGGTCGAACAAGCATATTTTTTACGTACGTGCTGAATGCGCTCGAAGCGACCAGGAATGTACTCGATCTGCCAGCTCTCATCGGCCCCTATCTCTTTGCGCTCCACACCGCAACAGGGACAGATTCGTTGCTCGGCACTCAGTTCGTAGACCCGGGTCGTGACGGGAAGATTTTCGAAGCTGGCCAGATGCCGGCGCCCCGGGCGCCGCTTCACCCGTCGTAGCTCGTACTCGGATTCCGCCTGCGCCGGCACATCCTCCGGGTGGTTCGGCTTCGCCTCCAGTTGTTCGGCAAACTCCAGCAACGCTTGCGCCACATCTCCACTCGTGGCCAGCCGATCGGCCCGCGGTCCATAGTAGAACTTCTTATAACGTTCCAGTTCCAGTTGTAGGCGGAGATTCTCCACATAGAGTTCGTCAGCACGCTTCTTCTGCCGCAGGCTTTCCACATGAAGATCAGTCGCGCGCTGGCTTTGCTCATCCCGTTCCAGAATCAGCGCACGTAAAATCGCTTCTAGCGATTCGCGGTCATGCGGAAGATCCTTGAGCTTCGCGTCCATAGTGTGTGCTTACTATAGCCGCAACCCTTGTGAGTTTCTCAGACTAATAGCTTTTCTTTGTTTTCCTTGCTGATTCTTGTATAGCGCGGTACCCGCTTTAGCTTCGATACATCGATACCATCCAGCACCATGGCTAACTCGCTGGCCCGTAGTTCCACCGAGCGCGCTCCTGCTTGCACCCGCGGCAGCTTGAACACACCGCTTTCTAACCGCTTATACCAAAGTAGAAATCCGTCACGGTCCCACAACAGAATTTTCAGTCGGTCCCCGCGTCGCGAGCGGAAAACGAACAGGTGGCCACTGAGAGCATCCTGGCCGATGACGGCACGCACTCGCTCGGCCAAGCGGTCGAATCCACAGCGCATGTCGGTGGCTTCGGTCGCTAACCAGATGCGCGCACTCTGCGCCCCGTCCAGTGTGCGCAAGCTCGGCAGCCCGATCATGACCCGGGCTCCACCACGGCGAGCAAAGCCCGCAAGTGACTGGCGTCGAACTCGGGCGCGACCATAAGGCTCCGACCATTACCGAGCCGTACCTCAATCGTTGATCCCGGCGCGCAGGGGGAATGTCTCGGCCTCACTGCTGGCTTCGCCACTTGTACTTCCACGAACGGCGCAGTCGCGGCTTGCTTCAGTCGTTTTTTCCAGTAGTAAAACAGCGATTCACGCAGTTCCCGCGCGCGGCAAAATGCAGCTATACTTTGCCCGCTTGCTTCCTGCTCTGAAACCAGACTCCGCCACTTTGCTTCCTTTTTAGGTTGGATCATTCGAGAAGCTTGCCGTATCCGACACGCACAAGCAAGATGGGGTTTAGGTATCGCTCACGTCCTGCCCTTGGGGTCACTCAAAAGCGGCCATAGAGGGTTACCTTAAAACCGGCCATAGCGAGAGGCCGAGACATTACCCAGGGCGGAGGCAAATAGCCTCTGTGGGTATGGGTAATGTCTTGAGTCCAGAGAAGCGAGAACAAGTAATTGCGCTGGGCCGGCTTGGTTGGTCTCTGCCTCAGATTGAAGAGTCAATGGGAGTGCGCCGGGAGACGACGAGCGATTACCTTCGCTCCGCTGGCGTACCACTGGGATCACCGGGTGGGTGGGGACACCTGGACTGCACCGAAGTGGCAAAGTGTAGAAGTGTTGCCGACCACCGGGTGCCAGGCATCAGTGTAAGCAACGATGCATGGTACGATCGCATCTGATTCCTTTGGTTCGTCATGACCGGTGCCGCTGTCTGTAGGCTCTGGCGCGAATGCGATCCCCGCAACGATTCGCGGCACACCAGCGTCTTAGTCCTGGTGGGGAATCGTCATAGAAAACGACCTGGCATTGCGAGTTTGCGCATCGATGTATCCGGACCCGTTGTTTTGGATCTCCAAAGAGCACAACCGCGTCTTGGGCAATGGTCGCCAGCACAGCTGCCACAGTCGGGCAATGCCAACGGCTCGATTTGGCGGTTGAATCCAGTTTCTTTACGAGTCCGGGCTCACATGCTATTGCGTTCAGCAGGCTTACATCAACAGCTTCCGGAATCCTATGCTCCAGGACAGCATTCGCGATGCTCCATATCGCCTTGCGAAGAGCTTTGGCGCGCTGCAAATCCTCAACTCTAATCCCCAGTTTTGGAAGATTAACAAGGCTGAGGGACAACCACCGCTGGAGCTCTCTGGGACTTGTTAGCCGTTCGAACCGGCTTCCGTAGCCCATGTCGCCCGTGTGTGCGAAGTCAAGACACAGCCGTCCAAAGAAGACAAAATCTTTAGCAATCGCCATCTGATCGTTTCGATTTTACGCTGAAGTGCGTGCGTTCACCATGGGTTATACTAATGACGGATGAATGAAACAGGCCGGTGAAAGGGCGACAGCCTGCAAGTGGAGGTAATTTATGACTC
>Ga0306922_10004418_pt1 | contig 13322 bp, 11 predicted proteins | sample sta12Cox44000082_FD_203758 | JGI IMG/M metagenome (GOLD analysis project Ga0306922, IMG submission 203758) | Lab enrichment of tropical soil microbial communities from Luquillo Experimental Forest, Puerto Rico - statoxic.12C.oxic.44.000.082 (v2)... | ecosystem: Environmental > Terrestrial >... | reverse complement strand
CGACATATCGAAAATCCTCTTCCATCCCCGAAATCCGGCCATGCCATCAGGCGCCACGGGGTCAAACTCGGTGTTCTTGACTGGTGCCCGAATGGATTGGTGTCCAAACGCTTAAGCTCACCCGCTATCCGCGGGCATTCGAGCGGCGGACGTATAGGGGTGTAAGGCGCCTCCGTCAAGGTTTCTGCCCCTGGAAACGCCAATCAAAGCTGCCTTTCGGCAGGCATTTCGGGCACTTAAGCCGTCGCTTGGCGGCGTCATCACATAAACGGCGCATTCGAAGCCGAAGGAATAGGCCGCATGAGACCACGCGGGCGGACGGGCCACAAAAGAAGGCATTTCCCCTGGGAATATGCGTTGTTTGCCGGATTAGATGCAGGTTAGATCGCGCCGAGAGCCCAAGGACTTCACCTCAGTGACGACCCCGCTGCAGATTTCGGCCCGATCCCTGTGTTTGTGCGCGATCGCGCTGTGCGCCGCGCTGTCGCTGCTGGTGGCCGGCCCGCGGCAGGCCTCCGCGCAAGGTCGCCTCGACGCAAAGTATGAGGCAACGCTTGCCGGCATTCCCGTCGGCAAGGGCGTCTGGACCATCGAGATCGGCGAGGACCAATACAACGCCACCGCATCGGGCGGAACCGCCGGTCTGCTCAAGACCTTTGCCAGCGGCTCCGGTATCGGTGCGGCCCAGGGGCGTGTCGTCAACGGCGCGCTGGTCGCCTCCAGCTATTTCGCCTCCACCACGACGGGAAAAAAATCGGAAGCCATTCACATCGTGCTGTCGAACGGCACCGTGAAGGAATACGGCATCGATCCGGTGCCGCCGGTTGATCCCGATCGGATTCCCGTCACAGAGGCGCATCGCCGCGGCGTGTTCGATCCGATGACGGCCTCGCTGTTGCGTGTCCCCGGTACCGCCGATCCGCTTAGCCCCGACGCCTGCCATGCCGGCAGCGCCGTGTTCGACGGCCGCATGCGCTATGATCTCAAGCTCGACTTCAAACGCATGGAGACGGTGAAGGCCGACAAGGGCTACTACGGTCCGGCCGTGGTTTGCACGATCTATTTCTCGCCGGTCGCCGGCTATATCCCGGACCGCCCGGTCATCAAGTACCTCAGCGCGCAGCGCAATATCGAAATCGCCTTCGTGCCGATCGCGGGCACCCGTTTCCTGGTGCCGTTCCGCATGGTGATCCCAACCCCGCTCGGAACCGCCATGTTGGAAGCGACCCAGTTCATCACCCAGGCGACGCCGCATGTCGCCAAGACGCAGTAGACCCTTCTTTTTGCGTCGTAGCGTCGCAAACCACGAATCCTGTTGACTCCCGACCGATTCTGATTCGACTCATGGCGCCAAGGAATTTAAGGAATTCCGTCGTCAAACCGCCGCTTGTGGGGACGCACCAAACTTGATCTAGTGCCAGGGGAACGCATCGACGCGAGATGTTGCGGTGAACGAAGCGGGACGCAGGCGAGAGTCAGCGATTCGGACGCGATTCGTTCCAGACTCGTTCTGAAGCTTAAATGGTGGGCGCCTACACGTCGCAATGTGAAACACAATTCGCAGAATGGTTGGGACAATCGAACGGATTGAAGCGCAAGTTGCGATGCTTCTTCCTTGCCCACCCGTGATGCGCTAACGCCAGCAGACAGACACATCAAGAAAATATGGCCTTCTCTCCTCAGGCAGCCCTCTTCAGCGAACGGGCTCCCGGCTCCGGCGTCACCGCCGTGCTCGGACCGACCAACACCGGCAAGACGCATCTTGCGATCGAACGGCTGCTTGCGCATTCGAGCGGGGTGATCGGCCTGCCGCTGCGGCTGCTCGCGCGCGAGGTCTACAACAAGATCGCCGATCGCGCCGGCAGCGAGGCGGTTGCGCTCATAACCGGCGAGGAAAAGATCAAGCCGAAGAATCCGCGCTTCTGGGTTTCCACCGTGGAAGCGATGCCACGCGATCTCGACGTGTCGTTCCTCGCGGTCGATGAAATACAGATCGCGGCCGATCTCGAACGCGGCCACGTCTTCACCGACCGCCTGCTGCATCGCCGCGGCCGCGACGAGACCATGCTGCTGGGCGCGGCCACCATGCGCCCGATCGTCGAGCGCCTGCTGCCCGGCGCCTCGATCGTGACGCGGCCGCGCCTGTCGCGGCTTGAATTTGCCGGCGACCGCAAGATCACCCGCCAGCCCCGCCGCACCGCCATCGTGGCCTTCTCCGCCGACGAGGTCTACGCGATAGCGGAACTGGTCCGCCGCCAGCACGGTGGTGCCGCGGTCGTGCTGGGCTCGCTGTCGCCGCGCACGCGCAACGCGCAGGTGGCGATGTTCCAGAACGGCGATGTCGACTACTTGGTCGCCACCGATGCGATCGGCATGGGGCTCAATCTCGACGTCGATCACGTCGCCTTTGCTTCCGACCGCAAATATGACGGCTATCAGTTCCGCCGGCTCAATCCGCAGGAATTCGCGCAAATCGCGGGCCGGGCAGGCCGCGCCACGCGCGACGGCACCTTCGGCACCACCGGTCGCTGCGCCCCGTTCGAGCCGGAACTGGTCAATGCGCTGCAGAACCACAGCTTCGAGGCCGTCAAGGTGCTGCAATGGCGCAATTCGAAGCTGGATTTTTCCTCGCTTGGCGCGCTTCAGGTGTCGTTGGCGCTGCCGCCGCCGCACGAGGCACTGACGCGCGCGCCAATTGCCGAGGATTTGCGCGTGCTCGATCATGCATCGCGCGATTCCGAGGTGCGCGACATGGCGCACGGGCCAGCCGCCGTGGAACGGCTGTGGGACGCCTGCCAGATACCGGACTACCGCAAGATCGCGCCCGCCGCGCACGCCGAACTGGTGACGACCCTGTTCGGCTTTCTGATGCGCGAGGGTCGCATCCCCGACGGCTGGTTCGCCGCCCAGGTCGATCAGGCCGACCGCGTTGACGGCGATATCGACACGCTGTCGGGCAGGATCGCGCAGATCCGCACCTGGACCTTTGTTGCCAACCGCCCGGACTGGCTGGCCGACCCCGAGCATTGGCAGGACGTCACGCGCGAGGTCGAAAATAAATTGTCGGACGCGCTCCATGAACGGCTTACGGAGCGTTTCGTTGACCGCAGGACCAGTGTATTGATGCGCCGCCTGCGGGAGAATGCGAGCTTGACCACCGAAATCGGCAAGACCGGCGAAGTCATCGTCGAGGGCCATGCGATCGGCCGCCTCGATGGCTTTACCTTTGCGCCCGATGCCGCCGACGCCGGTTCGGATGCCAAGGCACTGCAGGCCGCAGCCCAACAGGTGCTGGCGCGCGAGATTGACGCGCGCGCCGAAAAACTGTCGGCCGCCGCCGACGAGCAGTTCGTGCTGACATCCGACGGCACCCTGCGCTGGACCGGCGATGCCGTCGCCAAAATGATCGCCGCCGACGATGCGCTGCATCCGCGGCTGCGCATCATCGCCGACGAACGCTTGACCGGCGCCGCGCGCGAAAAAGTACAGGCGCGCCTCGATCTCTGGCTCAAGACCCATGTCGAGAAGCTGCTCGCGCCCTTGTTCGAGTTGTCCGGGGCCGAAGACATAACCGGCATTGCACGCGGCATCGCCTTTCAGCTGGTCGAGGCGCTTGGTGTCGTCGAGCGAAGCAGGATCGCGGCCGAGATGAAGGATCTCGATCAGCCCTCGCGCGCGATATTGCGCAAATATGGCGTGCGGTTCGGCGCCTATCACATCTATGTTCCGGCGCTGCTCAAGCCCGCGGCGCGTGCACTCGCCGCGCTGTTGTGGGCGTTGAAGCAGGATAATGTCGATCTTTCCGCACTCGCGGGCGCGCAGCAGCTCGCAGGAAGCGGCCGCACCTCGTTCCCCCTCGACAAGCAATTGCCGCGCGATGCCTTTCGCGTGCTCGGTTATCGGCAGTGCGGCGAGCGCGCGGTGCGCGTCGACATTCTGGAACGGCTTGCCGATCTGATCCGCCCGGCGCTGGCCTGGCGCCAGACTTCCCCCGGCGAGAAGCCGCCGGGCGCGTTCGATGGTCGCAGCTTTGTCGTGACCCAAGCGATGACGTCGCTCACGGGATCGGCCGGCGAGGATTTCGCCTCGATCCTGCGCGCGCTCGGCTACCGGATGGAACGCCGCGCGCCGCCGCCGCAGAAACCGGTGGAAACGCCAACGCAACCCGCGGACGAGGCACCGTCTGCGGCCACAACCGAAGTACCGCCCGCTGCGTCCGGCGAGGGCGAGATGCCTGTCGCTTCGCCTGAACAAGTGGTGCCCGCCGTATCGGCGGAAACGGCGGCCGAGCCGATGCCGGCGGCGGAACCGCAGGTCTCGGTCAGCGCGGAAGCGGAAACAGCGGCCGAGCCGCCAGCGAGCACCGAGGCGGTGGCCGAAACCGTCGCCGTCGATGCAACCCCGGTCGCGTCAAGTGCCAACGCGGAGCCGGGTGCAGAAGCGGGCGAAGCCCCGGCTGCTGTGGCGGCCGTTGCTCCCGAAACCGTGCCCACCCCGGAAGCGGTCACGCCTGCCGGCGCCGACGCTGCGGCCGCAACGGAAGCTGTTAGCCCTGCCGAGCTGGTCGAAGTCTGGCGTCCCGCCGGGCGGAGCGATGAGCACCGCGCGCGGCATGAGCGTCACCGCCGTCGTCATCAGGATCGCGCAAAGCCCGCCGAACAGGCTTCCGCGGCGGCATCAGGCGAGGCGGAGGCGGGTGACCAGCGTGAACGGCGTCGCCACGATGGCCGTCGCGATCGCAACAAGGATTTCCGCAAAGTGCGCGAGGCCGCGCCGGCAGAAGGTGGTGCGGTTGCCGCGCCAGGGGAGGCCGCGCGCGAGACTGTCGAGCAACGCCATCGCGGGCGCGAGCGCTTCGAGGGCAAGAACCAGGAGGGCAAGAACTTCGAGAACAAGGGCAGGGAGCGCGATCACGAACGACGCCGCGAAAAGTTCGGCAGCGACCGCCGCAACGATCGCGATCGAGGCGATCATGAGCGCGGTGGGCGCGACCACGGCCGCGACAAGGCCTCCCGCGACAAGCGTGACGGGCCGTCGCTGCGCCAGTATGCGACCTCGGCCAGTCCGCGTGATCGCGACCGCGCGATCGACCCCAATTCGCCCTTCGCCAAGCTCGCGGCACTGAAGGAACAGCTCACCGCCAACCGCAAGGACTGAACGCGTCACGACGACGAGAACCAGCGCACCGGTGGATCGCCAGCGCCTCGACAAATGGTTGTGGCATGCGCGCGTGGTCAAGGCGCGAAGCAGTGCGGCCGCCCTCATCGAGGCCGGCCATGTCCGCCTCAACGGCGCGCGCGAAACCGCGCCCGGCCATGCGGTCAAGGCCGGCGACGTGCTGACGATTGCGCTCGATCGCAGCGTGCGTGTTCTAAAGGTGCTCGGCTTTTCGGAGCAGCGGGGTAATGCAGCGGCCGCGCGCGTGCTGTACGAGGATTTGCAGGGTCGCAGGGAATGACTATCTGAATAACTATTCTCACTTGCAGCCGATTCAGTTCCTGTCGGTTTCTTGTCAGTTTCCTGGCCCGGCTTCACTTGCAGCTGTGGTGTTCCTGCGCTAGGCAAACCCGCGCCAAATCGCGCCAAACCGACCCGTCCGGAGCGTTGGATGACTTACGTCGTCACAGAAGCCTGCATCAAGTGCAAATACACCGATTGCGTGGAGGTGTGCCCGGTAGACTGTTTCTACGAGGGCGAGAACATGCTGGTGATCCATCCGGACGAATGCATCGATTGCGGCGTTTGCGAACCCGAATGCCCTGCGGACGCCATCAAGCCGGATACGGAACCAGGCCTCGAAAAATGGCTCGAGGTGAATACCGAATACGCCAAGGCCTGGCCCAATATTACCCAAAAGAAGGAATCCCCGCCCGAGGCGAAGGATTTCGAGGGCGTCGAGGGCAAGTTCGAGAAATATTTTTCTCCAAAGCCCGGTAGTGGCGACTGATCCCGGCAAGTTTGGCCTTAACCCTAATTCGGCCGGCCTACCCAAGGGGGCCCTCAAAGCCTCTAAACCATTGATTTTTGCGGGAAATGTGCTATATTGGGAATCTTATTAGCCGAACCCCGTCAGCCCGCTTGGCCCCTCTGGGTTCCCGTCACAATTCACCCGAACAGGGGCGCGGCAGTTCCGCGCGCAGGCTGTGTCACAAAAGACGCGTAAAACGAGTACCTTAAGGTCGCCCAGGAAAACCGCCTCAGCCAGCCGTGGCGCATCCAAGGGCCGTGGGCGGAACTCCCGTACCGGCAAGGCGGCCTCGGCTGCGAAGTCCTCCAAGAACAAAAGAAGCTCAATGCCAAAGAAGACTGCAAAAACTGCCGCGAAAGCGACCGGTTCGAAGGCCCCTGCTTCGAAGATCACCGCAAAAACTGCCACGAAAGCCCCGGCCCGGCCTTCCGCCAAGCCCGTGGCGCCTGCTCCCCGGGTCGAGGAGAAGAAGGTTCTGACCCAGCGTCAGGGCTTCAAGACCAACGAGTTCGTCGTTTATCCCGCCCATGGCGTTGGCCAAATCCTGGCCATCGAGGAACAGGAAATCGCGGGCGCCAGGCTTGAGCTGTTCGTCATCAACTTCATCAAGGACAAGATGACGCTACGGGTGCCCACCGCGAAGGTCGCCAATGTCGGCATGCGCAAGCTCTCCGAGCCCGCGCTGGTCAAGAAGGCGCTGGAAACCCTGAAGGGTCGCGCGCGCGTCAAGCGCACGATGTGGTCGCGCCGGGCGCAGGAGTACGAAGCGAAAATCAATTCTGGCGATATCGTTGCGATCGCCGAGGTGGTGCGCGACCTCTATCGTTCGGAATCCCAGCCCGAGCAGTCCTACAGCGAACGCCAGCTCTATGAGGCCGCGCTCGACCGCCTGTCGCGCGAAATCGCCGTCGTGCAGCACGCCACGGAGACCGAGGCGATCAAGGAAATCGAGAGCCAGCTTGCCAAGAGCCCGCGCCGCGGCGCCAAGTCCGAGGCCGGTGGCGAAGCCGATGTCGAGGGCGAGGGCGATATCGACGAGGCTGATGATGCCGACGGCGACGATGCCGCGGTCGCTGACGAGGCGGCCTGAAATCGACAGGGATTGAGATGCAAGAGCCCGGTCGCAAGACCGGGCTTTTTCGTTGTGGCACACTCAGCGACGATTCACGGGATCATCGCTGCGATCGGGGTCTTGCTCGGCGCCGTCCTCTCAATCCACCACGATCTTGACGCGATCGCGCACCTTGATCTGGGCGCGGGCATCGAGCCCGTTGAGGACGCGAAAGCGCTCCATCGGATGATCGACGCCGGCCATGCGGTGCGACAGCGATTCGACCGTGTCGCCCGGCTGCACGGTGATCACCTTGATCCGCAAGGGACGGGCGGATTGGACTTCCTCAAGCGTCAGCTTGCGGAAGGAGTTGACGGTTTCGCGCGCGTTGCGCTCGCTCTCGGTGGTCTTCTGGCGGCTGGCGAAAACGAAGCGATAGACGTCGGCATCGACCCGCAGCGCGTAACTCCTGTAATACCATTGCTCGCCCCGCGCCACGGCGGTCGCCGCCGGGAAGCCATTGATGGTCAGCTCCTCGGTCGATGCCTTGTCGACGCTCGCCTTGTCGGCACCTTCGCTCCAAGTGGAGCTTAGATAGTCGGCGAGCGACTGCTCGACGGGCACGCGCACCACGTCGAAACGCATGGCCTGCGTTCCGCCTTCGCGCACGCCAATTACCGCCTGCGCGGTATTGTCGAGGGTGAAGGTGTCCGGCGTCTGGAAGGTAAAGCCAAGCTTGGGATGCAGGAAACGTCGTCCGCGCACAAAACCCTCGCTGGGGTCCTCGCCAAAGACGATGTTGTCGATCGCCCCGAGATAGTCCTCGCGATCGCGTTCGGTATTTTCCGGCGAGGTGTATTGTCGCGCCGCCGACTGCGCGCGCGCCACGCGCTCCGGCGTTGCCGGATGCGACGACAGGAAATCTTGCGCGCGCGGATCGAGCGAACTGCGGCCGGCCTTTAACGCGGCATTGCGTTCCATCGAGGTAAGGAAGCGCGAGGCTCCATAAGGATCGAAATGCGCGTGCGCCGAGATGGCAACGCCCATCTCGTCGGCCTCCAGCTCCTGCTCGCGGGAGAAATTCGCCATCGTCAATTTGCTCTTGGCGAGCGTGAAGGCGGTGACCTGGGGGTCGTTGCTCATGTCGGTGACGACGCGAGCGACAATTGCGGCCTGCCGCGCCTGATCTTCCCTCATCGCCGCGTGCTTGGACAGCACATGAGCCATCTCATGACTGAGCACCGATGACAATTCCGAAGTGTCGCTGGCAAGCGCGATCAATCCGCGCGTGACGTAGAGCTGGCCTGTCGGCAACGCGAATGCATTCACCGCACCGGAGTTGAGGATGGTCACCTTGTAGGCCTGGTCGGGGCGCTCGGATGCGGCGACCAGCCGGTCGACGGTCTTGCTCACCAGCGCTTCCAGCTTGGGATCGTCGTAGTTCCCGCCATACGAGGAGAGGATGCGTTCGTGCTCGCGTTCAGTGGCCGGCGTCGGCGTGATGGTGCGGTTCGGCTTGGCGGGAGCGGCGGGCGGCGCCATCGCCGTCTGCAACTGGAATCTGCTCAAGTCGCCGCAGCCGGCGAGCCCGACAGGAATCCACAGCAGGACCATCGCCACCCAAAGGCGGCTGCTCATTGCCCTGTTACGCCGTCCGGCAAAGCCATCCACTTCAGCTACTCATCAGCTACTCGCGATAATCGCCGCCCAGCACTTCAATCTGCCCCACGTGCTGTATTTCAATGCGTGGCCCCGGGCGCGCCTCCACCCAGCCACGAACCCGAACCCGCCGATTCTCGAGGGACTTGGGAGCAATTCCGGCAGATTCGGCTGCCGGTATCATGCGTCTTGAAATAGCCACAGCGAAGTCCCGTGTCCAGTTACGCCCGAAATTCAGGTAAGTCATTGTTCCCGCTTGTCGTACCGACAAAACCTTGCCTTCGACCACGGTAAAGCGCCCGATCCCGGCCAGGATATCGTCCCGACTTTCCGCGTTTTTTATGACACTGGGATCCGTCCAGGCGCCCTTTTTGGCGATGCGCGCTTCGGCCTCCGCTGTCATCAACAGGTCCAAGCATCCCTTGTCCGCCACATCGGGGGAGACCAACGCCTCGCCCTGCGCCAGCATTTGTTGCTGAACCAGGGCGCCAGAAGGGCTGAGGAACACGAAAGCGTTCTGCCGGCCGTAGCGGTCCGGCGTATCGTCCAGGCCGCGCAGAGTAACGTCCTTTCCGCCGGCGATGGCCGAGAGCGCCATGGCACGGGCGGTTTTGGTCGGGCCGGCTGCCGCTAACTCGATGCCGGCAAGGCGAATCTCGCGGCCGTCGGAAAGCCGAAGATTGCGGCCGTCGATGACCTCGGCGACATGGCCTTCGCCCAAGGGTTCCAGGGAACATCCTCCCGCAATTGCCGGGGGACCGGCGCCAGCGGCCAACGCAAGGACACCCACGCACAGAATTGCGGCAAAAGCGTCCCGACCCGATCTCGCCGCGGGGTTGCCGTGTGACCTTCTCACTGTGGCAATTTCGCTATGCTTTGGGAACTTTTGCACCGCCTGCGCGAGCGACACAAGCTTCGGGGCTTGGCCCCGGCATTGCCTTTAGGTAGCACTAGTGTCCCGAATCTGAAGTTCGCATCATTGTGCAGCGGGCTCCTCTTGCGAACCTCGGATTCGAAAGGACATTAGAAACCTATGATTCTAGTGTGGTTTTGGTTCGGAAGTTCTCTTGACGGACTCGCGGCAAAATGAAGAGAACTTCCGAACAAAAACCACACTAGCGGTCCGATTCCAACATTCGCATCCCATGAACTCCTATTTTCGGCGCCAGCTCGCGGATTATGTCGAATACCATCGCGATCCCTGGAATTGCGCATTCCACGTATTCGGCATCATCGCCCTCTTCACCGGCTGTGTGCTTCCGCTCAGCACCTGGCAGGTTAGCGTATTCGGTGTCCACGCGAGCGTGGCCGTAGCTGCAGCCCTGCCGGTGCTGATCTACTGGCTGCTGCTTGACGCCGTCGTTGGGCTGGCGATTGCAGGCGCGGCCGCTCTTCTGCTGTTTCTGGCGGCAAGCCTTGCCAATCACGCGAGCCTTGTCCAAACCTGGGCGGTGACGGTGACCCTGATCGTCGCCGGCGTTGCGTTTCAGATCATCGGTCATCAGGTGTTCGAACGCCGCAAGCCCTCGCTGACGGATCATCCCGCGCATCTGTTGCTCGGGCCGATGTTCGTGATGACAAAACTGCTTATCGCGCTGGGCTTCAGGCGCGATCTTGCCGACATCATCGAGCGGGAGCCGCAGTCATCATCGCAATCCGGCATCGCGGTGCGTCCATGACCGCTACGCTCGTCACCGGCGGCAACGGCTTCATTGGCCAGCATCTCGTCGCAGCGCTTGTTGCGCGCGGCGCCCGGGTGCGCGTTCTCGATCTCGCAGCCACCTCGCGCCCGCTGGGCGATGTGGAATACGTCGAGGGCTCGGTGCTCGATCCCGGCGCGGTGAATGAGGCACTCGACGGTGTCGAGCAGGTCTATCATCTGGCCGGCCTGCCGGGTATGTGGCTGCCGCGCAAGAGCGACTTTCACGACGTCAATTGCGGCGGCACGCAAGTGGTTATCGATGCCGCGCGAAGGCGTGGCGTCGCGCGATTCCTGCACTGTTCGACCGAATCCATTCTGTTCCGCTCGACGGGATGCGAGGAAGAGGTTCCGTCGAATCCCGACGACATGCCGGGTCCATACACGCGATCGAAAATGCTCGCCGATCGGCTCGCGATGCAGGCGGCGGCCTCGGGTTTTTCAGTGGTCGTGGCCTGCCCGACCATGCCGATCGGTCCGCGCGACCACAATCTGACGCCGCCGACCGCCATGCTCAGGCATTTTCTTAATCAGCGCCTGCATTGCTTTCTCGATTTCGTCGTCAATCTGGTCGATGTGCGCGATGCCGCGATCGGCCTGATGCTCGCCATGGAGCGCGGTCAGGTCGGGCATCGCTACGTGCTCGGTGGCGAGAGCATCCCGCTGAAGAAAGTCCTCGAGATCATCGGGACGGTCAGCGGGAGGCGACCTCCGCTCGTTCCGCTGCCCGGGCGGCTGGCAGAAATCGCAGCCACCATGCTCGAGTTCATCGCCGACCATGTCACGCGCCGCCCTCCGTCGGGAACCCTGGAGGGGGTTCGTATCGCATTGAGGGCAACCGCGTTGTCGAGTGAAAAGGCGCAACGGGAGCTGGGCTATGCGCCGCGGCCCGTGGAGCCCGCGCTGATGGCGACCATTTCCCACCTTCTTGGAGCGGAAGGCCCGCACCACGAATTTGCCACGGTGGCGGCGCTGCAAAATTTGCGCCGCTGACATGATGCAGCGTCATGGCAATTGAGCCGCTCGCGGAATACTGTCGCTCCAATGCATGATGATCCCGGTCATATTCTGGCACTGGTTTGGAGCGGCTGGACCTCCACCTGGCCCACCCAGCTGCTTGCGCTGATCTGGCTCGCCTGGCTGGTGAGCTGGGTCGTGGCCTCGTTCTGGTCGGGCCGGACCCAGAAGCACGTCATGACCTGGGATTCACAGGCCTATCGTCTGCCGATTCTCGCGGGCGCCATTCTGTTCACGCCTTGGGTGGCCGATGCGTTGCACTCAAAGCCGCTTTGGCATCTCGGCAACGCCGGCATCTATACCTTTGCCGCGCTGGTGCTGGGCGGCATCTCCTTCACCTGGTGGGCGCGAATCCATCTCGGACGGTTCTGGTCGAACGCGATCACGCGCAAGGAAGACCATCGGGTGATCGACACCGGTCCGTACGGTCTTGTCCGCCACCCGATCTATACCGGCTTGATCGCCGCAATCCTGGCGACCGGCCTCGCCGTCGGTACGGTGACGGCGATACTGGGCGCGGTGCTGATCTCGCTCGGCATGTGGCAGAAGGCGCGCATGGAGGAAGGTTTTCTCACCAACGAGCTCGGCGCCGACGCCTACGGTCCCTATTGCCGGCGCGTGCCGATGCTGATCCCGTTCCTGCGCTGGCGCTAAGGCCAGGTCGGGGTCCTACGGCCTCGGCGCCGACTTCGCCGACATCGTGACAAACGGCATGAGGTGGCGCGGAACGATGATGCGCTGGCCGATCACCAGCGGCGCATCCTCTGGCGTTGGGTTGATTTGGGTGAGCGACCACAGCGGTACATGTTGGACCGCCGCAATCGTCTGCAGCGTGTCGTTCGGGCCGGCAAGGACATTCGTGCCGCTATCCCAGAGTTCGACCGGGGCGTCGGGCGGAACGACATAACGCAGCGGCAGCGCTTCGCCTTCGACCTTCGCCGGCGTTGTGGCGAGCTGCCGGATCACGGTGACAAGCTGCTCGTGGACTGAGTCCATCTTGTCGATGTTGATATGCGTGACCTCGCCATGCTTGGACAGATCGAAGCTTGCGTAGTGACCCTGATAGCCCTGCTTCGCCAGGACGTCGCCGCCGCCCAGTATGCTGTTCGACAGGAAAATATTGATGTAGCGCTCGACGTTGAGCGGCACGCTCGGGCTCGCATGCGCCGGGTCGATGGTGACGACCAGGCTCACCGGGATATGCTCGTCCTGCAGTACCTCCGCAAAGATAAGCGTGCAGAGTCCGCCCATCGAGTGGCCGATCAGGATGATCGGAGCCGGATTGTCCTGGTATTCGTGAACGGCGCGCGCGGCGATCAGCCGGCAGAGCGTGAACTCGTAGACATCGGCGGTAATGCCGGCCTCCCGCAACCGCTTGGCGAGGCGATCCATCCCGCGCGAGAAGATCGGCCCAAGCGCGCCGCGAAACAGATAGACCCGCCCCTGCGGCGATGTTGCGAGTTCGCCGGTTCCCGCCTCGACGTTGTTGCCGGATGCCGCGATCGTGCCCGCCAGCGCGCGATCCGGCTGGTCCAAAAGGGCACAGGCGCCAAGCATCGCCCCGATCACAACCGCCGCAATCCGCGACTGAAAGCTCATGCTCCCCCGCTCACGGTTATGACGCCGTTGACGTTCGCATCGCGCGGCTTCGGACAGAGGCGCATCGATTGTCAACCCACTCAATTCGCAACGTTGCCCTTCCCCGCGGCTTGTTGCCGACAAATGGGCGGAATTTGCGGCGTGCTGGCCCCTAGCTGCCGCGCTCATCGGCTGGCCCCGGCGTCTTGCTGCCGGCGGCCTCAATTGCGCGCGGTCGGCCCGCCGATGCTGCTCACGCCGCGCCTTGTCGTGGTGCCGGTGGTCTCCGCCGGCTTCTGCGCTCCGCCGGCTGGCCTGTTGAACACGACGGCATCGATCTCGCCGATGAC
>Ga0306922_10004417_pt1 | contig 13323 bp, 10 predicted proteins | sample sta12Cox44000082_FD_203758 | JGI IMG/M metagenome (GOLD analysis project Ga0306922, IMG submission 203758) | Lab enrichment of tropical soil microbial communities from Luquillo Experimental Forest, Puerto Rico - statoxic.12C.oxic.44.000.082 (v2)... | ecosystem: Environmental > Terrestrial >... | reverse complement strand
TATCGAGAAAGCGTTGGATGGGTGTGGCTATGGTTTGCGTCGGCGTAGCTCTCGTGCTTATCAACGGTTGACCGTGCCACTTAGGTGTTCGCATCAAGCGGCCAGTGCTGGAGGTTCTGGCCTTTCTATTCCCAGCGACATATCAGATGCAGAGCGAGCCTGCCTTGAGTTAGCATTGTTGGCTGGCCGGGGTGAGCGTCGGGGTGCCATTATATCTCGGGCTGCGGAAGCCCAGGCAGGTACCTCGCGTGACAATAGTCAAATGGCGCATATTTGTGTTATGGTCGGTTCAACTCGCCAGGTCAAATGGAGTAAAAGCTGCGGATTTCGGGATGCTGAGAACTCCGCTCGGGAGTAGATAGCGGCGTGTGGCCAAACACCCTTCGAGCTCTGATTCTACTGGTCGCGTTGTCACCGTTGATCTACTACGGTCTGGCTGTCTATGCCGGACTCAGTTTTTTCCGTTGGAAAAAGAGATTGCCTCCCCTGGATCGCTCGTATGCGCCGCCCATCAGCATCCTGAAGCCCGTTCGAGGAGTGGATCGCGAAGCCTACGAGAATTTTGCCAGTATGTGCGAGCTGGACTATCCGGAATATGAAATCGTCTTCGCGGTCGCGGAAAAAGACGATCCGGTGATCAGCCTCATCCGGAAGCTGCAAGATGCGTTTCCTGGCCGCTCTATCCGGTTGATTGAAGGTGTAGAGCAGGTTGGAAACTGTCGAAAAACCAACAGCCTGTGTCGTCTGGTAAAAGAAGCGAAGTACGAACTCCTGGTGATCAACGACAGCGATGTGCGAGTAGACAAGGACTATCTGTGGGATGTCGTGGCGCCGTTCAGTGACTCCGAGGTCGGGGTGGTGACCGCGCTGTTCCGCAGCAAAACAGGCGGCGGCATCGCCGCAGACGTGGACGCCGTCGGTGTGCCAACGGATGCTTCGGCTAACACGCTTCTGGCCTGGAAGTTCGGCAGGATCGATTTTGCTTTGGGTTGGACGATGGCCATTACGAAAGAGCGCCTGGCAGAAATCGGTGGATTTGAAGCGCTCATCAATATGCATTCCGATGATTTCGCGCTCGGGAACGAAGTGGCGAAAAAAGGCTACCGTGTGGAGTTGATGCGCAACCCGGTCTGGATGGTATTCCCGCAAGAGTCCATTGGGCAATTCCTGGCACATGAATTACGCTGGTTGATTCAACTGAGAAACCTGAGACTGATGGGTTATCTGGGCATGTTCCTAACGTTTGGTTTTGCATGGTTGCTTCTGGTTGTAGCGATCGCCCCTTCGTGGAAAATTGTCGCGGCCTATTTGGCTGCGTATGCCGCTCTACGTCTCTCGGTGGCCTGGGTCGTTGGCGTCTGGGTTCTCGAAGACCCCACGGTGCGCAGAAGGCCCTGGCTCGCACTTGTACGGGACGCCTTGAATCTTGCAGTGTATTTTGCGAGCTTCTTCTCGAACAAAGTAGAGTGGCGCGGAGTGCCGTACAAGCTGCGCGGGCCTTTCCTGGAACCGGTTTCACCCATTGGCGAAAACACCTCCGCGAGACAAGCGTAGCTCCCGTCGAAGTATGGAGATTTGTGCTTTAGTACAATCAACCGATGCCACATCTGTCTATTTGGCGCGTCGTGATCCTGTTTTTGGCGGTCGCGCCGCTCGGTTACTACCTGGCCGCAAGCCTCGCCGCTCTAAGGTTTTTCCGCCGCGAACGCGCCAAATCGCTGGGTGATTTCACACCTCCGGTCAGCATCCTGAAGCCGGTGCATGGGGTCGATTTTGCCTCGCGCGAAAACTTCTCCAGCTTCTGCAAACAGAATTACCCGGAATACGAAGTTCTGTTTTGCGTCAACGAAATGTCAGACCCTGCCGTTACCGTCGTCCAGGCGGTCATGTCGGAATTTCCGCAGTGCCGAGTCCGCATACTCTCCGGCGCAGCTCAACTCGGCGCGAACCGCAAAGTAAACAACCTCGCGTTGCTCTCCAAAGAGGCGCGGTACGAATTTGTCGTGCAGAGCGATGGGGACGTGCGGGTCTCTCCAAATTATCTGCAAGAAGTGATCGCGCCGTTTGCGGATGCAAGCGTAGGTGTCGTGAGCTGTTTTTACAGAGGAATTGCGGAACCAAATCTGGGCGCACAACTGGAAGCTGTCGGAGCCGCCAGTGACTTCTTTGCTGGTGCGTTAGTGGCGGACTGGCTGGAAGGAGTCACGTTTGCTTTAGGTGCGTCGGTCGCTACCCGCAAGTCGTGGCTCGGGAAAATCGGGGGCTATGAGGCGCTAGCCAAGCTGCTGGCCGATGACTATGAAATCGGAAATCGCATCCACAAAGCTGGCGGAAAAGTTCTGCTCTGCCGGGAACCGGTCTGGACGATGTACCCTGCGCAGACGCTCAAGGGATTCTGGGAACATCAAGTTCGATGGGCGCGAACGGTGCGGATGGTGAGGCCGGCCTCGTTTCTTGGACTGGCGTTCACGCAGGGTTTACCGTGGGCGTTGCTGGCAGCCGCAGTGGCACCCGCTACATGGCTGGGCGCCCTGTATCTTGCTGCGTATCTGGTTCTGCGAAACCTAATGGCATGGGTGGTGGGCGTTTGGGGAGTCGGCGATGAACTCCTGAAGCGGAAACTCTGGCTCGTACCACTGCGCGACGCGATCCACTTTATTGTGTGGCTAGCGGGATTTGCTTCGAATCGCGTGAATTGGGCCGGAGTCGAGTACACCATTCGCAAAGGTGAAATGGAGGAAGTACGTTCGTTTAGTCCGTGATTCTCGGCCAGAAATTCACCAGCGGAGGTCCAGGAGCCAGGATGGCAACGTCAAAAGCCGCGGATATCCGCAAGTTCATCGAGCCCTATCTCGTTGTTTCAGGCAAAAAATTCCAACTCAAGGATCACGATCCGCAAGACACGCATCACCTTCACTCAGAAGACAAGCCGGAGGGCAAAAAATTGGTCGAGCAAGGTGTGAAGATGCTGGCCGAACTTCAGGAGATCCGCAATCCAATTGGGCGCTGCTGCTGATTTTTCAGGCCACGGATGCCGCGGGAAAAGATGGCACCATCAAACATTTGATGTCCGGCGTGAATCCGCAGGGCGTCGATGTCTTTTCCTTCAAATCCCCCTCGAGCGAAGAGCTATCGCATGACTTTCTCTGGCGGACCAACGGCTGCCTGCCTCCGCGAGGCAAAATCGGAATCTTCAAGGAGCGAATCCCTGCTGAATTGCGCGGCAAGCATTTTTGGCGGCATCGCTACGACGATATCAATGCCTTTGAGCTTTACCTTGCGCGCAATGGCATCGCTATCCGGAAGTTTTTTCTGAATGTTTCCCGGAGGGAGCAAAAGCGGCGACTCCTCGAGCGCCTGGCGGATCCGAGAAAGCGATGGAAGTTTTCGGCAGCAGATCTTCACGAGCGGAGTTATTGGAGCGACTATCGGGACGCTTACGAAAAGATGATTTGCAATACGGCATGGGAGTACGCACCGTGGGTCGTTGTACCCGCCGACAACAAATGGTTCACGCGTCTGATCGTTGTCGCAACGATCGTTGACGCGCTGGCGAGCTTGGACCTGAAATATCCACAGTTAAGCGATGCCGAACTCAAAGAACTGCAGAAGGCGCGAAAGCGGCTCGAAAAAAGAGTAGCGGGGCAGTCGGTGCTGACGGTGACTAGCGAAAATCAGTGAGCGTTGTTGTCGACGGTCGGTGTCGACGGGCGGGGAGTCGGCACTACTTTCAGCCGGTTCAGGCCCATGCTGTGAAAGATCGTCGGCCAGTAGTTCTTGAACATGTTGCCGGCAAACCGCCACGCCAGATCGATGCCAAAGCGTTCCGCAGTTTTCGCTCCCGTCTGCTCCGAGACGGGGAGATAAGCGTTCGCGAGAGTTTCTGCGGCGAGCGTACCGACAATGCCCGAGGTGTTGAAGCCATCGCGCCCCGAATCGTTCCGAGTGACGAGCAAGCGTTCAGCCGAATACTTTATGCTGCTCCACAAAGACGGGTGGCTCTGCGGGAAGAAGCGCGGGTCTTGGTGTAGCGCAGACGCAAACGCAAAGGTGCTGAAGAAGCTGGTCGAGGAGGCCCTGGCCATCGCGGCCCCGAAACGCCCGCCGTAGGCGTCCCAGCCTTGCCCATAGGCGTCGGGAACATTTCGCCCCTGGCTGATGCCCGCAGTGAATGCTGCCGCAAAAATATAGGGTGGCGAAATGCTTTGATTGACGAAAATCTTGAATTTTCCGCTGATGGGAAGCGGCCCTTCGCTGGCGGCGATATCCGGGAAGACCAAAGACTTATTCGATACGTAGCCGATGAAGCGCTGTGGCGTCCCTCCGCTTGACTCGACCATGGCCGGCTGTTTGGGTTGCGGCGAATCCGGCAAGTTCGCGTTTCCCGCCCCTGCCCCCGCAGGATTCTGCCCGTACGCGCCCGGTGAAAGAATCAGCAAAATTCCCAAGAGCAGCGGCGCTGGCCAGCGCCCATGAGAAAGGAATTGCGGCGTTGTAGACTCCATTGCGCCTCCGCCTGTTTCGCGTTTCCCATCGAAGGGAGCTGAGGACCCGGTAAATGTTGACGGAAGGTATCACGGCTTGGCCTATCTCGCAACCGATTCTGTTGGCACCTGGGGGCTGGAGAAGATTGAGGGTTACCCGCGAAGCAGTCAGAGCCGATAAAACGGAGCGAAGCGTCCGTTCAACCTGGAGGAATGTTGAAGTCGCGCCGAGGCCGACCAGACCAGCTTGTTGCGACGGATTCCTTTTCTGGACACGGGCCGAGGGTTAGGGAGAATCTACTCCCAGCCTCCACCAAGAGCTTGATAGAGTTGCACGAGCGCGTTTAATTCGTTTCCTTGGGCTTGCGCCAGTGCTAGCTCGGCGGAAAAAGAGTTTGTCTCATTTGTCAGGACCTCGAGGTAGTCGGTAGTCCCAGCCTTAAAGCGCATTTCGGAGAGCCGCGCCGCGTCCTGAGCCGATTCCACAAGGTTCTGCTGCTGGATCCGGAACTCACGGTTCTTGCGATACGCCACCAGCGCGTTCGATACATCCCGAAAAGCGCCTTGGATCGTTTGTTGATAAGCCAACAGCAATTGTTCGTGCTGCGCCTCCGCCAGGCGAACGCCCGACTTGAGTCGTCCGCCTTCGAAAATCGGCTGTGTCAGTGTTCCCGCCAACGTCCACACTCCTGCTGGCCCTGTGAACAAGTCTGTCAAAGCCGCGCTTTGGTATCCGGCGTTCGCCGTTAACGAGATTTGAGGAAAATAGGCGGCCCTGGCCACACCGATCTGCGCGTTGGCGGCGATCAGGTTTTGCTCCGCTTCGCGAATATCAGGGCGCCGCTCCAGTAACGCGGAGGGAAGACCGACGGGAACTTCAGGCGAGTGCGGTTGTTCGGTGAGTTTCAAGCCGCGAGGAACGTCGCTTGGGTTACTCCCCAACAGAATACTGATGGCGTTCTCCTGCTGGGCAATCTGCCGTTCCAGATCAGGCACCTCCGAGGCGGCGGTGTACACCAACTGCTCCGACTGCCGCACATCGAGTAAAGTGTTTATTCCGTGTCGCTCCAGCGTTTTCGTCAATTCCAGCGAGTCCTGTCGGGAACTCAACGTGCGGTTCGATATCTCCAATTGCAGATCGAGCTGCCTAAGCAGAAAGTAAGAACTGGCCACGTTGGAGACCAATGTGGCCATCACTTCCTTTTGAGCCCACTGGTTGGCCAGAAGGGTCGCGCGCGCGGATTCGGTCGCTCTTCGATAACGGCCCCAGAAATCCAGGTTCCAGGCAGCCGAGGCCGAAACCTGGCCCTGGGTGACCTCGTAGGCCGGGATCGGTCCGACTGCGGGATTGCGAATACTTGTAATGTTGCCGCCCACACCCAATGAAGGAAGTTGATCAGCGCGCGTAATTCCCAGTTGCGCTTGGGCCTCAAGGACCCTCGCGGCTGCGATTCGAACGTCGTAATTATTCTGGAGAGCGGTGCGGATCAGGCCCTGAAGTTCCTTATCCTCGAACACTTCCCACCACTTCTCGTCGCCGAGCGATGCAGGCGCAGTGTTAGCGGAAGAGGCAGGCGTTGAGGATGGCGTCGATTCGGTCGACGATGCTTCGGCGGCACTCACGCCTCGATAGGCCGTCGGAACCGCCACCGCCGGTCGTTTGTAGTTGGGCCCAACGGTACATGCTGCAACGCAGAACACAGGAACGCACACCAGTAAGGCATTGAGCAAAGCTGAACGGGCATGCATAGTCGTCTTAATCTCCATTGCGCTCCTCGAGCGCATAGGCAGGCGTTCCAGCAGGAACCTCAGGAAAATGCTTGCGCCTCGACCGGAAGAAAGAGAAGCGGTCCAACACTTTTTCCTGGAATTCCTCAAGGTACAGGTAAATTGCCGGCGTGACGAAGAGAGTCACGAACTGCGACACGATTAAGCCGCCAATCACGACGAGGCCAAGCGGCCGACGCGACGATCCGTCGGCCCCGTAACCAAGCGCAATCGGAAGCGCTCCCAGCAAGGCAGCCATCGTCGTCATCATGATCGGCCGGAATCGCTCCATGCTCGCATCGTGAATCGCTTGATCATCCTTGATTCCTTGATGAACACGCTGCTCCGCAAAGTCCACGATCATGATTCCGTTCTTCTTCACGATGCCCATCAGCATGAACATGCCGATGTAGGCGTATAGGGATGCTTCCTCCCTGAACAGCCACAAGGTGAGCAGTCCGCCAAGGAGCGCCACAGGCAAGGATGAAAGAACTGTGATCGGATGCAGGTAGCTCTCATACAGAATTGCCAGAATGACGTACATAACAAAAACTGCAACCAGCATCAGGACGGCTAAGTCGGCAACCGTGTTCTGAAACGTCAGCGCCTCACCCTGCAGCGATCCTTGAACCCCCGGAGGCAAAATCTGCTTGGCCGACTCTTGCACAAACTGAGTTGCCGAGCCAATGGCATAGCCAGGCTTTAGGTTGAAGAACATGGTCACGCTGGTGAACTGGTTGATGTGATTCACCGCCTGGGGACCGATTACCGGATGTGCGCTCGTCACCGTGTTCAGAGGAATCATTCGCTGGCCATCATCACTCTTGATGTACAGTTTACTGAGATCCTCGGGCCCCGCGCGCTGGTCGTCGGCCACTTCCAGAATCACCTGGTACTGATCTGTGGTTTTCTTGATCAGATAGCTGTAATTCTGTGAATACGCGTCGTGCAACAGCGTCAGAATTCGCGTCTCAGAAACGCCGTAGAGCTTTGCCTGATCCCGCAAGATATCCACCTGCAGATTCGGAGTGTGATTATAGAGGTCGGAGTTCACAAACAGAAATCCCGGATATTGGTGCATCTTTGCAATCATCTTGCCCGCTGTGTCATACACTTGGCCTGGATCGATTCCCGAAAGCGCAAAGGCAAATTGACCCTGCACGTTGGCCGTGGCGCCCGTGCTGATTTCAAGCGCTGGGTTCGGCTGCAAAAATGCCACCGCGCCAGGAATCGTGCCCGCGATTCCGCCCATCAACTCGCCTGCCACTTGCTGGATCGGTGGACGCTGCGAGGGATCCTTCAAAAATGCGATCAGGAACGCCTGGTTCGATCCCAGAAATGCACTGTTTCCGCTCATCGTGAAAGTGCTGCGCACGGCGGGATTGGCATGCAGGACCTTTTCCGCTTGCGTTTGATAAGCGTGCATTTGCTCAGGAGACGTTCCTTCCTGGGCCACGAGCACACCGCGGATAAACGAACTGTCCCCCACAGGCAAGAACGCTTTCGGCACAAGGTAGAACAAGTACGCGGTTCCCGCAAGACACACGACCCAAGTCACCGCGGAAATCCAGCGATTTCTCAGGAAGAACCATAGGTAGCGGCCGTAAACATCCAGCACGCGACGTTCTATGCCGCCGATCACTCGTTCCACCCAGGTTTTCTTCGCGTTTGCGCCGCGATTGCTCAGCAACCTCGACGTCATCAAGGGTGTCAGTGTCAGAGAAACGATTCCGCTCGCCAGAATCGAAATCACGATGGTGATGGAGAATTCGCGGAAGATACGCCCCATCAAACCGCTCATAAATACCAGTGGGATGAACACGGCGGCCAGCGAAAGCGTCATCGCCAAAATCGTAAAGCTGATCTCCTTGGCCGACTGGAGGGTGGCATCGAATGCGCTTCGGCCTTCCTCCATCAGCCGCACCGTGTTCTCGAGAAACACGATGGCGTCATCGACCAGGAAACCGATGGCGAGCGTAAGTGCCATCAAGGACAGGTTGTCCAGGCTGTAACCGAGAACGTCCATCGCTACGAATGTCAACAGCAACGACAGCGGCAGCGCCACGGCGGGAATCAATGTATCCGTGCCTCGTCCAAGGAAGACGAAGATCACCATTACAACCAGAACAAAGGCGATATACAGGGTTGCCTGCACGTCCTTGATACTGCTGACGATGGTCTGCGAGCGGTCGTAGGCCGTGAAAAGCACGACAGAACTCGGCAGTTGCGCTTGAATCGACGGCAGCAGGTTGCGCACCGACTTGGCCACGTCCACCGCATTTACCCCCGCCCGCCGGAAGACGCCGATGAAGACGTTTGCCCCCGGTTGTGGGTAGCCACGAACCCAGACACGCATGTCAATGCGTTCGTCTTGCACTCCTTGCTTGGCGCTTGCCACATCTCTCAAGTAAACCGGAGCGCCGTTGGCCTGTCCGACAATCAGCCCGTTATATTGGTCAGCAGTCATCAGCTGTCCTTGCGGCTGCAGCAAGAAGCTGCGATGCGGACCGTCGAATTGCCCGGCTCCGGTGTAAGCGGTGCCGTTCTTGACCGCATTGGTCAGATCTTCCAGCGTGATATTGCGCGTTGCCATCGTCGAGGGTTCCGCTTTGATGCGTACCGCCGATTGTGATCCGTAGATAGAAACCTGGCTCACTCCTGGCAGAATGCTGATCCGCTCGCCGATCTGCGTGTTGGCGTAGTCGTAAAGCTGCCCCTCCGTCACCGTGTCGCTCACGATGGCGATATACATGATCGGCTGATCGTTGGGGTTGGTTTTCGTAAACGTGGGTGGACTGGGAAGATCGACCGGTAACTGCCCGCTAGCGCGTGTAATAGCCGCTTGCACGTCAGTGGCTGCGCCGTCGAGGCTCTTTGAGAGGTCAAACTGAAGCACAAAACTCGAGTGACCTTGTCCGTTGTTTGAAGTCACCATCTCGAGTCCCGGAATCTGCATGAACTGGCGCTCGAGCGGAGTTGCGACGTTGTTCGCCATGGTTTCCGGTGTGGCGCCCGGATAGTTCACCTGCACCTGAATCACCGGATAGTCCACGGCTGGCAGGTCGCTCACCGGCAATCGGAAATACGCAAACACCCCAAACAGCAGGACCGAGGTCGTGAGGGCTACGGTCATTACCGGGCGGCGAATGAAAGGTTCTGACAAGTTCACGAGCGGCCTCTTTCTGGACTACTCGCTTTGCCGTCGCCTTTCGATCGCGGAGTGGCTGCGGGTGCGCCCGAATCAACGTGCACCTGGCTTCCGGGCCTCACCAGTAAGTGGCCTGCGAGCACCACGCGTTCGCCGGGCGCGACTCCGCTGGCGACCACCACATCGTTGCCCTGACGCTGCCCCAATGTAATCGATCGGAGCTCAGCAGTGTCGTCTCCCTTGATCACAAAGACGAACGGGCCTTGCTGGCTTATTTGCGTCGCCTGGCTCGGAACGAGCACCGCCCCTTTCTGCGTGGCAAGTACCAGCCTTACGTTGACGAACTGGCCGGGCCAGAAGTGTCGGTCGGGGTTCGAAACCGTCGCGCGAAGGTTTACCGTGCCTGTCGCGTTCTGCACCGCATTGTCAAGGAACTCCACCCTTCCAGAGCGCGCGCTGTTTTCTGGATCGCCCGGCAGCCGGACGAGCGCCTTCAACATGTCGCGGCTCATTTGTTTTTGTACTTCGGGAAGGTCCCGCTCAGTTATGGTAAAGATGGCGTAAATTGGGTCGACGCGCTGAATCGAAAGGAGGGAAGTCGTGTTGGCCTGCACAATATTCCCGACGTCGACCAGGCGGGCACCGGCGCGTCCGTCGATCGGAGAGTGAATGTAGCAATAGTCCAGGTTGATCTTGGCAGTTTCGACGGCAGCCTGCGCTGCCTCTACCTGCGCCTCGTTGACGTCAACTGTATTCTTCTTCGTGTCGTAGTCCTGTTTGGAGATGGCGCGTGTGCCGACCAGCTCCTCGTCGCGTGCGAACTGAATCTTGGCCAGCTCAAGCGCTGCTTTCGCCTGCGCCAAGTTCGCCTGGGCTGAGTCAAGCTGGGCTTTGAACGGCCTCGGATCGATGACGAAAAGAAGCTGCCCCTTTTTGAGGTTTTCCCCGTCCTGGAATTGCCGCTCCGTGATTCGTCCAGCAACTTGTGGCATTACGCTTACCGATTCAAAAGCCGCGTTCCTGCCGATCTCATCTAGGTACTTTGGCACGTCTTGAGCGGTTGCGGTGGCAACGGTAACCAGCGGCGGTGGCAGCGTCGCGGCTCCTTCCGCCCTTGCCGCGCCGTGGTTGCACGAGACGCAAATCAGAACCACCGGCAACAATGAAAGCGGCTCGAAGACCCGTTTGCCCAAGAATAAGCTCCGCCGCGTAGTTGCCGGCACCCCCCTGAGCTCAGTAGCGCGATTGATTGGCCCCATTACGATCTCCCATGTCTTCTGGAATCTCTATCCGCCCTTCTCGATAAGTCCTGGACGCCGCATACTAAATAATTGTTCGACTAATTTCAGAATCGACAACGCTCTCGAAATCGAAATCAGTCGCCGGCGCAAATTCGCGCCGTGCCGGGCCTGGACTTTCGTGTACTCTCGAATCTCGAACGAGAACTGCGGCAATCGCTGGACTGGACGCCCTGAGGAAACGGGTTCTGGTCTCTATGCATCCTCATGAGCCATACGCTCGAGTGGCTCGAAGTGTTTCGCAAGCTGCCGCGCGCCGATCAAAGAATGCGCATCTCAGAAACGAAACAACTGCCCCAGGCCTCTTCCATCCCAAGGTACTCGTTCGATGCATTGACCCAGTCAGGGGGTACTTAGGTGCGGCGTGCGCGATGCGTCTCACGCCAAAATCTGAAGATCGACTCGCAGAACGCGATAAGCGTGCCGATGCGCTGAGAAACGGCAACACGCGAGACAAAAGGATCAGCGTTGGGTTCGTCGCGATCAGCTACGATGTCAGCCAGAAGCATCTCTGCATCACAGGCCTTAACTCGCGAGATGTAACTCCCGAGAAGCTTCCCATCACCTTATGACGAGGCCCGCCGAGAATCGCACCTCCCGGCTCCGCCGGAGCACCTACGGCACCGCGCCAAAGGTCGGAAGCACGCCGCGTCTGTCGATGATCGGAACGGAAAGCATTGATACGCTAGGGCTCTGCGAAATGCCGGGATCTGTCCTTCAGAGTTCACGAAAAGGTCCCGTAAGACTCAAAGGTAAGTGCAATGGATTCAGCATGGAGCTTCGTTGGAAACCACCCTAAGTGTTGCTCGGCTGCTAGTTCCGCCACTCCCCGCACAATTCCCTTTTTCTCTGCCGCGAGTAGTGCTGGAATCAGCTGTCCAAGAAGGCGATAATGTCTCTCACGAACTTTTTCTGCCTGACAAGGGGCAATTCATGATTTTGCGGCCGGAAAGCGATCCCATGGTGGCTATCCGCCAGACCGACCATGCGTTTCTTGCTGGATTCTTTGCTCGCGAGTATGGTAACGAGTTCTTTAAACGTCCCGAGCCCTCCGCGTCCTTTTGCCTCGCGGTCGCCGAACATGACAATGGCTGGCAAGAATGGGAATTGGAACCTGGCGTAGACCAGAAGACCTTCACTCCTTACACGTTCATGACGATACCGACGAGCGAGCACATTAACCTCTATCAGAGAGGCATCGAGCGCGTCGTCAAGTTCGATCTCTATGCCGGCCTTTTGGTTGCTGCTCATTGTATGGGCCTCTACGACCGTACCTACGCCACCATCCCCGGTTATTCGGCCAAATACGTGAAAAGCGAGGATCAACAGAAGGTCAATGACTTCGTTCAGCGCCTTCGCCTGCAGCAACTGCGGTTGAAAGTCGACTTGCGCAATGACCCGGCGACCAAGCCGTTCGTGGACGAAAACTCAATCAAGACAAACTCACTGCGCCTAGAAGCGCTGGACCGCCTCTCTCTTTTCTTCTGCCTCGGAGCCTCGGAGGAAACCACGATTGACGGCGTGCCTCTAGCCGACGACGGCAAGGAAATCGACCTGTTTGTTCGTCCAGCCGGGCACAATCAGTTCACCGTCGACCCTTACCCGTTCCGCCGCGATCCACTCGATTTTGCGATTCTCGCTCGCCGTATTCCGAAGCGCCGGTATTCCGACGACGCGGACCTACAGAAAGTCCTCACCGCCGCGCCCTTCTACAACATCTGCTATACGCTGCGCTCGCGTTCAGCGGTCGGCAGTGCCTATGCCATTGCTTGATCATTTTTCTGGCACCGTATCCTTTGCGCCTCAAGCCCCATTTTTCGCGCCCTCTGGTATCATTCCCCATGGGACCCATGCGGCCGGAACGCATTCCGCTCTTCCCTCTTAACGTCGTACTTTTTCCCGGCGAACAGCTTCCCCTGCACATTTTCGAGCCGCGCTATCGGCGTATGGTCCGCGAGTGCCTCGACGCAAAAGCGCCATTCGGCATGCTCCTGGCTCTTCCGAATGGAGTGGTTCGCGTAGGATGTACGGCGGAAATCCTCGAGGTCGTCAAGCGTTACGAGGACGGCCGCATGGACATTATCACTGTCGGCCGTTGCCCGTTCCGCATTGTCGATCTGTTCACGGAAGATCCTCTTCTGGAAGGTCACGTGGATTACCTCGAGGACCATTCCGATGATTCTCCCCCACCGGGAAAACGCAAGCAGTTGATCGAGCTTTACGACACCTGTCACACTCTCCTCTACACCAGTATGCCTAAAGATCTCGACGACCTCCGCAACGAAGAACTCGCCTTTACAATTGCCGCGGCCCTTCCACTCGATTTGCTGTGGAAACAGCAGATTCTCGAACTTCGCTCCGAGGCCGAACGTCAGAATCGCCTGCTCGGGTATCTCCGCGAGTTGGCCCCGCATCTACAGAAGGTAGGCGGCTTGCGCAGTCGTGCCGGCGGCAACGGTCACGGACTAAACTAGGTTTCGGCGGACTGCCTCGAGCGGTTCGCGGATAGGGGCCCCATGACATTAACCTCCGCAGTCCACCCGGCAGGTCATCCTAGGCCGCGTACCATCGGCGAGTGGAAAAGCATCCCGGACTTTGACGCGCGCACTAATTCGCTTTCCGTCAA
>Ga0306922_10004409_pt1 | contig 13330 bp, 16 predicted proteins | sample sta12Cox44000082_FD_203758 | JGI IMG/M metagenome (GOLD analysis project Ga0306922, IMG submission 203758) | Lab enrichment of tropical soil microbial communities from Luquillo Experimental Forest, Puerto Rico - statoxic.12C.oxic.44.000.082 (v2)... | ecosystem: Environmental > Terrestrial >... | reverse complement strand
GCTGGCCTGCCGCTGCTGGCATGCTCGTTTCTGCTGTTGGCACCGCTCTTCATCTGGTTCGCGCCGGACACGACCCGCAAGGAACTCACCGATTTCGTCGGACAGAAAGCTGGCTGATCCCGTAATTGCAATGATTGGAACGGCGGTCTAACGGCGCATGACGACCGCTGAATACAGCCGATGACCGCCGATCCAGCGTCCTCCATCGTTGTCAACAACGTCCGCGTCGAGTTGATTGAACGCGGTCACGGCAAGCCGTTGCTGTTCCTGCATCCCGAAATCGGCATCGAGCCGGCCGCGCCGGTGCTCGATCAGCTTGCGAGTCGCATGCGCGTGCTAGCGCCCGTCCACCCGGGCTTTGGACGCTCGGAACAACCGAAGGCCTTCGATACCGTCGACGATCTTGCGTATTTCTACCTCGATCTGTTGGAGCATCTCGATTTACGCCAAGTTACCGTCGTAGGCGTATCATTCGGCGGCTGGATTGCCGCCGAGATCGCGATCAAGTCTACCGAGCGGCTATCACACCTTGTCCTTGCGAATGCAGTAGGCATCAAAGTCGGTGACCGGGAGACGCGTGACATCGTTGACATCTACGCGATTCCCCAGAGCGAATATGTTCAGCTTGCGTATTTCAATCCGGATGTCGGCACCCACGACTACAAGACCATGCCGGACGCCCAGGTTCTGGCCGCAGCGCGCAACCGGGAAGCGACCGCGCGCTATGCTTGGTCGCCTTACATGCATGATCCCAAGCTTCTGGGACGCGTCCACCGTATTGACATTCCGACATTGGTGCTGTGGGGAGCGAACGACCGCATTGTGTTCGAGTCCTACGGAAGGGCATATTGTGCAGCCATTACCGGTGCGCGCTTCGAGTTGATCGAACGCGCGGGCCACTTTCCCCATCTGGAGCAGCCCGAAATATTCGCCGCTCGCGTCTTTTCCTTCGTCGAGGAGACACCGCAATGAGGGTGTACCAATTCACCGAGCAGCCATATCCCGATGCCTGGAAGGACCACGGGGGCTCATTGCGCGTCAATCTTCCCAACCGCAAGTGCGAGCCGAAGATCGCCGCCGAACTGTTCCATCGTTATTACGACGAGTGGCTGCTGGCCGATGAACTCGGCCTCGACATCATGCTCAATGAACACCACCAAACCGCGACCTGCATGTCATCGACCGTGATCGTTGGGCTATCGGTGCTGGCACGGCAGACCAAGCGCGCGCGTCTCCTCGTGCTCGGCTACCCGATCGGCCACCGGCAGGATCCATTGCGTGTTGCCGAGGAGCTCGCGACCATCGACGTCGTGTCGCGTGGCCGCCTTGACATGGGTTTCATCAAGGGCGTGCCATACGAATTTCCCTGCTCGAACCAGAATCCGGTCGGCGTGATGGACCGCTTTTGGGAGGCCCACGACTTCATCGTCAAAGCGATGACGAGCCATGACCAGCCGTTTAACTGGGAAAGCGAGCGCTTCCACTATCGGCACGTGAACATCTGGCCGCGCCCCTGGCAACAGCCGCATCCGCCGATTTGGAGCACCACCGGCAGCAAGAGCAATGCGCGCGTCCTTGGCGAGCGTGGGTACGTCATCGCAACGCTGGGCACCGGCTACAACACGCGTGCGCTGTACGACGTCTACCGCGAGGGATACATGTCCAAAGGACGGCCGGCGCCCGGCGCCGATCGGTTCGCCTATCTGGGGCTCGTCGCCGTCGCATCGAATGAACGGGAGGCCCGCGAGCGGGGCGAACGCGTGGCGAGCTATCTACGCTCAGCCGCCATCGTGTTTCCGCCGTTCCGCAATCCGCCTGGATTCCTATCAGCCGCCGACAACGCGAGGCTTATGCGTGGGGAAACGCCGCCGCGCAGCTACACCAAGGATCGACGCGTCATCGATATGCGCAGCGCGAGCGTACAGGAACTGATAGATGCCGCCATCTTGTTCTGCGGCACGCCTGCGCAGGTCTACGATCAGATCGTCGATTTTTGCGAGTATTGCGGCGGCATGGGAAATCTCCTGATGATGGGCCACGCCGGCTCCATGTCGCACGCCGACACGGTCGAGAACCTGACGCTATTCGCCAACGAGGTTTTCCCGCGCCTCAAGGAATATAAGCAGCCGTCGGCAACCGCGACTGCTGCCTGATCGCGAAAGCCGTGCGGCTAAGATAGAACAACGCCGCGGCAACAATGCCAAATATTCAACGCTGGATATCATTCGTATCAGAGCGCTTCTTTTTATCTACAACAATTCGAAACTATGGACGCTCGTCGAATGTATTGATCCGCACAGCAATTACCCTATAACGAGCAGGGCTCGTTGAAGTCATTGCGGGACCCCGCGCGGTCTCAGTTCGACGGCGCGACACATCGCGTCGTCATCCTGGGCGAACTGCACGCGGGAGGCGGTAGGCCCGGTGGGTAGCCGGAAAAAATCACTCTCGCGCCAGCGCGAGCCGCCGCGATCGGCAGGTTGGTCACCACAACTTGGTAATGTTACATTGTAACGCCATCCTAAGTGATTAAGAACGAGGATTGGGCGAGTATGCGACCGGCTGGCATGGAACTTTGGCAAGCGCGTAGACGACGGGTTCGAGCCTCGCACCGGTTGGGGGGCCGGAGCGCTGCGATGCCGCGCGGTGCGGCGTTGATCGCATGGCTCGCGGTGCCCTTGCCGGCGGTCGCGCAGGACAACGTCCTGGCTACCGCCACGCTGCCGCGCGATCTCAGCCCCTGGGGCATGTATCTCAACGCCGATCCGGTGGTGAAGGCGGTATTGATCGGCCTTGCCTTTGCTTCGATCGTCACTTGGACGGTATGGCTCGCCAAAACCATAGAGATCGTGTTGGCCAAGCGGCGTGTGCGGGCGGCATCGAACAAACTCGCCGGCGTACGCTCCACGCTCGAGAACGTCGAGCAGCTTGCCGAAATTCAGGGCGAGGTCGCCCAATTCCTCGACGCGGCTGCGACTGAGCTGAAGCTCTCCCACCGTTTGACCGACAACGAAGGCATCAAGGAACGGATCGCGTCGCGCCTCGAGCGCATCGAAGCAAGCTATGGGAGACGGATCTTGCGCGGCACCGGCGTGCTTGCCACCATCGGTGCGACCGCCCCCTTCGTCGGCTTGTTCGGCACCGTCTGGGGCATCATGAACAGCTTTATCGGCATCTCGAAGTCGCACACCACCAACCTCGCGGTGGTCGCGCCGGGCATCGCCGAGGCGCTGCTGGCGACCGCTTTCGGGCTTGCGGCGGCCATTCCGGCCGTGGTGATCTACAACGTGTTCGCGCGGTCGATCGCGGGCTACCGCGCCGGCCTTGGCGACGCCGCGGCGGAGGTCCTGCGGCTCGTCAGCCGCGATCTCGAGCGTGCTGCCGCCGTACCTACTTCGTCTGCACGTCGAGCAACGCCGTTGTCTGTCGCGGAGTGATCCCGCGTCTGCACGCGCGGGATCAAGAAGATTGTCATGAGTATACGTCTTGATCACGGCGAGGACGCGCTTGACGAGGTGCACGAGATCAATGTCACGCCGTTCATCGACGTGATGTTGGTGTTGCTGATCATCTTCATGGTGGCTGCGCCGCTTGCCACCGTGGACATTCTCGTCAACTTGCCGGCATCGACCGCCGAGCCGCAACCGCGGCCGGAACGACCGCTTTATCTCACGGTGAAGTCCGACCTCACGCTAGCGCTCGGCGATGATCTCGTCAGCCGCGATCTCTTGCCCAGCACGCTTGATGCGGCGGCAAAGGGCGACAAGGACACGCGCATCTTTTTGCGCGCGGACAAGGCAGTACCATACGGCGAGGTGATGGAGGTCATGAACCTCTTACGCGCGGCCGGTTACCTGAAGGCCGCATTGGTGGGGCTCGAGAAGCCCGCGGGACCATGATGGTATTGAGCGCCGAATACGTTGCGGACCTGCGCCGTTGGTTCATCAGCGGAGCGATCATCGTCTTGGCGCACGGCGGGATCGCCGCGGCAATGGTGGGCTGGCGCGACGAGATCGAGCCGGCGGAACCCGCTGCCGCGATCGTGATCGAGTTCGCTCCGATGCCGGCCGCGCCGGCCATGCCGCAGGCGAACGTTGCCCCCGGGCCCGAGCAGGTGATGTCCGACGCCTCGCCCAACAGGCCGGTCGAGACTCTCGAGGAAAAGCAGAAAGTCGAAGAAAAGGTCGCATCGAGGCCGGTCGAAGAGCCACCACCAGAGGTCAAGCCCGCGCCCAATCCGGAAGTGGCAGTCGAACCGCCCCGTGAGGTTCAGCAGGAAACTCCCCGCCAGGCGCCGCGCCTGCCGGCGCCCACGAGCTCGGCGCCGCAGACAATTCCGGAGCGCACCGCCGCGCTTCCGGCGGCGCCCATGCAGGGTCAGATCACCCCCCAAAATTCAAGCGTGCTAGTGGCTTGGAGATCGCAGATCGTGGCGGTGATCGAGCGCAACAAGCGTTATCCTGAGACGTCGGCGCGCCGCGGCGAACATGGGGTCGCCCAGGTCTTCTTCAGTCTCGACCGGCAAGGGCGGCTGATTGACAGCCGCATCGTGCGCTCATCGGGGGCGAGCGCGCTCGACGAGGAGGCACTGGGGCTGTTACGGCGGTCACAGCCCTTCCCGCCGGTGCCGGCGGAAATCCTGGGCGATCATGTAAATTTGATTTTGCCGCTCCGTTTCGTCAAATGAAGCTTCTCTTTTGAGACGCAAATGATCGTGCCGCAGGTCGAGGCCAAATGGCGCATGGAGCTATTGTCGACCGCCCCGATCGGACTTATTTGATAGCGTGCCGCCGAACTCCGGTTGGCTGGTCGAGCCTAGGGACGTCGATGCCCCAGACCGTTTCTGCTGCCGCATCCCTGCTTTCGCGTCCGCTCATGCTCGTCGCGGCGGCCGTCGGCATCGTGCTTGCTGCAACGGTGGCGCTCTGGGCCCACTACGGCACCGCGGTGTTCTACGAGATGATCGTCGCAGGGATCGCCGCCTGCTTGTGAGCGCTCACGGCAGGCAGCGGGATCCGATATGACTGCACGCAACACCCGCATTCTTGTGATGACCGCGGCATTTCTGGCCGGGCTGGTGCTTTGCTTCGGGGTTGTCCTGATCGTGACCGGGCGCCTGTCGTCTCCGGTCGCGCAGCAAATCGCCGCCATCGGCGGACCGTTCAAGCTCACCGATCAGAATGGGCAAACGGTCACCGACCAGGATTTGAAGGGTCGGCCGTTCCTGGTGTTTTTCGGTTTTACCCATTGCCCTGACGTCTGCCCGACCACTCTGTTCGAGGTCTCCGAGATTTTGCGCGCGCTCGGCCCCGACGCGGGCCGCACGCGTGCGCTGTTCATCACGGTCGATCCCGAGCGCGACACGCCGGCGGTGATCAAGGACTACCTGTCGAGCTTCGATCCGCACCTTTCGGGTCTGACCGGCGATCCCGCCGCGATCGCGGCCGTCGCGAAGGCTTACCGAGTCTATTTCAAAAAGGTTCCGCTCGATGAAAGTGGCTACACCATGGACCACACGGCCATCGTGTATCTGATGGACAAGGCGGGCCGGTTCGTGTCGCCGTTCAATCTCAAGCGGACGACCGATGCTGCAGCCGCCGACCTGCGCCGCTATCTGTGAATCATCCGAACCCTGGATGAAAGGGGCCTGCGCGCCGGGCAAGCACCCCGGGGTTGCCGCCGTCAGAGGGCGGCCGAATCGGGCCGCGGTGGGTCTCAAGATTGATGTCTGCCACTGATCTGCCTTAACCGGCTCGTCTATAAGCAGGGTTCAACCAGTGCTTCCTGGGCCTAAAGTCGGTTAGAGATCACCCGTGCCGGAACATTCCTTGCGAGGCCTGATCGGGCGGTTGGCCGTCTGCCTGTTGCTGATCGCGCCGCTTCTCGGTGCCGGTCAGGCAGCGGCAGCGCCGGCGGGCGGCGACCCGGGCGTGCGGGTGCCTGGATTTTGGGACCCGCGTCGTCGGCCGGAAAAACCCGATCTGTCTCGCATCAGCGTGATCCGGTTCCTCACCGAGACCGACTATCCGCCCTTCAATTTTGCCGGCCTGGACGGCAATCCGCAGGGCTTCAACATCGATCTGGCGCGCATGCTGTGCGAGGAGCTCAAGCTCGCCTGCACCGTCCAGATGCGCCGCTTCGAGACGCTCATTCCAGCGCTCAACGGCAACCAGGGCGATGCCGTGATCGCTTCGCTCGCGGCCACGGTGGAGATGCGCGCCAGGGTCGATTTCACCGATTCCTATTACCGCACGCCGGCGCGCTTCGTGGCGAAGCGCGATTCCCCCCTGGAAGATCCGCTGCCCGAGCGGCTTGAGGGCAAGAAGGTTGCCGTGGTCGCCGGTACAGCGCATGAGGCTTATCTTAAGGCCCTGTTTACCGAGGTCGAGGTTCGCCCCTATCCGAGCGCGGACGAGGCGCGGCTCGCGTTGCGGCGCGGCGACGTCGATCTCCTGTTCGGCGACGCGATCTCGCTCGCCTTCTGGCTCAACGGCAGCGATTCCGAGAATTGCTGTGCCTTCCGCGGCGGGCCCTACATCGACAGCCGCTACTTCGGTGAAGGCATCGGAATTGCTGTCAAAAAGGGCAATGACACGATCCGGCTCGCGCTCAATTGGGCGCTGTTCCGGGTCTGGGAGCAGGGCCGCTTTACCGATTTGTGGCTGCGCTATTTCCCGATTAGTCCGTTTTGACTTCTAGGTTCCCGCCGGTCGCCAGCGAGTTCCGGATGTCCGCTCCTCGGGCCGAAAAGAGTAAGTTGCGCTCAATTTTAGCGAACTGTGCAACGATATCGAAGCGCGCCGGTGATTGACTCGCAGCCATGCCGAACGGCCGCTGGAGTGCTGGAGACATGAGCAGGCTTCTTGCGCGTTTTGCACGCGAGGAAAGCGGTGCCACGGCCATCGAATACGCGCTGATCGCGGCTGGCATGTCGGTTGCCATCATCACCGCGCTTTCGGGTCTCGGCTCGAAGCTGAATATGGCCTTCACGTCGTTGCAAGCTGCCCTTCAGTGACCTCGGGAGAGCCTGTGGCCTCGAGGGCATCTTCTTTTGCGGAGTGGTTGCACCATAGGTGTTTTGATTGACGCCACCGAGTGTGGTTTTTAGTGTCCGCGGCCGGAGAGCCATTGATGTCCACGGTCGAGGCCCACGTCCCAGCCCTGCGCGAGATCGCCGAAAACTCGAACGCCTGGCCGTTCCAGGAGGCGCGCAAGATCGTCGCGCGCCTGAAGAAACATCCCAAGGACGAGGTGGTGTTTGAGACCGGCTACGGTCCTTCAGGCCTGCCGCACATCGGCACCTTCGGCGAGGTCGCGCGCACGACCATGGTGCGCCATGCCTTCCGCGTGCTCACCGACGACAAAATCAAGACCCGCCTGATCGCGTTCTCCGATGACATGGATGGGCTGCGCAAGGTGCCGGAGAACGTCCCGAATCGGGAGATGATGGCACGGCATCTCGGCAAGCCGCTGTCCCGCGTGCCGGATCCGTTTTCGACCGAATACCCGTCGTTCGGCGCGGCCAATAACGCGCGGCTGCGTGCGTTCCTCGACCAGTTCGGCTTCCAATACGAGTTCTTGTCTTCGACCGATTGCTATACGTCGGGCCGGTTCGACGCCACGCTCTTGAGGGTGCTTGAACGCTTCGACGCGGTCATGGACATCATGCTGCCCTCGTTGCGCGAGGAGCGTGCGCAGACGTATTCCCCGTTTCTGCCAATCTCGCCGCGCAGCGGCATCGTGCTGCAGGTGCCGATCCTGGCGCACGATGCCAGCGCGGGGACGATCACCTACGAGGATCCGGACACCAAAGAGCGTGTGACGACCCTCGTCACCGGAGGCCGAGCGAAGCTGCAGTGGAAGCCCGACTGGGCGATGCGCTGGGTTGCGCTCGGCGTCGACTATGAGATGGCCGGCAAGGATTTGATCGATTCGGTGAAGCTTTCGGGCGAGGTCTGCCGTGCGCTCGGCGGCACGCCGCCGGAGAGTTTCATTTACGAACTCTTCCTCGACGAGAGCGGCCAGAAGATCTCCAAGTCCAAGGGCAACGGGCTGACCATCGACGAATGGCTGCGCTACGCGTCGCCGGACTCGCTCTCGCTATTCATGTATCGGGAGCCGAGGGCCGCCAAACGTCTCTACTTTGACGTCATCCCGCGTCACGTCGACGAATACCAACAGTTTCTGGAAGCCTACGAACGACAGGACCTCAAGCAGCGTCTGTCCAATCCGGTCTGGCATATCCACTCGGGCAATCCGCCCAAGCCGGACATGCCGATCTCGTTCTCGATGTTGCTCACGCTGGTGGCGTCATCGAACGCGGAGAACGCCGAGACATTGTGGGGCTTCATCGGCCGCTATCGTCCCGGTGTGACGCCGCAGACGCATCCTAAGTTCGACGCTCTCGTGCGCTATGCCATCCACTATTTTCGCGACTTCGTGCTGCCGCAGAAGAGGTTCCGCGAGCCGAGCGAGGGCGAGCGTGCGGCGCTTCTCGACCTGCGCGAGGCGCTTGTGCAGCTGCCCGCCGATTCGACCGCCGAGCAAATCCAGCAGGTGGTCTACGAAGTCGGTCGGCGCGAGCCGTTCCTCGACAAGACCGGAAAGATCAAGAGCAAGGACGGCAAGCCGGGTGTCGCGCTCGATTGGTTCAACATGCTCTATCAGGTGTTGCTCGGCCAGGAGAAGGGTCCGCGCTTCGGCTCGTTCGTAGCGGTGTACGGGCTTGGGAACACGATCGAGATGATCGACGGTGCGTTGGCAAGATCGGCATAAACGACGTCGTCTTCATTTGTCCCGGCCTGCGATAAACGCTGCTTGCCACCATCGGCGAGGCTGCGCAGCGTTCGCTGCCGTGACGATTGCCGGCTGGCTATCCTTGCGGGTAGACGGCAGGTGAGGGACACTCGGCCCATTGTCCTAAGCTCATCCCGCAATGGCTCCCTCCGTCCTGGCTCTTATCGGAGCCACCATCGTCTTTTCTTCATTTCTCTCCGGCGTCTTCGGCATGGCCGGGGGCATGGTGCTGCTCGGCGTTCTGCTCAACTATTTCGACGTCGCCACGGGAATGATTCTCTTTTCGATCATCCAGCTGTTCGCCAATGGCTGGCGCGTTTTGCAATGGCGGAGATATGTGCTGTGGCCCATTTTTCGGTTGGTATGTGGTCGGGGCCGCCATCTCCTTCGCCGGCATGTGGATGATCGCCTTCGTTCCGGACAAGGCGATGGTTTACCTCGCGCTTGGGCTGATGCCGTTCGTGGTGGAGGTCCTCCCCGCCGCCATGCGACCGAACATCGAGTGGCGGGGCGTGCCGTTCATCACCGGCGTGGCGACCACGATTATCCAGATTCTGGCCGGCGTCGGCGGCCTCTTTCTCGATATCTTCTTCCAGAAGAGCATGCTCGATCGCAAGACGACCAACGCCACCAAGGCCGTTGCGCAGTCGTTTAGCCACATCGTGCGCGCACTCTATTTCGGCTCGCTCTCGGGCGTCGGCGATGTACCGCTCTGGGCGACCGCGCCGGCGATTCTGCTGGCAATCGCGGGCACCTCGCTTGCGCCTTTTGTCATCGAGCGAATGACCGATCACGGATTTCGGCAGTGGACGCGCGCGATCATCTTCGCCATCAGCGCGGTCTATCTCGTCCGTGCCGGCTGGTTAATCTGGAATCGCTGAGTCAGCGCGGGAGCATCCGCGCTCGCCCCAGCGCAATGCGTTCGCGCGGGTCGCATGTTCACGGGGCGCGCTGCAGCTCTAAATATCGCTGATCTTGTGGCAGCCGACTCGCCCTACGTGGTCAGCTGAACATCTCCATCTTTCCGTCGAGCGCCATCAGGCCGGTTTCCACGCCGAGCTGCGGGTGGCGCTGCCCGACTTGCTTGCGGAACTCCGCGAGCGCGGCCTTATGCGTTTCGGTCTCCACCTGCGGGTTTGCCACCTTGGCCTCGCCATAAGCGATCTTGGCGGCGCCGCAATCGCGATGATCGATTGCGATGACTTTCTTGATGTGATGCAACTGAATCGACGTGTCAATATTGTCCCAAAATGCCTTGTGCCACTCCTTGAACGCGGGCGCGACGACGCCGATCGCCGCGCCGGCAATGACGAATTGGCTGAACTTGCCGGTCAAGTTCTGATCGACGGTGTATTTGTGGACTGGCTCTTGCATGCGGGGGTCAATGCAGGACAAAACCATCGCCTCGTAGTTTCCCTCGGCCGCAAGCGCGAGGTATGGAGCGAGCGCCAGGGTCGCACCACCTATCGCCACGGCCCGCACAAAGTGCCGGCGATTGAATTTGCCATCCAGAAGACCGCTGCAACACGGGCAGGAAGCCTCACGTCGAACCATTTGCAATTTTGTCATTGTCCCTCTCTTGGTGGCGATCTCACGCAAATCGCGCTTTGCGCAAGCGCGTCTTTCACGCTCATACTCTACGTGCGCAGTCGACAAAAGTGCGTAGCACTGTTACGGCGCACCCTCAAGCGTCGGTATGCAGACTTGGCAATTGCTTTCTGCGGCCTGATTTCCGAGCGCCGCTTTTCTTACTGGCTCGCCCAGACGATGTGCGCGCGATCCAGAGCACCTCGCGCATTTGGAGCGTGCACTCGACATGCGCGGGTCGATGGAGCGCAGCTCGATCGAATTTGCCGTGCGCCACTTGAGCTCCTTCACCATTATCTCGCCCGCCGCGGTCTTGAGCACCACGCCGTCGTCGCGGCGGATGGACATGGAGGCCAGGACCGAATGTCAGATGGGAATTTGGTCCGACTATGGGAATTGTAGCTTTTGAGCGTCCGGCAACTTATGAGATCAAAAGTCAAAGATGCAATCTCTGGTTCATGGCGAAGAGCATGATCTGGAGCACTGCCGCGCTTGAGATCAGCAGCGTAGTCGGAGTTAACTGCACGTGCACTTTGGTGTGCGGGATTGATCTCAGAGACATCGAATCTCGCGGCCGAATCCGGGGCGCCGTGGCGACGACGATTTACAAGATCTGCGCAAACGCACTTTGGGACGAGGCGGAGCATGCCGGCGTGTTCCGCGGTGCTCCCGTCGATGCGCGCGACGGCTTCATCCATTTCTCCTCCGCCACGCAGGTCCGCGCGACCGCGGCGAAGTATTTTGCGGGGGCTGACAATTTGATGTTGATTGCGGTCGACGCCGATGCGCTGGGCGATGCGCTGAAATGGGAGCTTTCGCGCGACGGTGATTTGTTTCCGCATCTTTACGGCGAATTGCCGCTTGCTGCCGTGCTGTGGGCAAGGCCGCTTCCCCTCGGGGTCGATCAACGGCACGTCTTTCCGGAGCTTACGCCGTGATCGGCCTGCTCGAGTCGCTTGCGCGGCCAGTGCTGCGCATGCTCGACCCCGAGGACGCCCATCGGCTTGCCATCCAAGCGCTGAAATTCCCCCCATTCGCCAAGATGGTCGCCGAGGATCCTCGGCTCGCCGTGCGCGTCTTCGGGCTCAATTTCCCCAACCCAGTCGGCATGGCAGCGGGCTTCGACAAGCATGCCGAGGTACCCGACGCGCTGCTCAAGCTCGGTTTTGGCTTCGTCGAGGTTGGAACCGTCACGCCTTTGCCGCAGTCCGGCAACCCGCGCCCGCGCCTCTTTCGGCTCGACCGCGACGAGGGCGTGATCAACCGGCTGGGCTTCAACAGCGAGGGCGCGGCCGCCGTGCTGCGCCGCCTTGCCGCGCGCGCGAACGAAGGGGGCATCGTCGGGGTTAACGTCGGCGCCAACAGGGAAAGCACGGACCGCATCGCAGATTATGTGCGTTTGATCGAGACCTTTGCTCCAGTCGCGAGCTACTTCTCCGTCAATATCTCCTCGCCCAACACGCCGGGCCTGCGCGAGCTGCAGCAGGTGAAGATGCTTGACAATCTTCTCGCGCGCGTGGTGGAGGCGCGCGCGCGCATGAGCAGAGTGGCCGGAACAACGCCCGTGCTGATCAAAATCGCGCCCGATCTGACGCTCGGCGAGCTCGATGACATCGTCGGGGCCGCGCGCAGACACCGTGTCGACGGGATGATCATCGGCAACACCACCGTGGCGCGGCCGTTGGCGCTGCGCGATCAGGCGACGGCACAGGAGGCGGGGGGGCTATCAGGGCGGCCGCTGTTCGCGCTGGCGACACGCATGCTGGCGGAGACCTATGTGCGGGTCGAGGGTGCGTTCCCGCTCATCGGCGTAGGCGGCATCGATTCGGGCGAAGCGGCTGTCGCGAAGATCAGGGCGGGCGCGTGCCTGGTCGAGCTCTACAGCGCGCTCGTGTTCCACGGGCTGCGACTCGTCGCGGCCATCAAGTCCGAGCTGTTGGAAGCACTGCGCCGCGGCGGACAAGCGAGAATCGACGAGCTTGTCGGGGCGGACGCCGCCGCAATGACGGCGGAGACGTGGCCGGCATAAGCGGTGGTATGGCCAAGTCGCCAACCTCCTGCGAAGATCGCCGAAGTCCTCGCGAGGCTTAAGTGCAATTACTGGCCCTTGGCCACGCGCATGAGGCGCACGACCAACCAGATCGGCACCACCACGGCGGCGCCGAGGAGGAGATAGCGCCACAGCCAACGCACCGCGTCGAAGCCCATGTCCCAGACGCGGAGGACGAGCCGTCTCAGGCTGTCGATAATGTTCCAGGGATCGAGCCCAAGCACCTCCAGGATCACGCCGATCAGGATCGATAGCAGGATCAGTCGGAAGATCACCGACAATGGCGGCCCACCAAAGAACCGATTGACGTAATTGTTGGCCATCGGCCGCTCCGTCGGCATGCTCATGACAACATCCTATCACGTTGATGTGCCGCGGCTGTCGCACCGCGGCCGGTCTCGATCTTTTCCAACATTCGTTCGAGCGTTTCCAGCCGGTCAGCCTCGCCGGGCGGCTTGTCCCAGCGTAGCCGGTTGATACGCGGAAAGCGCATGGCCAGGCCTGATTTGTGCCGCGTCGAGCGCTGCAATCCCTCGAAGGCGACCTCGAGCACCAGGCCTTGATTGGCCTCATGCACCACTTCGCGCACCGGGCCGAAGCGCTCCACGGTGTTGCGGCGAACAAAGCGGTCGATCTGAATGAGCTCCTCGTCGGTAAAACCGAAATAGGCCTTGCCAACCGGCACCAGCACGTCGCCGTCCTCGCCCTTGGCCCAGACCCCGAAAGTATAGTCGGAATAATAGGACGAGCGCTTGCCGTGGCCGCGCTGGGCGTACATCAGCACCGCATCGACGATGAATGGATCGCGCTTCCACTTCCACCACGGTCCCTTGGGACGGCCGGGCAGATAGGGTGCATCGCGGCGCTTGAGCATGATGCCTTCCACCGCCTCGGCAT
>Ga0306922_10004407_pt1 | contig 13332 bp, 11 predicted proteins | sample sta12Cox44000082_FD_203758 | JGI IMG/M metagenome (GOLD analysis project Ga0306922, IMG submission 203758) | Lab enrichment of tropical soil microbial communities from Luquillo Experimental Forest, Puerto Rico - statoxic.12C.oxic.44.000.082 (v2)... | ecosystem: Environmental > Terrestrial >... | reverse complement strand
TGATTCGAGGGAGGAGCAGCGCTCTCTTCGGCACGGCTCTCACACGCGGCCACGTACATCTGCGCGCTTGCTCCTCCAGCTTGACGACCTCGTCCGTCTACCCTTACACAGTCGGCTGGGTTCCAGCCGCTACCGGTGTCTGCGTCTGATGCCCGCGAATCGTCGCCGACTGATAGTCGGTGCCGTCCCGCCACATCGCGTACAGAATGCGAGCCAACCGTCGGGCCAACGCGACGATCGCGATCTTGTTGCCGCGTCGGCGGGCAATTGCTTGTGCCCAGCTCCGAAGGGCGGCGACGCGCGGGTCGGAGGACCGGAACACGCGCCAAGCGGCTTGAACTAGCAACGCTTGGACATACGGGTGGGCACTCCGCATCACGCGCCCGCGTTGCTGTTGTTCCCCAGAGCTATATTCACGCGGAACCAGACCGAGATAACTGGTGACCTGGGCGGCACCCCGCCGTCCCGCAAATCGACCGACGTCATCGAGGGCGGCCACAAAGGCCGCGGCGGTGATCGCCCCGATGCTGGGACAGGTCGTGAGTCGTTTGACGACCGGGTCGTCTGCGATCAAGGTCTCGAAGTTGGTGTCCACGCGCGAGAGTTCCTCGTCAAGGACCTCCATGACATTTCGAACCGGCGAGAGCATCTCGTCAAGCGCCGGGGGGAGCTGGAGGGCGGCCACTCGCTGCAGAAACGTATCCGTCGCCCCACCCGCGATGCGATACCCTGCGTGACGAGTGATCGCACGGGCTACCGAAATGCCTCGAGTGCGTGCGGCGACTAACTCGCGGCGGATATTGAGCTGCCATTGGACGCTCCGCTGCCGCGCCGACCGCCGATGGGCAGGCCGATAAATCCCGTGCCGACACGCCTCGGCCAGCGCCGTCACATCCCGGCGATCGGTCTTCACGCGTCGGCTCCGATGCCCGTACATCAACCCGTAATTGGGATCGGCGACCACCACTTCGTGCCCCAGCGTCTCCAGGTGCTGCGCCACCCATTCACTTTCCGTCGAGGCCTCGATCAAGATGCGGGCGTGCGGGCGACCCCAAAAAAGTGTGGTCAGGCGATCGCGTCTCGTCGGAATCCGGCAGTCAATCACCTCGCCGCTCTCCGTAATGATTCGCACCTGGCTTTCCTTTTTGTGCAGGTCGATGGCACCATACTCCATGGCTGGTCTTCTCCTTTGCGCCTCAAGAGCGCGTTGCAGCAATGTGGAGCGGAAGCTACCACGTCACTGAGGAGGCCAGCCGCTTCATCATATCTTCGGAACCGGGGACGCAGTGCCGGCAGACCTGAGGTCACGCGCAGCCGCCGCGCGCCGAACACGCGTTGAAGCAAACCGATCGGCGTCGTGCGAGACGTGCCCGTCCGTCGACGCGGCCGCGTGACGATAGGTGCCCGCCGTTCCGATCACTGGGACCCAACGGGCCCCTGCGTCTGGCGGCGAAGCCGGGACAACTGCGGACCGCACGTCGCACAGATAGAGTGCTGAACCCTCTGCGGGCTCAGATGCTGCGGCCCGTTAGCAGCCCGTTGCTGCCTGAATGACGAGAACTCGCCCGGGAAAGTGCAGAATGTCCGTGGAGTCGTCATGACCGGGACTCACCCCGTGGCATGAAAATGGACCTTGTCGTCATGAGTTGCTCGTCCCCCAACCTGTTGTGGAATCGGCCGCATTTTCTGAGCAGATAGCTACTGCGAAATGTCAGTGCAGATAGCTCGGCTGCATGGCACAGTGCAAGCTGGCCGACGCGCCGGTCCACTTCGGCGCGGTATCAGCGGCGGCAAGGAGACAAGGACGCGCGGAGCAACTGGAGAAGCCCATCTCGCACCGTGGGCAGAGTCACGGAGCAGGCTCCGAGGACTTCGTGCGAAGCGATACGCGCGACCGACCCTCCAGATCAGTCAAACGGTAGCTCGGCTATTTCGCGTACAAGGGCCTGCCACCGGTGTCCACGATAGACGAACAAATCCGTGAACTGAAAGCGCTCACGCACCATTCCGTCCTGCGCCCGCACCACGTACGACCCCCTTGCAATAGCCACCTCTCGGTGCAGCTTGACGTGAAGTTGCTCGATCTCGGTTGAGCCGGTCCGCACTGGCACCCAGTCCAGCACGTGCTGCTTGCCGTTCACCTCGACCTTCTTGTCCGGCATTGATCCAATCTCGAAATCGTCCGCTATGATGCATTGCAAGAGCGCAACGTTACGCTCGGCGTAGGCCTGCGCCCAGCGACGCTCGAGATTTTCGATGGCCATGGCATCCTTCATTCCGACATTGACCATCCCCATCTCCATCACGTTGCAGTCGGCCGCCGCTATTGGGCAAGTGACGCCGCAGAGGGAGAACAAGACTACTGTGATGCCGCACAGGTTGCTGACTCGATGAGACATGACCGTACCCCCTTCCTCATGACCGACAAACACTCCGAAGTTCCAGCGACCCGTCAGTTCAGCGCTGATACGAGACTCTCCAGATCTTCTTGCCGCCGTCATCGGCGATGAGGAGCGAGCCGTCCGACGCGACAGCGATGCCCACCGGACGCCCGTAGGCTTCAGGCTTCGCCGCGTCAGGCACGAATCCGTCCAGGAAGATCGTTGGCGCGGACTCCGGCCTGTCCGCACGAAACGGCACGAAGACCACGTCGTAACCGGCTTTGCGGCTTCGGTTTGACGATCCGTGTTCCGCAATGAACGCACCATGCCAATAGCGGATGGGGTACTGCCGCGCCTCATAAAACACGAATTGCATGGGAGCGACGTGGGCACCCAAGAGGACATCAGGCACGACGACGTTCAACGCCGTTCCTGGGGGTCGCTGTGACACCCGCGTGTCTGGGTGCTCTCCAACGTAGTTGAACGGAAACCCGTAGAACCCTCGCTCTCGTACTTCAGTGAAGTAATCCGGCGGCAGATCATCGCCCAGTCCGCCTCGCTCATTCACAGTCGCCCACACTCGTCCTGAGTGAGGATGCACAGCCAGTCCGATCGCATTGCGAAGGCCGCTCGCATAGACGCGACGATGCGTGCCGTCGAGGTCGCACACTATGACCACGGCGCGAGCCGGGTCATCGTCCAGCGACACGTTGGTCGCTGCTCCAATCGAGACGAACAGTCGATGACCATCAAGACTGAAGCCGAGTGAGCGGGTCGAATGCCCATACACGCCTGGCGCGTTCGGCTCGGCGACCGGAGGCACGGCGAGCACAGGCTGTTTTTCCCCAGTGCGTTTTGCTGTTCGTGGATCATACGGGAATCGATCGACGGTACTCCCTTCGGCGACATAGACAAAGCGTTCGTGGAAGGCGATTCCAAACGGAAGCGACAAGTGGTCCGCAAAGACCTCGCGCGGACCGCGATGTAGCGGATCGTGGAGGACCACGATTGTGCCTGACGCTGAATCCGCGACAAACACATCGTCATTGGGTGCGACGGCCAGCCACCGAGGTTCTTCAAAGCCACTCGCGAGCACCGAGACGGTGAAGCCAGGAGGCGCGTGCGGCGTGAGACCTGGAGGCATCGGCACGAGACGGGCGGGGTTATTGGCAGAAACGCTGGGCCGGGGAAGCTCGACCGGCTTGCCGTGTGTGAGCTGGCCCCGAACCGCGGCGCTCAAGCAGAGTACAACCGTCGCCGCGGGAAGCAGCGATTCGAGCAGCCGCCGGTGCCGATCCTTATCTTCACGCCGCATGGGACCGTCGACTGCGCCAATTCGAGAACGCTCGCGTACCAACTCGTCCTCTAGCGAGCGCACAGTTCATGGCAATAGGATCCCAGGTGTCCGCGACGCGGATCGGACATCTGACTCTCGTAAAAGCGCGAGACCAGTGACCCATGCGGGGATTGAGCGTCTCGCTCGCGTCGATGAAGTTGAGGTGATGAGATGGGTATGGTACAGGCTGGCGATCAGCCAGGCCCGGTCGGCCTTCGTCAAGATGATGATTTCGAGCACTCGGATAACGCCCGACACAGTGTTCAATTCTTCGCTCACCTCGACCAGGGCAACGTCCGACCGTACGAAGCGAATACGCTTGACTTCTCGTGTCGACCCACTAGACCGCATCTCAGGATCTGCAAAGGCGGTCGTGAAGAACTGCTGAATGGCCCGACGGCCGCGATACCCAGTGCCGAGCGGTGTCGTAAATTCGCCATCGCGAGTAAAGAGACCGGCGATCGCTTGTGCATCAAGCGCGTGACGAGCGTTGTTGAAGGCTAGTATCAGTTGGCGGATCGCTCGCTCATCGATGTCGTGGCGGTTGAACTCGCCCTCGCGACGCGCGGCTGAAGGTGCAACGGTGTCGGCCGCCCAGACGGGCACATGAGTCCGCACGACGTCGGTTCCCCGTCCGTGTCGAGCAGGCTGCGAGATCACTCTCAGTGGCTCACCTGCGCTGACCATTACAAAAGCACCCAGAAGGACTTCGCAGGCCAGCCGAACACATGGGCTCACGATCTTTTTCCTTGCAGTGGCGGAACTACTCGTCGCGCAGGGCCACCAGTGGGTCGAGTCCCGAAGCCCTTCGCGCCGGAATCCAGCAGGCGACGGCCGCGATGATGAAGAAGCCCACCACGATGCCGCCAAATGTCAGCGGGTCCGTCGGCTGAACGCCTACCAGCATGCTGGCTATCACGCGCGTCAGGCCCACGGCCGCGATCACCCCTAAGCCGATGCCAATGGTACTCAGTCGCAATCCTTGGCCGACCACGAGGGCGAAAATGTTCGGCGGCAGGGCGCCCAATGCCAGGCGGACACCGATCTCAGGTGTCCGCTGGCGAACGAGCGCCGCGAGCACACCGTAGAGTCCGACGCTTGCGAGAATCGTGGCCGTCGTCGCGAACGTGCCAAGGAGCAACAGCGAAAAACGAGTACCTGCCTGCGCGCGCTCCACCAACCGCGTCATCGGCGCCATGTTGTTCACGAGCAGGTTCGAATCGAGGTTCCGGATCGCCGCGCGCACACTGGGGGCGACGGTCGCCGGGTCGACGGCCGTGCGCAGCATCCAGCGGCTGGTCGAGCCGTGGCCGAGAAATCCGTCGGTGAAGTAGATCTGCGGGTTGCCCGACTCGGCGATCGAGGTCGCGCGCTGGTGCGCGACGACGCCGATAATCTCAACCCATTCGGGCTTCACCGGTCGGATGCTGATCAGGATGCGCTGACCAACCGCCGATTCTTGCGGAAACGCCTTGGCTGCCAGTACCTGATCGACGATGACGAGATTCCGATCGGGCGTGTTGTCCGCTTCGGTAAAGGTGCGGCCGGCGAGGAGCGGTGTGCGCATGGTTTCGAAATACCCTGGGAGTACGGAGAGCGAATCGGCGGCCTGATACCGGCTCCTGTCCACGATCGCGGCCTCCTGGCCCCACGGGATCGTTCCGTAGCCGCCATCGAGTGGAACCAGGGCCGCCGCGGTGATTTGCTCGACGTCGCTTACCTGGCGCAACGCGGTCTGGATTTCGCGGATGCGGGTCGCACGCGTCTCGGACGTTGATTCGAGCATCCCAGGGAGTACCTGGAACGTGAGCACGTGGTGCGGGTCGAATCCCAGCTTGATGTGCTGGAGCGCGATGAAGCTGCGCATCATGAGCCCCGACCCGATGAGCAACACGAACGAGAGCGCCACTTCCGCCACAGCGACGCCGTTGCGCAGGCTGCCTTCACCGAGTCCCCTCGTACGGCCAGAGCCGTGGAGCGTCAGCATTAGGTCGGGATGGGACGCTCGCCACGCCGGCACGATGCCGAACCCCGCCGCCGCAGCGAGCCCTGCGGCGATCGAAAACAGCAGCACAGCTGGATCAAGGGCAATCGTGTCGAGGCGCGGCACATGCGGAGGCATCATCCCGACAAGCCCTCGAATCCCGGCACTTGCGAGCGCAATCCCCAGGAGTGTGCCACCGGCTGCGACCAGGAGCGCTTCGACCAGCACCTGCCGGATCAACCGTGCACGGGTGGCTCCCAGCGCTCCGCGCACAGCCAGCTCGCGCTCGCGCAGCGAGGTGTGGACCAGCAGGAAGTTGGCGACATTCGCACACGCGATCAGCAGTAAGAAGACAACCGCTCCCATGAACGCGCGGACGGCGGGGCGCACCTCAGCGACCAGATGCTGGTGCATCGGCTCGAGGTGATAATAAAACCCGCCCCCGCCGTACACCGGAAAGTCCCTGCGGACTTCGGCGGCAACGCGACCGGCCGACTGTTCCGCCCGTTCGAGCGACACACCCGGTTTGAGGCGGGCGATCGCCCTGAGGCCGGTCCATTTCAACTTGTCATCCACCACGTAGAAACCACTGCGATGGCGGCTGTCGTAGTTCACCCGCATCGCGGTAAAGATGTCGCAGGAGCGCTCCACGTCGGCGCTGTCGCGGAATACGAGTTCGAATTCTGGAGCGAGCGCGCCGACGATCAACGTGCTGTTCGCGCCATATTGCAACGGGTGGCCGAAGACTGTTGGGCTGCCACCGAAGCGACGCTGCCAATATTCGTAGCTGATAATCGAGACCAGCGGCAGCTGCGGTTGATTGGGTGTGGCCGCGGAATCTCGTAGAAGCGCGGGCTGGCCGTCCGCATCCCCAAAATCGCGTCCGCCGACGATGCGTGCGCCGAGCAACCGGAAAAAATTGGCCGGGACGAAGGCGCGCTTCAACTGCTCTGGCGTGCCGTCGCCACGGGCGAAGATGTTGCGCGTCGTCACGACCGCCGTCATGTCGTCGAAGACATCCCTGGTCCCCTCTCGGAGGTCCGCGTAGTTTTCGTAGGACAGGGGCTCATCGAAATTGTGGCGCATCCGCATGTCGCCACCGATCACGACGAGTCGCGTCGGATCGTTGTAGGGGAGCGGCCGCAGCAGCACGGCGTGGGTGACGCTGAACATTGCCGTTGAGGCCCCGATGCCGAGGGCGAGCGTCACCATCGCGATGGAGGTCAACCCACCGTTCTTGACGAGTAGACGCGTCGCATAGCGGAGGTCGGCAATCAGCGCATCGAGCCCCCCGGCGCCCCGCACGTCGTAGCCTTGCTCGGTGATCTGCAGCAGAGGCCCGAACCGGCGCAGCGCGTCGCGCCGGGCGGCGTCCGGTGGCATGCCGGACCTGATGTTCGCTTCAGTCCGCTGGTCGAGGTGGAACTGGAATTCTTCCGCGATCTCATCGTGAATCCGCGATGAGCGCCACAGCCACTCACACCGGCGCAACCAAGGCTTCAGTCGTCCCATGTGACGCCGGGTTCTTTCATGAGGCGTGCATGACCTTGCGAATCGCCAGGGTCAGGCGAGCCCAGTCGGACGCCTCCACCTCGAGCTGCCGACGGCCGACGCGCGTCAACGTATAAAACCGGGCGCGCCGGTTATTGTCGGAGAGCCCCCACTCACTTTCGATCCAACCGCGCCGCTCGAGGCGATAGAGCGCTGGGTACAGCGTGCCCTCCTCGACTCGCAGCATTCCGTCCGCGAGCTGCTGGATGCGCTGGCCGATCCCGTAGCCGTGCATGGCGCCGAGCGAGAGCGCCTTCAGCACAAGCATGTCGAGCGTGCCTTGAGGCAGGTCCAGGGTGTCTCGACTCATCCGTTGCGTTGTTCGATCCTCTTCGCTTCTAGGGGTATATCACGAGTTCCCCGGGAGATCAAAAGTCGACGGTTAACCGGGCCATGCGTCTGGAGACGAAGCCGGGAGAAACCAGGGACCGTAGGTCGCATGAGTAGACGCGCAGGACCGTCTTCGGAATCAGGTCGCTGCCGATATCTGCCCCAGCCACCTCAATGACGAGAACTCGCGCGGGGAAGTGCAGAATGTCCGTGGGAGATAGCTCCGACGCAAACTCGAAGACGATCCGTCGCAACCGAGGTACATACTGACGTCGCAGAAGGCCGGATACAGACTCGAGCAGAACGAGGCCAGCGGGACTCAGTGAGTCAGCGGACGGCCGAACCCAGGGCTTGAATTCGATGTTGGCCGGCTCGTCGACGCGCCTCGTGCACAGGGTCGCTTGACAGGAAGTATTCAAGTATTATATTGATTAATTGTTTATGGGCAACGCGTCGCATCGCGTCTTCAAGAACCGCCTCTACGGTCTCTTCGCCCGCATCGGCAAGGCCCTGTCGAATCCGCATCGGCTCGAAATGCTCGAGCTCCTAGCGCAGGGCGAGCGGACGGTGGAGTCGCTCGCCGCTGAGATCGGAATCTCCCTCGCCAATGCGTCGCAGCACCTGCAGGCCCTTCGGCGTGCGGCGCTGGTCGACGGCCGCAAAGACGGTCTGTTCGTCTACTACCGCCTCGCGGCTCCTGGCGTGTTCGAGCTCTCGAAGGCGATTCGCACGGTCGCGGAGGATCGGATCGCCGACCTCGACCGCCTTGTGCGCGAGCACTTTGCGGATCGTGACGGTGCGGAACCGGTCCCGATCGGGGAGCTCCTGAAGCGGGCCCGGTCGAAAGAGGTCGTCATTCTCGACGCCAGGCCGGCGAGTGAATACGCCGCCGGCCACATTCCGGGCGCGATCTCAGTTCCGGTCGATGAGCTGAGCCGCCGGCTCAAGCAACTGCCGAAGGGCAAGCAATACGTCGCGTACTGCCGCGGCCCCTACTGCGTGTACGCCGATCGCGCGGTCGAACTACTGGTCGCCAAGGGCCGGCGTGCGCGGCGGTTGAAGGACGGATTCCCTGAGTGGCGCGCCGCAGGTCTTCCCGTCGCAGGCGGGCACGAGCCAGGAGCACTGCAATGATCTTCAGACCGTACTACTACTACGATCGCGGCTGCGCCGCATACGTGTTCGGCTGCGGCACGCTCGGTCTCGCGGCAGTCGTCGATCCTCGCGCCGAGAATGTCGATGCCTACGTGACATTCGCCGCCGACAAGAGCATCCGAATCTCACATGTCATCGATACCCACGTGCACGCCGACCATCGGTCGGGCGGTCGTATGCTCGCGGAGAAAGTCGGCGCGAACTACTGTCTGCACGAATCCGCGGACGTCGCGCACGGGTTCACACCGCTTCGCGATGGCGACGCCCTCGAGCTCGGAAACATCACCGTGACAGTGTTGCACACGCCGGGACACAGCCCTGAGAGCGTGTGTCTGCTGGTGACCGATCGAAAGCGCGGCCCCGATCCCTGGTTCGTCCTCACCGGCGACACCCTCTTCGTTGGGGCCGTCGGTCGGCCTGACCTTCCTGGACGCGCGCGGGAGAATGCCGCCCAGCTCTTTGAGAGCATTCACCAGAAGCTCTTGACGCTTCCCGATGACATCGAAATCTACCCGGGCCACTTCTCGGGTTCTGTCTGCGGTGCCGGTCTCAGCGGGAAACCGACCAGCACGATCGCGTTTGAGCGGCGATGGAATCCGATGCTCTCAATGAGTCGCGACGCGTTCATCGACGCACTTTCCAACGTTCCACCGAAACCGGAAGAGATGGAACAGATTCTCGCCTTCAATCGCGGCGGCACCGCCGCCGCGTTACCGCGATGATCAGGACGGTGGCGCGGCGCCGACCTGCCGTCGTGCGGTTGGGTCTGCGAGAGAACGCGGCACAGTTTGCCCTGCTCGTCGTCGTCAACGCGTTCGTTGGCGCGATGGTCGGCATGGAGCGCAGCATTCTGCCGCTTCTCGCCGTGCGTGAGTTTCAGCTGACCGCCACGTTCGCCGCACTCTCGTTCATCGTCGTGTTTGGTGTGACGAAGGCGCTCACGAACTATGCGGCGGGCCAGCTCTCAGACCGGATCGGGCGGAAAAGCGTGTTGGTTGCCGGGTGGATCGTTGCCGTCCCAGTGCCATTCCTCCTGATGTGGGCACCCACGTGGAACTGGATTCTCGTCGCGAATGCATTCCTGGGCATCAGCCAGGGGCTCACGTGGTCGACGACGGTGATCATGAAGATCGACTTGGTCGGCGACGACCGGCGCGGGTTGGCGATGGGGCTGAACGAGTTCGCTGGGTATGGTGCCCTTGCCGGTGCGGCGCTCCTGACCGGATGGATTGCTGCTCGCCAGGGGCTGAGACCGGATCCGTTTTATCCCGGTGTCGTGTTCGTGGCGATCGGCCTCACGCTCTCTCTCCTTCTCGTGTGCGAAACCCATGGTCATGTGGCGCTCGAGTCGACGCTTCGGCACGCCACTTCAACGCCGGTGAACGCGCGTGACGTCTTCTGGAAGACGACGCTGACCGACCGCAATCTGTCGGCTGTGAGCCAGGCAGGGCTCGTCAACAACTTGAACGACGGCATGGTCTGGGGTTTGTTCCCGCTCCTGTTCGCGGCTGCAAATCTCAGTCTCGATCGCATTGGCGTGCTCGCAGGCATTTACCCGGCCACTTGGAGCATCGGCCAACTGGCCACTGGAGCGCTGTCGGATCGAATCGGGCGGAAGTGGTTGATCGCGGCAGGCATGTGGGTTCAGGCCGCCGGGATCGCCGTCGTCGTCCTCTCACAGGGGGTTGGCGGCTTTGCGATTGGCGCCGTCCTGCTGGGAATCGGTACGGCGATGGTGTATCCGACGCTGCTTGCCGCGATCGGTGACGTGGCCGCTCCCGCTTGGCGAGCCTCGTCAGTCGGCGTCTACCGGTTGTGGCGCGATCTCGGATACGCGATAGGCGCTGTGTTGGCGGGGCTGACGGCGGATGCGTTGGGACTGAAAGGCGCCATGTGGGTGGTCGCAGTCATCACATTCGTGTCAGGCGTGATCGTTGGTGTCCGTCTGGACGAAACCCTGTCACGTCGGACGGCCTGAAGCCAGCGAAGGGAGAGTGTTATGGCAGTTACGTGCCCGGTGGATCTCGATACCTTGCGGCTGCGCACCGAAATTGAATCCATCTACCGACGTGTCGCAACCGAGCCATCGGGTGATTCACTTTCATCGTGGCCCGACGTACGCCACGGAGATGCTTGGCTATGATGCCTTCGCATTGGCCCAGCTTCCGGCCGACAGTACAGCGTCGTTCGCCGGCGTCGCCAATCCTCATCGCATCGCGCCGGTGACCGCTGGCGCCACGGTTGTCGATATCGGCTGCGGCGCGGAATGGATCTGCTATTGGTCGCCCAGGCCGTGGGACCGGGTGGTCGTGCGATTGGTGTTGACATGACCGAAGCGATGGCCGAGCGCGCTCGGAACGGTGCGAGGTCGCGCGGGCTTGCCAACGTCGAGGTGCGCCTTGGCGACGCGATGTCGCGGCCGGTCGATTCGGAGAGCGTCGACGTCGTCATTTCGAACGGCGTGCTGAATCTGACTCCGGACAAGAACAGGCGTTCGGAGAGGTCTTCCGGATTCTCCGGCCCGGAGGACGGTTCCTGTACGGCGACATCGTCGTCGCGAGCGAGTTGTCGGAATCGATTCGCCGCAATATTGATTTGTGGACTGGTTGAATCGCTGGCGCTCTGCCGGAGGCAGAGCTTGTCGCGCTTCTCGGGCATCTCGGCTTCGATGATGTCGTCGTGAAGGAGCGGTTCGATTGTTTTCGGGCGACTTCCAAGGAGCGCGTGGCCATGAAATACAGGGTCGTCGGCGTGAATGTCTACGCGCGTAAGCTGCGTTGACGATGAAGGTGATCTCGTGAGCGCATGCTGCTCGACCTACGGGAACGTCGCTGGCGCGCATTTCGACGAGAAGATCGCGAAGCGCGATTTGGACGGTTACCGCAAGAAAGGGCCTGGGCCGACCGCTCGTTTGCTTCGCGACATGCTCACTGGCACAGGTCCGCTTGACGGTGTCCTTCTGGATGTCGGCGCCGGAATCGGTGGATTGAGCTTCGAGTTGCTCGAACGTGGCGTCGAGCGCGCGATTGCCGTTGACGCATCGACCGCCTACCTCGCTGCTGCGGCTCAGGAAGCGACGCGCCGCGATCGCCTGCAAGCCGTCGAGTTCGTCCAAGGGGACTTCGTTGACGTGGGGTCGAAGATTCCGCCGGCGCCTATTGTGACCATGGATCGCGTCATCTGCTGCTACCCGGCTTTCGAGCCACTGCTGAAGGAAGCGCTCGGACATGCAACGCGTTGCTTCGCCTACTCATATCCGAGGGATCTGTGGTACGTCCGCGCGGCTATTGCGGGAGAAAACGCCGTTCGCAGGCTAAGGCGGAACGCTTTCCGCGCGTTCGTCCATCCCGTTGAGCGAATGACACAGACCATCGAACGTGCGGGGTTCCGCTTGGCAGCACGTCGCCAGACGTGGCAGTGGTCCGTCGACGTTTGGGTCCGGTGAGCGCGCGAGGGAGTATTCGCTGCGCCCGGACAAACCCGATGAACAAGTTGATCGCTGCTTGATATATTGACGAGGATGCGTCGGGCGTTTTTCATCGCCATGCTCGCGGTGCTCATCGCGGACGCGAGCCGTCAACTCGCTGGCCAACGCACTGGCGTCGCAGACACCTCCCCTCAATGCGGAGATCCAAATCGTGGTTCGGTCGGACAGCGGCCCGATCGCTCGAACGCAGGTCATTGTCAGCGGCAAGACGGCCGAGACCGATGCAGAAGGGCGAACGACCCTTCGCGTCGCGCCGGGGCCCGTGGAGATCACCGTCGTGGAAGGCTTCCACCCAGTAACCGTGACGGCGACCACATCGCAACGACCGGCGGCACGCGTGGATTCGCTCGCGTGTCGTCGAATCGATCCGTGCGCGGCTCGCGTTCGTGTTGATTGTGAAGCTATATCGACAGATGTATGCGAATACCGGGATCGCGACCGATCGGCGCGCGCGTGCAGCGATCAGTGCGATGGGCACGATGGATCGGGTACGCGTGCAGACGGCTATTCCTCGGGAAGCCAATGCCGGATCTCGCGCTTCCGGGCGAGCTCGAACCAGCGATCAATCAAGGTTAGTTTTTCGAAGAGGCAACCATTGCGACGATGAATCGCACGGTCAAGCGGCTGACGGACAAGGGATTCGGTTTCATTGCGGCAGGCGACGGCACCGAGTACTTCTTTCACCAATCCGCCTGGCCAGCGAGAATCGCGGAGACCAACGAAGTGCGACCCTCTGGGTGTTGGCCGGACGACGTTTGGACTCTGGCGGACTGGCAGTCGAATTCGCCAGGAAAAATCACCGAATTGACTCAGACATTCACGCGGTTCGGGCGCTGAAAGGACAAGAAAAGGGCAACGTGCCCACTCAAAGCATTCAGTGAGAGCGAAAGTCGACGAATTTGTTAAGGAAAGCGGGCCCTGCAGGACTCCTATGAGGCCGGTTGTTGTCAAGTCCCCCGGTTTTCTTCAGCACGTAAGCAAACCTCTATCGAGCCGCCGAGCAGCCCCAGCCAAGAGCGGGGCCTTGCGCAGGCAGCGAGCTCGTGACGCCGAAAATCATCCAACACGCCGGGCGCGTTGATCGTCGTGCGTCCACACGATCGAGAGC
>Ga0306922_10004406_pt1 | contig 13337 bp, 13 predicted proteins | sample sta12Cox44000082_FD_203758 | JGI IMG/M metagenome (GOLD analysis project Ga0306922, IMG submission 203758) | Lab enrichment of tropical soil microbial communities from Luquillo Experimental Forest, Puerto Rico - statoxic.12C.oxic.44.000.082 (v2)... | ecosystem: Environmental > Terrestrial >... | reverse complement strand
GGTTCGCATCGCTGCGAAAGTGGCCGCGCGATGAGCCCGGCGATAACCTGTTGAAATGTTTGAACCCCTAGTTTGCAGCAATAATTATCGTTATTACTTGAGGCAATCAAGCTGGTAGATTGAATGTCCAAGAAAATAACGATATTATACTGGAGTCACTTATTGGCATCACGAGGATATTCATGTCATCACGAAATATACCACAAACGGAGTGTGCGTCAGCACTAAGCCTTGCGGATTTGCTCACGATAATAGGGGCCAGCACCCTGCCGGAACGCAAACGCCAGGAGCTTTCGTCAGCGGTCCGTACCGCCAGCCGCGCGCTCGGCAAATCGCCGGATAACGTCCCGGCCGATGCGAGGCTCCTCGCGAGCCGCTTAAAGCATGTCGCTCCAGCCGCCATGGGCATATCTCGCGGCCGCTGGAACAATGTTCGCTCCCTGCTGCGGACCGCACTCACTCTTATTCAGCCGATTTCGCCCGGCCGACATCGCAACGATGTGTTGCCGGAGTGGCGCGCCCTCTCAAACCAACTCTCGCGATCGGACAAGATCGCGCTATCGCGGGTGCTACGCTTTTGTTCGGCCCGCGGGATCAGCCCGAACGCGGTCACAAAGCGAGCCTTTGACGATTATCACCTGCATCTCGAGCGCTCGCTTTTGAAAAGACCGGGCGAGACATTCGCGATGACCGTGCGGGCGTGGCAGCGGGCGGAGGTGGCGATCGTCGGGTGGCCACAAATTGGCGTCTCGATCCCCGATCGCCGCAGGCATTGGGTCCTCAAGTGGGACCGCTTTCCACAATCGCTCAGCCGGGACTGCCAAAAGTGGTGTGACCGGCTCGCTGGGCGTGATCTGCTGGAGGACGAGGACGGGTACGCCCCATTCCGACCGGTACGGCCCGCAACGCTCGCGCACCGGGAATGGCAGGTGCGCGCCTTTGCCTCGGCCCTGGTGCGCATGGGTCGCGATCCCGCAACGCTGACCTCCCTGAGCGATCTCGTCGAGATCGACGCCTTTAAAACCGGACTTCGCTTTTTCCTCGACCGGGATGGCGGCAAACCCACAACCGCGATTGCCGATCTTGCCAGTAGCCTGAAGGCGGTCGCCCGACATTATGTCTGCGTCGAGCCGGATCGTTTGCGGCGGATGGGAAAGATCATCGGGCGTCTCTCGCCGGGTCGCCGTGGACTTACCGAAACCAATTCAACGCGACTGCGGCCGTTCAATGAACAGGAAAATGTCGCTGCGCTGCTGACGCTTCCGCAGGAATTGATGCGGCAAGCCCGGCGCCATCGGAATGCCCGACGAGGGGCGGTGCGGGCTCAGATGGCCACTGCGATCGAGATTTTGCTGATGGCGCCGATCCGAAAGCGCAATTTGGTCTCGCTCGATATCGAGCGAAACCTTGTTCGGTCGGGCCAGAACGGGGCGCTGCACATCGTCATAAGTGCCGAAGAGGTCAAGAACAGGGAACCCCTCGAGCATCCACTTCCGCCGGAAAGCGCCGACCTTATCGAGACCTATATCGAGAAATTTCGGCCTCATCTGACCTCGACGAGAAATGATACGTCGCTATTTCCAGGAATAGGCCGCGGTCCAAAGAATCAGTCTTTTTTTGGGACCCAGATCTCGCAAACCATCCGTGCCTACACAGGATTACGGGTGAATCCCCACCTTTTCCGCCACCTAGGCGCCAAACTCCATCTCGATGCCCATCCCGGTGATTATGAGACTGTCCGCCGCGTTCTGGCTCATCGATCTATTCAGACGACGAGCGATTTTTACACCGGCTTGGAGACCTCGGCTGCGGCTCGGCATTTCGATAAGACAATCCTCAATTTGCGTGAAGAGAGTAGTGCGAAAGGCCCGAAGGGGATGAAAACCAAAACAAGACGCACAAAGAAACCGGAGCAGGGCAAATGAGTACTTTTTCGTCGAGTGGTATTGAACGACGTTGCAAACCTGTAGAACAATGGCCGCACTTGGATCGGCAGCTCTGGCAAGTAGCTTCGCAGCCCGGTGATTTGCTTGACGAGGGTGGTTGCAGGGCAAGACACTCACCCTACTCAAATCGGGCGATAGAGAAAGGCTACGGCCGATGGTTAACATGGCTTGAGGCCGACGGTTCGTTAGACGCCCAAGTCGCCCCAGGTAATCGCATTACTCGGGATCGGGTAAGAGCCTATGCCAAACATTTAGAGGCAGAGAATGCCAGCGGGACGGTGATTGCCCGGCTGATCGAGTTGAAGGTGATGGCCACCATCATGGATCCCGCTAAAGACTGGTCCTGGATCTATCGGATAGCGTCGTCAATCCGGGCTCGGCACAAGCCGGCGCGACCGAAGCGGCACCGCCTTGCCCATAGCGAACGGCTCCTGGATCTCGGGCTCGATTTGATGACAAGCGCAGAGGATGAGACGACGACGGTACGCAGGTTCAAGACCTACCGCGACGGATTGCTGATCGCGGCACTCGCAAGCCGACAGCTTCGCCTGCGAAACCTTACTGGTCTGATCCTCGGCCAAACCCTGGTTCAGCAGGGCGCTGGGTGGTGGATCCAGTTTCCCGCCGCCGAGACCAAGACAAAAGACGCAATAGAGATGCCGTGGCCGGAAGGGCTCGTGCCCCACCTCGAGACTTATCTCGCGGATCATCGAGCGGGCATCGTGGCGTTGCGCGGCTTCCACTCGGACGCGCTCTGGTTGTCAATGTATGGCCCCCCGATGACCGACAATGCGGTCTACATCCGCATTGTCGCGCGCACGCGTGAAGGATTGGGACAGCCGATTCACCCACACCTGTTCAGAGATTCCGCTACGACCAGTATCGCGAACGACGACCCAAAACACATTGGCATCGCTTCCCGTCTGCTCGGTCATCGCAGCGGGTTAACCACAGAACGGTATTACAACCAAGCGCGCAGTATCGAAGCGAGCCGCCGCATGCAGAAATCCCTGCTCGAGCGACGTCATGACCTCCTCCGACGCTGCGGCTGATTTGACCGCTGCGTCGGCGGCCCCGAAAGGAACTTTTGCGCCCGAACCGCCGCAACCCCCTTGACCAATATCTTGTGGGTTGCGGCTGTCAAGTATTGACCGGGAGGCCAAGTGAACTCGGACAATTCTGGCGAGAAGAATTCGGACACGGCCTCGACTGCCTCACCAACATCGAAGCCGCATACTTATGTCGTGTTGAATCCTTTGCCGCCATCGAGGATCGAATGGCTGAGGCGGCAGAGCTTGCGCGTCGCAGCAGTCTTTCGCCTGTCCAAGTCCAAACCCGGCTGAGATCGCCGAGAGAACCGGAACCTGACGGCTCCCGATGAAAGCCCCCGCCCGCGTGGACGGCGGGGGCGACGACCGCGACGCACACCCAATCCCGGCTGACGGTCCCCTTTTGTTTTGCAAAACTCAAGAATTTCCGCAAACCGGAATCCCGCCCTCGGATTCGCGCGCAGCGGCGACACCCTGATCGTGTGGAAGCTCGACCGTCTGGCGCGGTCGATGAAGCAGTTGATCGAAACCATCGAAAACCTGCGGGTGAGGGGCATTGGGTTTCGCAGTCTGACCGAAGCGCTCGACACGACGACCGCGCAGGGTCGGCTGGTTTTTCACATGTTTGGCGCGCTTGCGGAATTCGAGCGCAGTCTGATCCGGGAACGCACCCAAGCGGGCCTTGCCGCCGCCCGTCGGCTTGGCCGCACCGGAGGCCGCCCGCCAAAACTCACCGATGACGACATCGAAGCCGCCAAGGCGTTGCTGGCCAATCCCGATATCGGCCTGACGCAAATCGCACATCGCCTCGGTGTCTCCCCGGCGACGCTCTATCGCTATATTCCCACGGCGCGAACTGCGATTACCCCGGGCGTTTGAGACAACGCTCTACCGTCAATAGCGCTCAATCACCGCCCCGGTTCAACGGCTCAAATCAATTTGTGCACTATGTCATCACTCTCCTGAGGGCCAGCAAAAATGCGCTTCATTGATAACTCCACGCAGCGTTGCGTTAGTGTCCTGAGCAGCGCCCGCTCGTGTCACACCAAGCGGGACAACTCCGGCAGTTGGAGTACCCCGCATCTGTGCATGCGCTATATGGGAACGACACGCCGTTTCGGTCGTAGGGTGCGCCCAGTGTGGGACAGCCACCGCTTCCGTTGCCGTAGGCGCTGTTTGTCTGTTGCTTGACGCGGTTTTGGTTAACCCGAGGATTCTGATTACCCCACGTTGAGGGATCATCCGATTGGGACGACGTCATCCCTTGGTTGAGATTGTTGCCAAGCGCGGTGCCCTGTTGGACAGCGCAGTTCGTGTTCCAGGGAGGACACTTGGCGTTGGCCGGGTTGGCAAGGGTGAGAATCGCGACGGCGGCACTGACTAGAAGTGCATAGCGCAAAATCATGTTCTCCTCATAGCTGACAGTTACCTACGGACAGATCACATTCGGCAGCATCGTTCAGGAAGGTGTTCACACTTGAAAAAACTATTTTAGAAAAATTATCAAGTGGTTAGCACCGCAAAGTCTCAATGTCCGTACAGTATTCCTTACTCTCCGAGGAGCGGCGCCCCGTCATCCCGGTATCAGGAACAATAATGTTTCCAGTTTGCCGGCCTCTTGGTCGACCGCGAACCATGGTTCGTATTTGCCACCCTCCCGGCGGACAACGACTCGACTAAGCTGTCCTCGCCAAGGTCCGCGCAAAGAAGCGCGAGCTCTTGGCGCGCGCGCCCGATGTGTTGCGCAAGGCCTCCGCCGGCGGCAGGAGCACCCCGGACCCCGCGAAAGGACGGCTGGAAAGCTCACCGTCCTCCCCGATCAAGACCGGCACGGGCCGGGATCTGGTCATGCTTCGAGCGGCACGAAGCCGCCGACCCGGCAAAAATGGTATGCGAGGTCGCGCGGGACCCGGACGAGCCAGCGCGAGCGCGGATTTTCGATGTCTTCCCGGTAGGGCTCCCAACACCGGTCACCATGACTGATCTTGCCGTCGTTCGCCCCGGGCGGACACAACAACGATCACCCAATCCTCCGCCGCCGCCGCCATCACACCGCCGCGCCGGAAAGCGTAAACCCCGCCTCGACGAGTTGCCGGTGTGCCGACAAAGCCTCGACCCGGGACCGCAGCCGGGGCGCGCGCCGGGGCCCGCCAGCGCGACGAAGCCGTTCGGGGGTATCGCCGTGACCAGGGCGATACATTCATGCAGGCCCTCGACCGCGCGGCGTACGTCCTCCCGCGGCATACTCGCCGCGATCCGCGCGATCTCGGGACCCGCCTCGGGATCGAGCAGGCGCGCCAAGCGCGCAAAACAGGCAATTCGTCGCTCGCTCCGGCTTTCGGCGCCGAGCCGACACCCCATTATTCTTCGCACCATGTCAGCTGCGCTCCCGGGTCGGTCGCCAGCGCGTCGAGCAACCGAGCGGCGGCCGAACGCGGATGATCGAGGCGATCCAACCTCGGCGATGGCTCGCGGTTGAGGTCTGTGTCGATCTCGCTGGGGAATTTACGGAGCGTCTTTCGACAACGCGGCGGCCGGATGCAGCGCCGAGGAAATCGCCGGGCCTGACCTTGACGCCGTGCGGCGGATATTCGCCTTTGCCGCGCCAGGAGGAACCACCATGACCGCAGCAACGGCCGACCCCGAAACCATCTACATCAGGGCGCGGGAAATCTACGGTCGACCACGCCTTATCTTCAGACGTCGGCGAGCTTCTTCCTAACCTGCGCTGACCACCCGCCGCAGTGGTTGCGACGACCCCGAAGGGACTTTTGCGCCCGTGCCGCCGCAACCGCCTTGAACCCATATCTTGTGGGGTTGGCCGGGCGGCTAAGTATTCGCGCACCACAAGACGGGCTTCAAAAACGCGCACAATCGTCCCCCATGCTTCATTTGACTTGATCCTTAACAGGAGGACTTTGCGAGGACTTTTGAGAATTTTACGTAATGAGTGTTATCCGACTCCCCACTTGTAGAGATGACACCCCTCTGCAAAGTTGACGTGACACTCCCCGGGGGATTGCCGGGGGGTGTTTGGGGTGACGGTTCGGCTGATGAGCGATGGCGAGCTGCGGCGGCTCGAGGTGCTGCAGCATTTGGATCGGGGCGGCTGACGCCAGCGGGCAGCTGCTCGGGCTCGAGCGGCGTCAAGTGTTTCGGCTGTTGAAGGCCTATCGGATCGGAGGTGCGACCGGCCTGATCTCGAAACGACGCGGCCGTCGCAGCAACCGGCGCAAACCCGAGGCGCTGCGGCGCGCGGTTCTAACGATCATCCGCCAGTGGTACTGGGATTTTGATGACGTTGCCGACGCGCGCGCTGACCGGCCAGCAGCCCATCTCATCGGAAGGGTAGGGGGCTAGCATCACGTTGGCTGAACGACGACCGACATGTGCCCTGTCGTGCGGGTTCGCGTCGGCTTGACCGTCACCTCGACGTCCTGGCCGAGAATGGTGAGAAATTCCATCAGTCGGCCGACGGACACTGACACGGGCCGACAACGCATCAGCGCGGAAATCTGAGCCTGGGTGGTGCCGAGAAGCTCGGCGGCCTTCGTCTGCGTTAGCTTCTGCTCCTTGATGAGCTTATAGATCTGTACGGTGAGCTTGGCCTTGAGGAGCTCCTGTTCGGAATTTGGCAGGCCGAGATCGATAAAGATATTGCCGCTGCTTTTTTCGTGCGTCCTCATGCTCAGCCGTCCTTGGTTTTGCCTGTATGCAGTCGCTCGGCCCATTTCAGGCGCTCGCGGATGAGCTCGAGGTCGCGCTTGGGTGTCGCAATGCCGCGCTTCGATTTCTTTTGAAACGCGTGCAGCACGTAGATCCTGGTCGCGAACTGCACCGTATAAACCGCTCGGTAGGTGTCGCCGCGATGATCGTCGATCAGTTCAAGCACGCCGGCGCCGCCAAAGCCTCTAAGCGGTTTTGCGTCGGGAGGCGTTTCGCCAAGCTGCGCCGCAAACAGCGCGATACCAAACGTGCGACGCACGGCCGGCGGAAATTCCAGCAGGTCCCGACGGCTCGATCCGACCCAGACGAGCTGTTTCGGCTCGAGTTCATCCATGGGCTATTTATACATTTATATGTATAATTGTCAAGTCCCCCGCCTCAATTTTAGTGTAACATAAAGGACGTTATGTTAGACTAATGCGCGATCGGGGGGAGGTCGCCATGTGGGGGTTCCAATTCACCTATGGGGTGTCGTCGTGAGCGCCGAGCGCCGCAATCTGCCGGCTGTCGTCGAGGCCGCGGCGCCGGTCACGCCGTCATTTCGCAGCATGCTTGCGGTACCGGCTGCGATCGCCGATGCCGGCGACCATGCCGCACGGCGGTTCCTGGAATTCTTCGCCGCGCAAATCCGCAATAGGAACACGCGCATGGCCTATTATCGGGCCGTGTGCACCTTCTTCGCCTGGGTCGAGCAGCACCGCATTGGCGATCTCGCGGACATCGAGCCGGTGCACGTCGCGGCCTACATCGAGGGGCTTCAGGCGACGGCCGCCAAGCCGACCGTCAAGCAGCACCTCGCGGCCATTCGCATGCTGTTCGATTGGCTCATCATCGGCCAGGTTCTCGCGGTCAATCCTGCCCATGCTGTGCGTGGGCCCAAGCACGTCGTGCGCCGTGGCAAGACGCCGGTGTTGACGGAAGAACAGGCCCGCCATCTTCTCGACAGCATTGACCTCACGACGCTCGTCGGTTTGCGCGATCGCGCGTTGATCGGCGTGATGATCTACAGTTTTGCCCGCATCGGCGCCGTCGTCACCATGCGCGTCGAGGACTATTACCCCGCTGGCAAGCGCTGGTGGCTGCGGCTGCACGAGAAAGGCGGCAAGCGCCACGAAATGCCGACGCATCACAAGCTTGAGCAGTTCCTCGACGAGTATCTCGCTGCGGCCGGGATCCGCGAGGACGGCAAGACTCCCCTCTTCCGCTCGGCGGCCGGCCGAACCGGGATGCTTACGGACCGCCCCATGCATCGCGTGGATGCCTATCAAATGGTCCGGCGGCGCACGGCAGAGGCTGGCTTGAAGGGCAAGCTCGGCTGCCACGTTTTCCGCGCGACGGGCATTACTGCGTATCTCGAAGCCGGTGGCTCGCTGGAAAACGCGCAGGCCATGGCCGCGCATGAAAGCCCGCGCACAACCAAGCTCTATGATCGTACCGGCGATGAGATCACGCTCGATGAGGTCGAGCGTATTACGATTTGAACTGAGATAGAGAAGCTAACGAGGTTGCCGCCACTGCTCAAACGCGAGGTTCCGGGGACGCCATGCCGGCATTAACAGGCCTCCTCCCGATCACAACACCGCTTGCATTGATCGCATTTATAGTGGCAGCGGCATTCTATGCATATCGAGCCCATCTGCTGCAGAGGCGCCGGACTATCGCATCTCTTCCCGACGCCGACAAACTGGCCGCAGTCGAAGCCACGCTAAATAGATTTCGGATCGACACGACAGGCCTGACCAACCCGGAAAAAGTCGAATTGGCGATCGCGCAAATCCGGGCACATGCGCAGCGCTTCCTTATTGGGTCGATCGTCGTTTGCGTCCTGGCAATTATTGCAGCCATTGTCTCGGTTGCGTCCCTGCCTTTGTTGGAGCGATCCACGCCTCGAGTTACCCCATCTCCAGCGGAATCGCACGTAAGTCCATCACAACTAGAGACAGAGATTATACACGTATTCGGAGAATCGATACTTAATTCGAAACCTACCGATTTTCCCAATGTTAAAGCGTATCCATGGGGCGCGATGGCAGATGACGTACTTGCCGGACCATTTGTAGGACCGAAAGAATCGTATGCTCGCCGGATTGTTTGGGATCGCGCCGGACAACTCGTGTCTGTCTTTTATTTCTGGAAAGCCGACGCGGTTGATGCACCAGCTAACCCTGTGGAGCCGCCCGGCGGGCGGGTAGGTCCTGCGCCGGCACCGCAGCTGAATTTGGCTCGATGCGAGGACACTCATCTCAGACAGGCATATTTCTCGCTAATGCAAGCACTAAGCGTCACGCCAACAATCACCCATCAGGGTGGAAGCAATTATGCGTATGAGGGAACCTTTCACAATGTGAAAACTCACTTTGAGCACACCGAGGGTGACCTTAAATGCAAAGAATATATTGAAATAGATATCGGTACTCCTCCTGTGGAAGGGCGAACTATTTGGCGGTCGTTTGCTGGCATCTTTGGTGATTAGGGCTTCTGGCTCCGGTCGCGTGCGCCTTTATTGATAAAATCTGTTATCAAGAGTAAACCGGATCGGAGGGTGCCGGGTCGTTACGGGGCCGTTCCGGTCAGTGCAGCGGTCCGGGCGGTGTCGTGTTGGCGAGCTGCTCAACCGCGGCCGTGATCCGGCGCCAGGTGTCCGCACCATCGTGATCGCCGTCGGCCGCGAGCTCGTGAGCCCGCGTGGCGCTTTGCTCGAGCGCTTTATCGCCGTAGCGCTTCAGCATCAGACTGGCGGCTCGCCAGATATCGATCTCGGGTATCACGCCGGGAAAATCGCACGCTTGCGGTCGAGATACGTTTAACACCCATAATTGCATGGGTAGCGAACCCGCATGTCAAGGTGGCGGCGATGGCAGCGATATTGACCGCCGAGGAAGTCGTTCGGCGCATTGCCGCCGAGTGCGCCTATGTCGACGAGCGTGGCGCCGTCGGTATTCGCCTCAAGCCGGCGGCGGCGATCGTGCGGCAGTATGGGGAGCAATTCCGCCGGGCGCCGCGGCGACAGCGCAAGCCTCGGCCGGCAAAACCGCCTCCCCTGCTCTGATTTAGCAGGTGAGTTTCGGCCATATCTTTTGCAAGGCGTAACTCGTTGATCTGGTTGGCTCAGGAGAACCGGTCAAAAATGTTCAGTTTTGCACGGGGTCGGCCGGGTGGTGATGTGTGCGCATGGCGTTACTCCTCTACTGAGATAAACTCCTTGACGGAGGTAATCGCTCCTGCCATAGTGAATGCCGCCATGCAACGGACGGAGAGCGCCATGCTCGCGCTTCAAAGTATCGAGGTCGATTGGGACATATACAAAATGATCCAAACTGAGCGTCGCAGCTTCGACGAACCAGATTACGTCGCTCTGCGACGGCTTCTGAAGCTCCCGGCCCCGAAGGCGTCACCTGCGCCGGACGCCGAGCCCGGTGTTCCTTGGGTCGAAGATGGTGTCGAAGTGCCTCACGGCTCTTTGGCTCGAATGGAATACCTTCGAGGATCGCAAGTGTATGAAGGCCGGTTCCTGAGCGGAAAGCTTGTTGTACACGGAAAGTCCTTTGGCTCGCTCTCCGCCGCAGCAAGCGCTCTCGCCGTGACAAGAGACGGATCAAAACCGAGCCTGAATGGATGGCTCTACTGGAAAGCAAAATTTCCTGGAGACACAGTTTGGCGCTCCCTAGGCGCTATGCGCCAGTCGAAGCAAAAATCTTGAGTTCTGCAATATCCGCTTTTGCGGGTGCCGGCCGGTTACGGCCCAGTATTAAGGTGGAAGATCGAAGACCATGATGCGCCCTCGCGCGTCACCCGCAAGAAGCAGCTGACGCGGGGCTGAAGGGAGTACGGTGGTGATGAAATCATCACCGACGAAGCGCTTGGCTTCGTGCCACTCCGTCAGATCCCACAGCCGTAATGTCCTGTCGGCTGACCAGGAGAGGGCGCGCCGGCCATCGGGCAGCAGCCGCACGCCAAGAACCCAGCTACCATGGCGCTGCTGCGGCCGCCCCTCGCCGCTCTCCAGGTCCCACAGCCACAATCTCCCGACTGACCAGGAGAGGGCGCGGCGGCCATCAGGCAGCAGCAGCGCGCCATCAACCGAGCCGCCATGGCCCTGTAGCAGCCGCCCTTCGCCGCTCTCCAGGTCCCACAGCCGCAAGGTCGCGTCGGTCGACCAGGAGAGGGCGCGGCGGCCATCAGGCAGCAGCAGCGCGCCAAGAACCCTGGCATGGCCCTGTAGCGGCCGCCCCTCGCCGCTCTCCAGGTCCCACAGCCACAAGGCATCAGATGACCAGGAGAGGGCGCGGCGGCCGTCGGGCAGCAAAAGCGCGCCACGAACCGAGCGGTCGTGGCCCTGCAGCGGCCGCCCCACGCCGCTCTCCAGGTCCCACAGCCGCAGGGTCGCGTCTGACCAGGAGAGGGCACGGCGGCCATCGGGCAGCAGTAGTGCGCCACGAACCCAACCGCTATCGCCCTGCAGCAGCTGCCCTTTGCCGCTCTCCAGGTCCCAAAGCCGCAGGGTCGCGTCGTTTGACCAGGAGAGGGCACGGCGGCCATCGGGCAGCAACAACGCGCCACGAACATGGCTGCCGTGGCCCTGCAGCTGCAGCCCCGCGCCGCTCTCCAGGTCCCACAGCCGCAGGGTCGCGTCGGCTGACCAGGAGAGGGCGCGGCGGCCGTCGGGCAGCAGCAGCGCGCCAAGAACCCAGCCGCCATGCCCCTGCAGGAGCCGACCCTCGCAGCTCTCCAGGTCCCACAGCGCCAAGGTCCCGTCGGCTGACCAGGAGAGGGCGCGGTGGCCGTCGGGCAGCAGCAGCGCGCCACGAACCTCGTCGCCATGGCCCGGCGGCAGCTGCCCCACGCCGCTCTTTAGGTCCCACAGCCGCAAGGTCGCGTCTGACCAGGAGAGGGCACGGCGGCCGTCACGCAGTAGCAACGCGCCACGAACCTCGCTGTCATGGCCGCCCGGCAGCGGCCGTCCCTCGCCGCTCTCGAGGTCCCACAGCCACAATGTCCCCACCATCGACCAGGAGAGGGCGTTGCGGCCATCGGGCAGCAGCAGCGCGCCACGAACCCAGCTGCCATGGCCCTGCTGGGCCCGCCCCTCGCCGCTCTCGAGGTCCCACAGCCACAAGGCGTCGGCTGACCAGGAGAGGGCGTTGCGGCCATCGGGCAGCAGCAGCGCGCCACGAACCTCGGCATGGCCCTGTAGCGGCCGCCCCTCGCCGCTCTCCAGGTCCCACAGCCACAAGGCGTCGGCTGACCAGGAGAGGGCGCGGCGGCCGTCGGGCAGCAGCAGCGCGCCACGAACCTCACCGCCATGGCCCTGTAGCGGCCGCCCCTCGCCGCTCTCCAGGTCCCACAGCCGCAAGGTTGCGTCCTCTGACCAGGAGAGGGCGCGGCGGCCATCGGGCAGCAGCAGCGCGCCACCAACCGAGTCGATATGGCCCCGCAGCGGCCGCCCCTCGCCGCTCTTCAGGTCCCACAGCCACAAGGCGTCAGATGACCAGGAGAGGGCGCGGCGGCCGTCGGGCAGCAAAAGCGCGCCACGAACCGAGCGGTCGTGGCCCTGCAGCGGCCGCCCCTCGCCGCTCTCCAGGTCCCACAGCCACAATGGCCCAACGGTCGACCAAGAGAGGGCGCGGCGGCCATCGGGCAGCAGCAGTGCACCGCGAACCTCACCATGATGGCCCTCAAATACCGCAATCAGAGACCCCGATTCTGATAGGTGCTTTCCACCGCGCGGAATAAGGACGTTTTGCGGCAGTTCTCTGAATGCGGCCGCGAGAAGCTTTGCGGCTCCACTGCCGCAAGGATTGTGCAACCTGCCGAGCAGTTGCGCTGACAGCTGCCCTTGATCGCGAGCAAGGATGTGGGTCGAGAGGCGGAGGACGCCGCCGAGCTGCTCCAGCTCTGGATCCTCTACGAGATGAGTGTCGGCAATGAGCAACTGGACGCTGCGCACGGCTAACTTGGACGCGAGCCAGTCATAGTCGAGCTGAAGAGCCTTGGCCTTCTCCGGGCGGCCTGCTTGCAGGAGATGCCACGGGAGATGTTCCAGCGTCCAAGCCGATCGGTCGAGCAGCTCGCAGCCGTTCTCGGTGAACCGGACGCAGCGGTCTGCGAGTGCGCCCTGCATTGCGGCTAGGCTGTCGCCCGCCACATGACGCAGATAGTCGTGATAGAGATCGTGCAGGCGCACCGTTTCCCCGCTGCCGCGCTGCAGGACCGAGGCAGCGATAAGAGTCTCTGCGACCTCTCGCTGGTCGAACTCGTGGGGCACGTGGGCCGACCAGAAGAGTTGCAGCGCAGAGATCGAGACGGCCACTTCCTCCGGCCAGATCGCGCATTGATGGAAACAGGCCCTTTCCCGCTCCGAAAGCGTCTGGACGCTGGCGGCTAGAACGATTTCCAGGTTCTGATGCTCGCTCTCGGGCAGCCAAGGAGTCCTAAGCGCGTCGAGACGGGCGAGGGCGAACGCGTTCCAGGTGTGCGCCCAGCCCGAGCGGCGCACCATGCCAGCCGCCGCTGCGATCGCCAGCGGCAGGCCGCCGCATTCACCAATCACGGCATCCGCCTCCGGCGGCAAATCAGCCGTACCCAACGCCTTCATGAACAGGTCGCGAGTTTCGCA
>Ga0306922_10004404_pt1 | contig 13338 bp, 13 predicted proteins | sample sta12Cox44000082_FD_203758 | JGI IMG/M metagenome (GOLD analysis project Ga0306922, IMG submission 203758) | Lab enrichment of tropical soil microbial communities from Luquillo Experimental Forest, Puerto Rico - statoxic.12C.oxic.44.000.082 (v2)... | ecosystem: Environmental > Terrestrial >... | reverse complement strand
GCCATTGATCCCCGGCATGGCATAGTCGACGATCAGCAAATCGACCGCGGCGCCGTCCTCCAAGATGCGAAGCGCCCCTTCGGGAGTGCTCGCCTCGCGCACCATGTAGCCGTCGGATTTCAGGAGTTCGCTGAGAAAGCGCCGCACGTCATGATCGTCGTCGCAGAGCAGGACGTTGGCTATGCCCTGCGGTAGGGCCGATCCGGACGGGTTTGCGCTGGCGGTCCCGAGCGGAGGCTCGACCGCCTGCGGCAGCCATAGTTCGACCGTTGTGCCTTCACCCAGTTTGCTCCGGATCTGCACGGCGCCGCCCGATTGCCCGGCAAATCCTTGTACCATCGGCAATCCCAGGCCGGAGCCGCTGCCGACCTCTTTCGTGGTAAAGAACGGATCGAATGCTTGCGCGAGGGTCGCGTCGTCCATACCGGTTCCGGTATCGCTGATGGATACGAGAACATAATCTCCAGCGGTCAGCCCTGGAGGCGAGCTGTAGTCGGCTCGTCGATTGTGCAGCGAGATGCGCAACGTGCCTCCGACAGGCATGGCGTCCCGCGCGTTGATCGCCAAGTTCAGGATCGCGAGCTCGACCTGATTGGCATCGACAAGCGCCGGTGCGAGGTTGGCGTCCGCTGTTATCTCGAGGCGGATCGCCGGCCCTACCGTCCGCTGCAGCAGTTCTTCAATGCCGGCAACCAAAGCCCCGAGATCAACCGATTGCGGATCGAGGTGCTGTTTACGGGCAAAGGCGAGTAGCCGCTGGATCAGCGCGACACCCCGCTCGGCGGATCGCAAGGCGCTCTGGAGCAGCGGCAATATGCTGGAATTATTGCTCGCCCTGCCGCTCGCCAGTGCCAGGTTCCCAATCACCACCGTCAGCAGGTTGTTGAAGTCGTGGGCAATGCCGCCGGTCAATTGGCCGACAGCCTCGAGCTTTTGAGCCTGGCGCAAAACCGCCTCGGTCGCCCGGTGTTCGGCCATTTCAGACCGCAGGCGAAGATTGGCCTCGTCGAGTTCGAAACGTAACCGTATCGCGTCGGTGAAGAACCGGTTGAGGTGCGCTCCGGCCAGCGAAAGTGCCGTCGCAAAGACGACGATCATCGCTCCGAGCGCGTTATCGGCAGCAGTGCCTTCTGCAAAGAAGCGGGCTGCCATCGGCAGGCTTGCCGAGAGCAGAAAGGCGAGAAGGGTCGGCAAATACGACGCATTCAATACGACAGTGCCCGCGCACATCCCTCCGATCACAAACGTCAGAAAGATCTGCCCCGATGTGGGAACGATCGGGAACAGCAACATTCCACCAAAGCCCCAGCATGATCCGGCAAGCAACGATCCGCAGACAGCGAGCCTCGACCAAATATGGTCTCGCTCGTGTCCGGAAAGAGAGCGACGATATTGTCGCCATAAGATCCAGCGCACGGCGGTAATCAGAGCAATAAGAGAGAACCAAACCAGGGGGAACGGTCGAGCGCCGATCGTTGACAGCACGGTCGCGGTCAGGGCCGCATTCACGAGATTAACGCCGAGGCTGATCGGCAGTTGCCGAAAGACTGCGCGCAACTGCTCGGTACGGATGGCGATCGAGATCTCGTTGGGTGGCACGATGCCGAAACCTCACGCGCCGATGGGAACAAGCCGGCACACCTCGGAACAGGCCAGTGGTTCACTAAAACGACGGGCCGGTCGATAAGATACATGGCAAAATCGCTACCTTGAACTTCGGCTCTTGGGTCGCGGCTGCGACGCTCGAATGCGTGGGACGCTCGCTTGACGCTGCTCTGACGCTAGGGTGACGGAGTTATGGTTAAAACTGATCGCGGTGCAATCGCGGGTGTTGGCCCGCAGGGGGAAGGTCTTGGTGGACAGCGAGATCGCGTCCGAGCAAACTTGTTCCGCCATCAACCGAGAGCTGGGTCACCGACCATCAGAGCGCGATCGAGTGGCGCGCCAAGCCGTAGTTCGGCTGAGCAGAATGGCATCGCTGACCGCGATAACGCTGTTCTCGGTCGGGTTGTGGGTGGCGATCTGGGCCACAATCAGCTCGCTGGCTGCGGTCTGGCTCCGATAAGTTAAACTGACGGCGGCGGCGGATCGGCTCGGCCCAGCGATCGAGAATCGGCTGACTCTCGTCGCCTTCGGCCGAAGGCGAGGGCGCGGGGTGACCGGACCTCAGCGGCCCCTATAAAGGAAATCGGCCATCTCCCCGTAATATTCACCCCGGTCACCGGGCGGGCTTCGACCTCCCCATCCTTCCGGTAGTCGAGAACCTCGATCGACGCCATCCTGAAGGTCGGCTCGAAGAGGGAGAAGATTATGCCGGATATTGTTCAAAATCCGCTGAGAGAGCTATCCGATGCGCTGGTCGAGCGCGCGAGGCGGGCGCAGCCCTTGGTCGCGCGTATCGAGGTGGAGGGACGCCCGATGCGTTCGGGAACCCTCTGGCGCAAAGACGTCGTCATCGCTGCGGAGCAGGCCTTTGCACATGTCGAAGAGGCCAAGGTCGTGCTCGGCGACGGCAGCAGCTACGCGGCGCGTCTGGCGGGCCGCGATCCAGGCACCAACGTCGTTGCCCTCAAGCTCGACGGATCCCCGGATCCGGGCCCGCCTGCGGCCGCCGAGCCCCATCCGGGCGCGCTCGCGCTCGCCTTTGGCGCCGACGGCACCGGCGTCTCCGTGCGGCTCGGCGTCATCCACTCGGTCGGTCCGGCCTGGCATAGCCGAGCCGGCGGCCGCGTCGATAAGCGGATCGTTCTCGACATGGCGCTGACCGGAGGGGAGGAAGGCGGACCGGTGTTCGATGCTGCAGGCGGCCTGCTCGGCATCTCGACCTTGGGGCCGCGTCGACGTGTCCTGGTCATCCCGATCACCACGGTCGAGGGCGTGCTCGAGCCGCTGCTCAGCAAGGGGCGCGTCGAGCGGGGGTGGCTCGGGCTGGCGCTTCAGCCGGTGCTCGTGCCCGAAGCGCTGCAGGCTGCAGCCGGCCAATCGCGCGGTCTGATGATCATGGGTGTGGCGAAGGACGGCCCGGCGGCACGGGCTGGGTTGCTGGCTGGCGATATCCTGCTGACCATCGGTGGGGAAAGTGTCAGCCGTCCGGCGATGGTGGCGCAGCGCCTCGGGCCGGAGGCGGTCGGGCAACCGAGCGAGCTGCGGCTGCTGCGGGCCGGCACGGTCCTAGCGCTGACGGCAATTGTCGCCACCCGACCCTCGGGATGAGCGGCATCCCGATCCGGCTGCGCATTGCCGTCGTCGTATCCGGAGCGACGGCGCAAAGGCGGCTCGCGGCGCTGCTTGCGCGGAACGGGCACGAAGTCGTCGAATTGGCAGCCGCTCCGGATGCGATCCTGACCGACGGCACGATCGACAGCTCGATGCCGGCATCGGCCGTCACGATCGGCTCGGTTGAAGGAGATTTTGCCGGGTGGTTGCCGCCGGACGCAACAGCTGAGCAGATCGACGCGGCCTTGCGTGCCGTCGCCGCGGGACTCACGGTGCGCGGGCCGAGTCCGCGGAACCGCACCTTCGGGCCATTGGCCGAAGAGGCATCGCCGGTGTTGACACCGCGGGAGATCGAGGTTCTCGCGGCTTTGCGGGACGGCTTGAGCAACAAGGCGGCAGCCCGCCGCCTCGGCATCTCGCCGCACACCGTTAAATTCCATATCGAGTCGCTGTTCAAAAAACTCGGCGCCGCCTCGCGCGCCGAAGCCGTCGTCAAGGGACTGAAGCGCCAGATCGTCGAGATCTGACCAAGGCGAGGGCCTTATTCGAGTAGGCAGGAAAGGTCGCAAACTCCCACAAACCGATAAGAGCTTCGAAGAGACCGCAGACGGTGCCGGTCGTGACGCGTTAAGATGGTGGCCTCGGTACAACCAGAAAGACGGGAAGGTAGCGATGGAACTCTACACGGCCGGCACCGGCAATGGGCAGCGCGCGGCAATCGCGGTCAACGAGTGCGGTGTCCCTTGCACGATGCACGTTCTCAACCTGGGGCAAGGCGACCAGAGAAAGCCGGATTATTTGAAAATAAACCCGACCGCCCGGATCCCCACTCTGATCGATCCCGACGGCCCCGGCGGCAAGCCGCTGACCCTGATCCAGTCGTGGGCGATCCTCTATTACCTCGCCGAAAAGACCGGCAAGCTGATCCCCAGCGATCCGGCAACGCGCGCCAGGACTTACCAATGGCTCGGTGAGGCCGCCAGCGACATGGCGCCGACTGCGCAGAACATCTTCTTCCTCGGCAACCGCATGCCGGAGAAGGTGCCGCCATCAGCGATCAAGTTTTACGAGGATCGGCTCGTCACCCAGTTCCGCGCCGCCGACGATCAGCTCGCCCGCACGCCCTATCTGACCGGCAATGACATCACCGTCGCCGATCTCGGCCTCTACCCGATCTACGCCGGGCGCAAGCCGCTGATCGACGGCGCCGGCCTCAGAAACGTCACCGCCTGGGGCGACCGGGTCGGCGCGCGGCCGGGCGTGCAGAAAGGCATGAAGCTGGAGCGTTGATGGTAGCTGGGCGCTTCCTTGGTCGACGGGAAGATATAGCGAAAAACCTTGCTCTGTGGCGTTACGGAGCGGAACCCGGCTCCGCAAGCCATTGTTATCTCAGCAATCGACCGGTCAATTCCCTAAGCGGGCGAACAGGGAATTAAATCGACCGAACAGGGATTTAATTCGGCCGAACAGGAAGGCTTAGGGAAGCAAGAGCCAGTTGCTATAGCGTGATCGGAAACGGCGGCTCGCGGCTAAAAAGCACCTCGGGCGGGGTGCCGAGCGATACCTGGCAGACAGTTTCATAATGCGCGTCGCGCGACTGGATCTGCGGCGACAATGTATGGATGTCGCGAAAGCGGCGCTCGAAGTGGCTGCCAGGGAAGATTGCGTCGGCCACGGCGGCTTATAGGTCCAGTGGCGACCGCGACGGCGCCCGTTATTGTATGGGAGCCGGCGAGGCGCACCCGCGCTCGGTCCATCACGTCGATTGGGCCCGTGGGACCTGTCCGTCGGTAAATCTCGGTCACCGAGTCGAGTAGGTAAGCCGCGGGCCCCACCGAGCCGGGCCTCGGAGCGCGCCAATTCGGCCTGGATGACCGCGTTGTCGGCGAGCCGGCCCGCGCCGCGCGGGGTCTTGCGCGATGTCAGCTCGACGAAGGTGTCGAGCACGCCGCGGGCGATGCCGAGACCGACACTGGCATTGCCGACCGAGTAGAGCGCGTGCCGAGGGAAGGCGCAGAGCGGCCCCTGCTCGCCGCGCAGGCTCGGGTCCTCGCTGGGGCCGCTGATATCTTCCGGCACGAAGAGGTCGTCGACCCTGTAGGATTCCGACGCCGTACCGCGCAGCCCGATCGGGTCCCAATTATCGAGCAAGACGGCTTGTTCGACCGAAAAAAGCCAGGTCCGCACCGTCGGTCGGCCGGCGTCGATGGCGCACCGAGGCGTCGGGCTCGACAACGGTGCCGCGCGCCCCCATCCACATCGCGTGCCGGCAGCCGCTGGCGATCCCCGACCGGCCGCCTCGGCGGCCGGCCGTTCGGGGACCAGCGTCCGGTGACCCGGTAGCCGCCCGGTATCGCAATCGTCCACGAACCGTGCGGCGGCCTCACGCGACCGTTGACGGCCAGTCACCGAACTCCCTGCGCGCCGCGTCCATCTGAGAAGGGAGGAAACGGAACAGCTGTACGGCCGCTCCGCTCGGAGCGAGATCGATCCAGGTCGCCGTCGTTTCGTCGATCAGTGCACGGCCGCCAATCCGGCAACGGGAATGCCCGAAGAGCCTGGACGCCGCACGCTCGCCATCCGGCGCGCATCATCCGGGCGGTCCGCGCCGAGATAGGCCTTCAACAGCGTGAAATCCACCAGGTCGAGCTGGGCGCGGCTACCGCCGATGCGTTCGAGTTCGCCGGCAATCGGTTCGAGCGCGTCGATCGCGGCGGAGAAATCTCGCCGTTCGAAAGCGGCGAAGGCGTGCGACACCGTCGGTACGCAGGGCCCGGATGGATAACGACCGTTGCGCGCGAGCTCGTCCATCTGCCGTGCGCGCGCCTCCAGCGCCGCGTCATTGCCGGCCACGACCTGGGCGAGCGCGATGTGCATGTCGGAAAAGGCTACGCCGGCGCGCGGAAACGCGCTGTTCGCGAAGTCGTACATCATGCGCCATGCTTCGGCGTCGCGCGGGTGCCCGGCGAGTTCCCAGCGCCACAGAAAGGAAACCGCATCGTTCACCTTCCCGCGCGGCGGCCCGCTGTGTACATCGGGTGAGAAGGCTTCCCTGAAAAGCCGGAACGCTGCCGCCGCATCGCCGGCCTCGAGGTCGCCGAGCGCCAGATGCCAACTCAGGTGGCTATATAACAAGCCGTTACGCGGATAGGTGGTGAGCCAAGACGCGAGGAAGGCGCGGGCCGTGTTTGCATCGCCCTCCTCATAGCAGAGGTGCGCGCGGGCGTGCGCCGCCCAAGGGTTGTTGGGGTTTTGGGCGAGGGATCGATCGATCTTTGGGCGGGCGTCATCTCCTGTCCATTCTCCGAGAGCGCCATGCCATGATGGGCTGTGAACCACCAATCGTCACCGTAGCTCGGGGCAAGCCTTTCCAGCAGGTCCAGCAGTGCGCGTTTCTGCCCGGCGCGGCCGGAACTGCCGATCAGGCCGTTGGTGAACGCGGTGGTGCCAAGCACCACGGCATCGCGGGGCCAAGCGTTCAGGTGCGCGGGCAATGCGCAAAGCGCGGCTTCGGCGTCGCCCGCCGCAAGCAAGTCGAAAAATGCGATATGGCTGGCTTCCCGCGCGGACAAACCGGCGGCGAGGGAATTGGCCGCCGCCATCGACGCGCGTGCCGCCGCCCCGTCCCCGCGTTCCAGCAGCACGTGCGCCCTGGCGGCATGGGCGAGGGCAAAGCCGGGATCTACGGCGACGGCACGATCGAACCCCTCGAGTGCGCCGGGGTACATGGTCAGCTTCGCCTCACAGCCCTGTACGTAGGCGTCCCGCGCGGCGGACGAAGCGGTGGACAAGGGAAGTTCGTATCGGTCCGTCAACATGATGATCCTCGTCGCGGAATTCGGCGTAAACGATACGATCCACCTTGGTGCACGCGGAAGAGGGTGCGTTGATGTTGTTGCGATCACCAAGGCGGCATCGCCGCGTTGGCCGTAGGTCCGCAATGGGTCAACTCCCGCGGTTCAATCTCAGTCACGCGAATGGCCGTTGTGCGGCGCCGTGCAGCCGATGGCCCGCGGTGGCCGCAAGGACGCAGTCGGGTGGAAACCAGAAGTTCAACCCGCGCCTGGACCGGCCGCTCTGCTATTCGATCACCTCGTCGGCGAGTGGCACCGCGGAGATAGCCCGGGCGATAAATGTGCGGCATGATTCGACCGCTAAATCAGTAGGCTGGCCGTCATCCTGACCGACGGATATGCGACCTTCAATGGGAATGCCGCCATGCGCCTGCGACCGCTGTCCCGCCCAAGCGCCGCGCTTGCGCTGTGGATGATCGGCTCGTCTCTTGTGCCGCTGCCCGCGAGGGCCGGCGAAACGGCGCCGACGGCCGCCCTCATCGCCGAGGCCCGCCGCGACTTCACCCTGAATGGTAAGCAAATCCCGCCAGAGATTTTTCGCGATTTCGGCGACGGCGACTTAGCAGATTCCGGAACCATATGGGTGACAGTCGACGTCAAGACCGCGATCGGCAGCAACCTCTATTTCTACGAAATCAGGCAAAACCGCACCTGGATCAGTCAGAAGAAGGTCACCGCGAATGCGGGCGCTGGAGAAGAGACGGGGTCACATATTTCGGCGCGACGGAGAACGGCCTTCTCGTGGTTCTCGCCGCCTACAGCGGCGGCGGCTCGGGCGACTTCATCACGCTGCACATCCTCGATATTGTCGCCGCCCGCGCCTTCGACCTCGCCGGCAAGATTTACGAGCGCATCACCTGACGAACTTGCGCAGGGTCGCCCTGGGCGACAGTTGGGACGGCGAGATCAGCATCGCGAAAAACACAATCCGCATCGTGACGACGCGCAAGGGGCCGTGGATGAGACCGGGGCGCGAGAGACGATGACGATCGTGGCGAGGAGGCGGTGAGCCGCAGCCTCAGCTTACCCCAAGTGATCAGGAGGCTTTCGGGCGGCGTGGCGAGTGCAGCGCCCGGGAAACCCTCACGAATGGCCGCCAATGGGATGGACCGGCTACTTCCCCAACCGAGCTAGCCTTCGAAGGCTAGCGGCGGTGAGCAGGGAAGCAGCTATGAAACCGAAGACAGAATCGAACGCAGATGCGCCACACCCTCATTCGAGTTGAGATCGGTTCCGGCCCGCCGACGGCCCCGCGGGCTACGAATGACGGCTGAGGGTCGAATCCGGCGGTTCGGGCCGGGCCCCCCGCTACCGCAGCTTTGGGATGGGGTGCGCCCATGTATCGTGCTCGAGCGGCGGCGGCTCTGCCGGAGGCATGTAGGCACGTTCCATACATCGTCCTGTGTCTGGCAACACCCTTGCGCCAGGTTCCCTCAGAGAGAACAATGAACGTGAAGTAATAACATCGCGGTCACGCCGCCAAGGAGAGAGAGCCATGGACCTCGGATTGCAAGGCAAGCATGCGATCGTGACTGGCGGCAGTCGGGGTATTGGCAAGGCCATCGCGCGGGAATTGGCTCGCGAAGGGGTCGATGTGGCAATCGTGGCGCGCACCCAGGCGGATCTGGAGGCGACGGCGCGGGAGTTGGCCACCCAGACCAACCGGCGCATCATTCCACTCGCTGCCGACGTCACCAGCAAGGAGCAGGTGGAGCGCGTGGTCGCCGAGGCGGCGCAGCAATTGGGCGGTCTGCACATCCTGGTCAATAGCGGGTCCCACCCAGGCGGGTCGACGACCGCGACCGGCCCGATCGAAACCGTCGTCGACGAGGATTTGATCGAGGATTTCAACGTCAAGTATGTGGGCGCGCTGCGTTGTGCCCGCGCCGTCATCCCCTTCATGAAGACGGCGAGCTGGGGCCGCATCATCAACATCAGCGGCGGCAACGCCCGCAACGCCGGCAATCTCAGCGGCGGCGCCCGCAATGCCGGCCTGGTGCACATGACAAAAACGCTGTCGGTTCAACTGGGCCGTCATGGGATCACGGTTAATTGCATCCATCCCGGCACAACCCGCACCGAGCGCACGCCGAGCCTGGTTGCCACCCGCGCCGCCCAGCTGGGCGTATCCCCGGAAGAGGCGGAGCGGCGGGACTTTGCGCCGGACTCGCCGCGCGGCAATGCCATCTGCCGCATGGTGGACGCTTCAGAGGTCGCGTTTGTCGCGGTCTTCCTGGCCTCGGAAAAGGCCTGGGCGGTCTCCGGCGAACTGCTGTCGGCAAGCGGCGGGGCCGGTCGGTCGGTATATTACTAATGCGGCGATTCCAATGCGTATCCATTGATGTTTTTAACGTGGAAAGTGGTCCTGCGCTCGGCGTGATTTGTAACCTGTTCTGATCGGTGGCGTCTGACGGTCTGACTGGCGCAAACAATCAGTTCTGGACCATGCACTGTGGCAACGAACCGGGCATGCCTGATTGTTCTCCGATCGGCACTGTTTTTGTCTCCCGTCCGAGAAAAGTTGGAGAACGGGCGAACGACGGCCCGCCTCCGGATTTGCTGGGAGCCGATGCGCGATCGCACGGGCTGGCCGGGGGGGGAAGCACGACCTCGACACAAGACGGGATGATCGCCGAATGCCAGCGTGCCAATGCAGAACCGCCGCGGCAACGCGACACGGCACTGGCACCGTGCGGCAGCGACTACGCTGACCGGCTCACTGCTGCGGTTCGTGACGGGCGACCCGGCTACCGCTGCTTTGGGTGGAAACTCGTCGTTCGCCAGATAGGGCCGTCAGCGGCGAGGACGCGCCGATCCCGGACCTTCGCGGGGTCCCCACCAAAATGCCGGGTTGACAAACCGGCCCTTAGCGGGGGCGAGCAGAATGCCGGAGCAGCCCCGTTCGACAAATGTCCCTCGTCAGGGTCTTTGAGACAAAGCTTAATTCTCAGGTCTTGGCGACGATGTTTTCAAGCGGCCCGCCGCGGACAAAGCGGTCGATGTTTCGGGCAACATCGCGCGAGCGACGCTCGATGATTCCATCGGTCCGTGGCGAGCAGTGAGGCGTCATGATCACGTTCGGGAGTTCATGGAACGGGTGGCGGGAGGGGCGCGGCGCCGGATCGTCAGCGCTCGGATAACGCCACCAGGTGTCGAGCGCCGCTCCGCCGATGACCCCATCGCGCAAGGCACGGTAAAGTGCCTGCTCCTCGGCGATAGGGCCGCGCGCCAGATTGATCAAGAAGGCGCTGGGCTTCATCGCGGCAAGCCGGCGGCTGTCAATCAGGCCCATCGTCTCAGAGGTTAGGGCACAGCTCAGCACGACGATGTCGCACTCGCCAAGCATTCGGTCGAGTTCCGTCCATGAAAAGACATGCTCGACCGTTGCCGGCTTCTCGCGCATCGTTCGGTTGACGGCAAGCACCCGGCAGCCGAGCGGCTGCCGAGCGCCACGCGACTTCGCGGCCGATGTGGCCGAGCCCGACGATGCCGACGGTCTGGCCGCCGATCTCCCCGCGCACTGCGCCGCCCACCATCGGGCTCCAAGACCACGATCCCTCGCGGAATGACGTCGCGATCTCGAACAGGCGGTGTCGCCAAGCCAGCATCATCATGATCGCGAATTCGCCGAGAGCCGGCTCGTGGCCATAAGCATTGCACACGGTGACGCCCCTCGGCAGCGAAGAGACATCGATGCCGTCGGTTCCGGCAAGCGGCACCTGCAGCAAGCGCAACTTCGGCGCCGCCGGAAATCCGCTTCGCCAAGCTCCGGTCAGCAGAACATCCGCATCGGCGAGCGCCGCAGCGGCCTGTGCCGGTTCGTTGCTATCAAGGACTTCGGTACGGATGTCGGCGGTGATGAATTCGATGATAGGCATAGCTTGCGAGGCGGCGAGCGTACCCAGGAACAACGCTTTCATTGGTGGCTCATCCTCCAGCGGCGACAGGTTCGTGTAGTAATTACCCGGCCACTCACGTACCCGGCAACTGGCGGTGAACTTTGTGTGAGAACTGCCAGAAGCTCGCGCGCCGTGGCCTGCCACACGCGTTTGGCGACACTAAGCCCGAGAGTCATAACCTTCTTGGCTGGGCGGGTCCTCTGTCGGGGCGTTCACCGACAGCCACATCGCATCGGCAGCTCGGCGCCGAAGGACTTGTATGGGGCTTGCTGATGTCAAGTGGTTTCTTTCTCCGTCAGTCCCGGCCGTAACCGCGCGGCGGGTCGATCGCCTGGAGTTCCTCGAGGTCGAGGTCGGCGATCGCCTGGAGCTTGTCGGCCAATCTCGATCCTTCGAGGTTGTCCGGCAAGTTGTCGAGCCAGGCGCGGTATTCGTCCTGCAGAGCGATCAGCGCCGCAACCGCGGCCGCCCAACGTCTGGGCCGTGGCGGGAGACGCGGGGCCGGCGCGGCGCACGGTCGGCCGGTCTGCTGGCGCAGCTTGGCACGGCGTCGCGCTTGCCGCTCGGCCGCGGTTAGTGGTGCCTCGTGGATGCGATGTCTGGGAATACTGATCTCCGTTGTCAAACGTGACTGTCACGTTTCCCGGGTGGCTCAGGCGTCGGTGGGGTTTGTCGTTCGATGACAAGCGGCTGTTGGCATCAGACCGTCCGAGGGGAGTTCGCCATAAAGGCGCGAACATCGCGCCACAAACTTGTATCCGGTGGGCTCTGTTGCGAGCTGAACCATGATGCAGTCATACGCATCGGCGGCGAAGCTCCAGGGCGGCGGGCCCATTCTAAACCGCGGCACAAAGGCCATGTCCAATATCGGGTGGCCGCCACCTCGGATCGTCATCTGCAGTCAGTGATACGTAGGCGAGCGGACTGCAGAAACCGCAACCGTCCTTGCCCGCAGACAGGCCATCACGCAGCTGCGCGAAGGGCAAGGCCTTCCGGCACCTCGCCAGTGGCCGCCAGTCGCCACAGCGCGATTAGGAGCTTGCGGGCGAGCGCCACAATCATGGTCTTGCGTGTCACGCCGCGCGCATCTGCAGTTCGTGCGCGATACCACTTGGCCAACACGCTGTCCGGCTGGTGCACCAGGAAGCCCCAGGCGAGCTGCAGCATCCCACGGCGTACGCGGGCGTTGCCGGATTTGGCAAGACCGCGCTCACGTCGCTTCTTGCCGCTCTCGTCCGGAGCTCCCGTCAGACCGGCGTATCGCGCCACTGCTTTGCGGTCCCGCAGGTTGCGAGAGAAAATCTCCTGTACCAGCATATCGGCCGTCTCGACGCCGACCCCGACCACCCGGGTGAGCAGGTGGACCATCGCATTGCCTCGTTCTCCGGGTGCCCGCTGCAATCGTTCGAGGCGGGCCCTCTCAACCTCGTTAATCTGCTGTTTGACAAAGCTGAGGCGAGCCATGTCGCGCCGTAGCTCGGCCAGCGTGTTCGGCGGCAGAGCGGCGCCTTCCGGGGTGCGCAGCGCTTCAAGAAGCTGCGGCGCGCTACGCGACATCGGCTTGAACTCGCGGATGCCAAGGCGCGCCAATGCTCCCTTGATCCGGTTGATGATGCGAGTGCGCTCGCCGACGAGACTTTCCCGCTCGCGGCCAGGTCGCTTCGCGTCCTCCTCCGTCAGCGTAGGGATCGCCGCCATATTGCAATGATCTGGCTCGCCCCGCAGCCAGCCGAGAAAGGCGCGCTTGAGCAACTCGGTGTCCAGGCGATCGGTCTTCGCCCGCCGGTGCTCGCGTGAGACCGGGACGCTCGACGGATGAATGACATAAGCCTCGACCCCACGTGCGCGCAGCCAGCGCGCCAACCAAAAACCATCACGACCGGCCTCGTAGGCAACGGCAATTCGCTTGATCATTCGCCCAGTTGTCTCTGCCTCCTTCGCCCACCGTCGGAGCACTTGCAGTAGCTGCTCCTGATCCGTCGCGATCTTCTTCAGCGGATGGCGATTGACGCCGGGGACGATTCCAGCGACCAACCAGCTGGCTTGACCCATCTCGATAACTGCAATGAGTGTGCTATCCTGGTCCAGGGCGACGAGGGATCTGCTTAAGTCATTCGGTTGTGGCATGGGGGCACTCCATCGGTCTGTTGCAGCGACGATGGTGCCATCTCCTCGTCGCTCGCCCCATAGCATCTAAACCGCTCTCGCGGTAATTGGTGGCAAGACGTGGCGTAGCGGGAAATAGGCATCCTGTCTTGAGATTGAGGGGCCTAGAACCCCACCCAAGACAGGAGCCCCCCAATGACCGACAAGGCCATCAGGCGGTTACGCCGGCGACTGATCGAGGACATGGCGATCCGGCGGCTTAG
>Ga0306922_10004400_pt1 | contig 13346 bp, 8 predicted proteins | sample sta12Cox44000082_FD_203758 | JGI IMG/M metagenome (GOLD analysis project Ga0306922, IMG submission 203758) | Lab enrichment of tropical soil microbial communities from Luquillo Experimental Forest, Puerto Rico - statoxic.12C.oxic.44.000.082 (v2)... | ecosystem: Environmental > Terrestrial > Soil... | reverse complement strand
CTTTCGAAATGATGTATGCCTATGCATATATGATCTCAGCAGCGATGAAGCTCCCTGGAGCTTTCTATTTCGCCTTGATAGCAAGGCGACGCAGATCGGCCTATTACGGAACCCGCGCAGGCGGTCACTCCGATGCAATAGAATGCGATGGTCGGCGTCCGTGCGTGTTGACTTCTGACCTGCCCTATGACAAGCTCCCGCTGGAAGATGAGGAGTATCGCCATGAATCGGAGAAGATTCAATTCCCTGATGGCGGCAACGCTTGTTTCCGCCGGAGTCCCAGGATTCGGACAGGAATCAAGCTCACGGCAGTCCTCCAACTTCGAGCCCACCTGGGACTCGCTCAAGAAGCACGCCGTGCCAGAGTGGTTTCGCGACGCCAAGTTTGGGATCTTCATTCACTGGGGTCTTTACTCAGTCCCCGCTTGGGCTCCGCCAACGGGCGAACTAGGCAAGGTGGATTGGAATAAGTGGTTCATCGAGAACCCCTATGCCGAGTGGTACCTGAATTCCCTCCGCATAGTCGGTTCACCGACTTATAAGCATCATATTGAGACCTATGGTAAAGACTTCGATTATTACCAATTCGCAGGAGATTTCAACAAGGGCTTGCAGACATGGCAGCCGGAGCAATGGGCCTCCTTGTTCAAGAAAACCGGCGCGCGTTACGTCGTACTGACCTCGAAGCATCACGACGGCTTCCGGCTGTGGCCATCGAGAGTCCAGAACCCGCATGCCAACGGCCGCGACCTCTCCGCGAAGCGTGACGTCGTAGGAGACCTCACCTCCGCGGTCCGCACCTCGGGAATGAAGATGGGCCTCTATTATTCCGGTGGCTTGGACTGGACGTTTACGACCGAGCCCATTAGGAGCCGGCAAGATCTGTTCGCGCGTGTTCCGCAGTCGCAGGAATATGCGAGTTACGCCGATGCGCACTGGCGTGAGCTGATTGAACGGTATCAGCCTTCTGTGATGTGGAATGATATCAGCTATCCCAAACTTGGCCAAATCCCGCAGCTTTTCGCTCAGTATTACAACACAGTGCACGACGGGGTCATCAACGATCGCTTCGGTGCCCCCTTTGCCGACTACACGACCCCAGAGTACGCCCAATACGACAAAATCACCGAAAAAAAGTGGGAATCGTGCCGCGGCTTGGGCTTCAGTTTCGGTTACAACCAAGTGGAGGGTCCGGAGCAGGTCATCGCTCCCGATAAGCTGGTAGCCCTCCTCGTCGACATCGTCAGCAAGAATGGCAATCTCCTGTTGAACGTCGGACCCAAGTCGAACGGAACGATATCCGAAATACAGATCGATCGGCTGGACAAGCTGGGTGCCTGGCTGGACGTCAATGGAGAAGCGATCTTCGGATCTCGTCCATGGGTTCGTCCGTCGTCTACTGCGCCGGACGGCACCGATGTGCGCTTTACCAGCAAAGGGAACAGCCTGTATGTCCTGTTCTTGAGCCGCCCCGCGGGGAACGTTCTCGCTGTGCCCTCAGTTCGTGCGGCCGCTGGCACGGTAGTACAGATTCTGGGGACGTCCGCAACAGCCTCTATTTCTCAACGAGAGAAGGATCTCGTGATTGAAACAAACGGGAGCCTGCCAGCAAGCTACGCCCATGCTGCTAAAATCACGCCGCTTCCGACGTCCCTGGCCTGAACCTCGTTGACCCGCTGATTTCTAGGCCCGACGCCCAGGGTCGCCGTGGCGCGAACTGAACCAGTTCTGGCGACTTTCGGTGCGCAGTAGAGCTAGGAGGGAAGCGAGGCCGAGGCCCGACGCCATTGTAGGTTAGCGGACCACTCAGTCGCCTGACGCCTCGTAGTGCACCGCTAACCCTATCAGAGGCGACGACTGGGAGATGCAACGCATGAAGATCAGTTCCATCGACGTTCGCGTCTGCCGAAACAAGCGGGAAGCAATGACGGACTCCGAAATGCGCGTGGGTGGCAAATCCACTTTCGACTTTCTCGTGATCTCCATGAAGACTGACGAGGGTGTGGAAGGCCATTCCTTCGCATTCGCGGGACGTGGAGCTGAAATGGCAGGACAGATCGCAACCACGGCCTTGAAACCATTCTTCCTCGGCAAGGACCCGGTTGCGCGAGAGAGGCACTGGCAAGACTTCCGCATGTATGATCGGTGGTGGAATCACGTACCGATCTATGCCTACGGTCCGTTCGACATCTGCTTGTGGGATATCGGCGCCAAAATTGCAGGACTGCCCCTCTATCGGTTGCTGGGAGAGTGTCGCGACAGGATTCCCGTTTATGCCAGCTCCTTCGTCCTTCGGACGCCTGAGGACTACGCACAACAGGCTCTGGAAGTGAAGGCCGGAGGCTGGCACGCTTACAAGCTGCATCCTCCGGGTAATGTGGATTTTGATTTGCGGGCCTACCGCATGTGCCGTGAAGCTGTGGGTCCTGACTTCAAGCTGATGGCGGACCCTGTGGCCGCCTACACCTACGAACAGGCTCTGCGTGTCGGGCGCGAGCTCGAGCGGCTGAACTACTATTGGTTTGAGGAGCCTCTCTTCGATGTGGACTTTCACAGTCTGCGCAAGCTGGGCGCAAAGCTCGATATTCCCATCTGCGGCACTGAAGTGTTGCCCGGATCGCACTACTCCGCAGCCGAGTGTATCGCTTCCGGTGTCGTAGACATTATACGGACTGACGTTTCGTGGAAAAGCGGCGTGACCGCCGTTATGAAGACGGCGCACCTCGCCGAAGCATTTGGAATGCGCTGCGAGTTGCACACCACGATTTACCACCCGCTGGAGATCGCCAACCTGCATTGCTGCGCGGCGATTTCCAATTCGGAATTCTTCGAGCTCCTCTATCCTCTCTCCTACATGGAGTTCGGGATGCAGGACAAGATTGAGATCGACGCCGAGGGATACGTCCATCCGCCCCGAGCGCCCGGACTCGGCGTGCGCTTCGACTGGGATTTCATCGACAATTGCACGATCCAGAAATTGTGAGCAGTGAGGCTACCGACGCATGCCCGAGCTCCGTCGCTACGGAATGGTCATCGGCCTGAAACCTGAAGCCAGCGAGAAATACATCGAGCATCACGCGGCCGTCTGGCCAGAGGTGCTAAAAACGATCTACGAGTGCAACATCCGCAACTATACGATCTTCTTCAAGGACAATCTGCTGTTTGCCTACTTCGAATATGTCGGCGACAATCTCGATGCCGACATGGCGAAGATGGCCGCTGACCCGAAGACGCAGGAATGGTGGGAGATCGTGAAACCCATGCAACAGCCCCTGCCGACGCGCCGCGACGGCGAGTGGTGGGCGACGATGGAAGAGGTGTTTCATACCGACTGATTAGCTTAATCTTGGACTTTGGATTGAAGAGTGGATGGCGGCGCAAGTTGCTTGAAGCAAAATCCAAACCCAAAAGCCAATCCCGCAGGCGCGGGATCGGCCAGACTGGCATCACTTAATCTTCTTGTGGCCTTGCCAAGCTCTGATACAGCTCCGGTTGCGGTCATCACCGGCGCCGCGCAAGGTATGGGCAGGACATTCGCCGAACGGTTGGCGCGCGACGGTTTCCGCATTGCGGCGCTAGACGTCGATGAACCTTCGCTCCATGAGACCTGCGAGCGGGTCGGCCGATCCGGCGCAATCGCGCAGCCCTACTTGATCGACCTGAGCGAAATCTCGCGGATCGACCCTTTCTTTTCGGCCGTCGAGCAGGGACTCGGCCCCGTGCAGGTGCTGGTCAACAACGCGGCCAGGATTAAAACGCAGGAGCTGCTTGACGTGACCGAGGCTGACTGGGACGCGATTATGGAGATCAACGCCAAGGCGCTCTTCTTCTGCTTGCAGGCCGCTGGGCGGCGAATGGTGGTCCGCCAGCGCGGGAGCATCATCAACGTTGCTAGCGTCGCGGGCCGCAGCGCCCGCCCTAAGCAGACCGTCTATGGCGCCAGCAAAGCGGCGGCAATACACCTAACCAAGTCGGCCGCTGCCGCGTTCGGCCCCTTCCACGTGCGGGTGAACGCGGTTTGCCCGGGCGTGGTCGAGACTCCGATGTGGCATCGCGTAAGGTCGGAGCGCACGCCGGACGAGGTTAAAGCCATCTTGAGCTCGATTCCCCTCGCGCGCACAGCTGATACTGCTGAGGTGGCCGAAGTGGTGGCCTTCCTGGCCAGCAATCAAGCGAGTTACATCAATGGGCAAGCTATTAACGTGTGTGGCGGCCTGGAAATGGACTAAATTAGTCGGTCGATTCCGAGAACAGCATGGCACTACGGACTGGCGCGACCTTTAGGTCTTTCATTTAGGGCCTGCGGCCCGCGAAACCTCGGAAATCGCTTGCGGTACGCAGCGTCAGAAGTTGCGATGTTGAATCGCTTCATTTCAATACGGCTTGACTCGTGGTTACGTGATTTTCGAGCCCGCGAAGCTGCAGAAATCCCGCATACCTGAAGGCGGCGCCAGCCCGACGATAATCCAAAAATTCGACCTAGGATTGGGCGGCTGCTGGAGGATCGATGACCGAGCAAAGGTGCACGCGCATCGTCGGGATGGCTTTTGCCCTGTTGATAATTGGTGTAAGTCTGTTCCGGTGGCCGCCAGTCAGTGCGTCGAGTGTAGGCCCCGCTGCTCTCCCCTCTGAAACTGATCGGGCCGCGTGGTTCCAGAACGCCAAGTTCGGCATGTTCATCCATTGGGGGCCTTATTCGCTGGCCAGTGTCGAAGCCTCCTGGCCCATCATGGTTCCCGGCAAGTGGGGCATTTCGGAGGCTGAGTACACCAACCTCTACATGAAATTCAATCCCGTTCAGTTCGATCCGAAGGCGTGGGTAGAGCTCGCCCAAGAGGCGGGACAGCGCTACATCGTGTTCACCACCAAGCACCACGACGGCTTTTGCATGTTTGATTCCAAGCTGACCGATTACAAGATCACCCGCGCGCCTTACGGCCGGGACGTGACGGCCATGCTGGCCGAGGCGGCACGCTTGGCAGGGATGCCCCTCGGCTTCTACTACTCGCCGCCCGACATGCGCAACCCTCATTATCGCGACACCACCAAGGCCGTAAAGGAGAGTTGGCACGGCGATCCGGAGCGCCCCGAGTGGGCAGAGTACCTCGACTACATGGCAGGACAACTTCGCGAATTGCTCACCAACTATGGGCCGGTGGCAGTCATCTGGTTCGATGGCCTGGATTGCCCGTTCAAGTACGACCCCTGGAGAATGCTTCCTCTCGTTCATCAATTACAGCCGGCAACGCTGGTAAATGACCGCCTCGGAGTGCCCGGAGACTTTGGCAGTTCGGCCTTTGAGCAGGGCTTGCCGCACGGCATCCCCACCCAGCATGGCACGGTAGTACCGCTGACCTTCGGCAGCCGCGCCAGCCTGTCGCAGGTTCCTCCCCCGGCGGAGAACTTCCGCCTGTGGGAAGAGTGCATGACGATCAACGGGACGTGGGCGTACAACAAGAATGACCAGCAATTCAAGTCGGTCAAGGAACTCATTCAGACACTCGTGGACGTGGCCAGCAAAGGCGGGAATTTCCTGCTCGATGTGGGCCCCACCCCGGAGGGGACGATCCAGCCGGAGTTCGCGGAGCGCCTGCGCGGCATAGGTCGCTGGATGCGGCTGAATGGTGATGCGATCTACGGCACCACCTACGGCCCGCTGCAGAATCTGCCCTTCGGCAGGACGACGGCCAAGGGTAGCACCGTTTATCTGCACGTGTTTGAGTGGCCCTCTTCCGAGCGCCTGGAAGTCCCAGGACTCTCCGGTCACGTCTCCGAAGTGAGGTTGTTGGCCACGAGTGAAAAGCTGGAATTTCGCCAGGGCCGTTCCGAGCTGACCGTCTTCTTGCCCCACTCTGCCCCGGATGCGAACGACAGTGTGATTGCGATTGAGGCAAGATAACAGGAGATGGCGAAAAAGAGCTTTCCACTTTCGGAAACCTCCCGAGACGCCGTCGGGACGGGATTGCGGCTTTTCGTGAGGAAAGAACCGAACAGTTTGAAAGGCAAACTCTACGCTACTCGGAACCCAGGATGACAGTAAGTCTTTTTCAGCAACCTGCTGGAACTTCCTGCCGTAGACGATGCCGTCCGCGCCGGCGCTTTTTGATCTGCGCGCTCGCGGCGCTTCTCGCGGTCCTGGGGCAGAACTTGCCAGTGGCCACGGTAGCCAGCGCGCAGATCGCCGCCGAAACGACCTACCGAAACACGTCCTCGGGTGTCGAGTATGTCGGCTCGAATGTGTGTGCGGCCTGCCACGCTGACATTTCCAACGACTACGGGAAGACCGCTATGGGACGCTCGATGTCGCTCGCGAGTGACCCGGAACAACTGGCGCGCGTCACCCACACGGTGACCATTCGCGACGAAAAGCTGAACCGGTTCTTTCAGGTGTTCCGCCAGGGGTCCACCCTCTACCAGAGCGAGTACGAACTGGCGCCGGACGGAAGCGAGGTCTTTCGCAACACGCAGGAGATCGCCTACGCGATGGGATCCGGCGCCAACGGGATCAGCTACATCGTGCGGCGGGGCAATTACTTGTTTGAAGCGCCCCTCTCTTACTATTCGAGGCCGGGATTATGGGCGCTTTCGCCCGGTTACGAATTCGGTGACTATGGCTTCAGCCGCGCCATCCCTGCCATGTGCGTCGCGTGTCACAGTGGCCAGGCTCAGCCGGTTGCCGACCGCGACGGCCTCTATCGCGATCCGCCCTTCAAGGAACTTGGGATCGGTTGCGAGAACTGCCACGGCCCCGGCCAGCTTCACGTCGAGGAGCGCGCCAAGGGAACGCCGGTCTCCGGCAACGTCGACCGAACGATCGTTAACCCCGTCAAACTTCCGGGCTGGCTGGCCGACAACATTTGCATGAATTGCCACCAAGCAGGAGACAGCAAAGTTCTCCAGCCAGGTAAGACCCTCTTTGATTTTCGGCCGGGAACACCCCTCGAAGACACCCTGGCCATTCTCGCCATACCGCCGCGCCGCGGCGCGCCGCCGTCCGATCCCTTGTTGCAGCATTACTGGTCCATGATCCTCAGCCAGTGCTATCGATCGAGCGCCGGCCGAATGAGCTGCATTACCTGTCACGACCCTCACCGACAGCCGACTTCGACGGCCGCCAGCTATTACCGCGCCCGGTGCCTGACCTGTCATACGGAAGCAAGTTGCCGCGTGCCGTTGAAGGCGCGACTGGCGAAATCGGCTCCCGATGACTGCGCGGGATGCCACATGCCAAAGCAAAGTCTTGCACGCATTTCGCACTCTGCGCTGACCGACCACCGCATCATCGCAAGCGCGGGTGAGCCGTATCCGGAAGCGGCCTTTCATGCCACCTCGCCGGAATTGCCGGATTTGGTCCATCTGAACGCCATACCGTCCGCCAAGGACGCGGTGCCGCCGCTTACGCTCCTTCAGGCGTACGGGAGTTTGGTGGACTCTCATCCCGAGTACCGCGCGCGTTACCTGGCCGTGATCGGCCAACTCGCCCCTGCCCAGCCGGAGCATCCTCTTGTGCTCTCGGGATTGGCCTGGAAAGGCTTGCATGACGGCACTGCCGAGGGTCAGATGGCAGCCATCGCGTATCTCACCAAAGCCATCGAGCACGGGTCCGTCGCTGCCGCCGACTTTGAGACTCTGATCGACCTCTTGACTCGCGCTGGCCGCACCTCAGAAGCGTTAGCCATGGCCCAGAGGGGCATCGACTTGAATCCGTATGACCAGCGACTTTATAAGTCCCTGGCGCTACTGCATATCACCGCGCACCAGTATTCCGACGCGTTGGCCGCCATGGAAAAGGAATTGGAGTTGTTTCCTGAGGATGACTTCATGCGAGGTTTGGTAAAGCAAGCCGAAGCAGCTCCCGCACAGTGAGCCATTTACAGCGGGTGGGCCATTCGACCCGAGGATCCTTGCCACTCGCCGCTTGCCACTTTGAGGATTCACGGCGAGTCGGCCGTTTGAACCGAAGGTGTACCCCTGAGCGGGCCGTCGTTGGCAGAGGGCGAGCGCCCGACCTCGGAGACTCCGAGATAATTCGCAATCTCGGTTGCCGCCTGTTTCAACGCCACTGCAAAACGGGGAATTTTGTCTTCACTCACCCGTGTAACCGGACCGGCAATGCTGACGCTGGCGAGTGCCTCCCCGCGGGAGTTTAGAATCGGCGCTCCGACGCATCGCGCTCCCAGCACGGTCTCTTCATTATCCAGGGCATAGCCTTGGCAACGCACCTTTTCGAGTTCCCTTTCAAGCTCGGTTCGGCTGGTAATGGTCTGAGGGGTTAAACGCTGAAAACTCATGAGGCCGATGAGGTACTCGCATTCCCCGGGACGCAAGAAAGCTGCCAGCGCCTTGCCCAGGGCAGTCGAATAGATGGGACGGCGCATTCCGATCTTCGACACGAGGCGGAAATCGTGGGCGCTCTCGTTCACCTCAATGTACAGCACCTGATCGCCATCGAGGACAGCAAGATTGACGGTTTCGCCGGTGGCCTGGGATAGTTTCTGCAGCAACGGCCGCGCTACCTCTTGTAGCGCCGATGGACTGCTGGCCTGCGAGGCCAGCCGGACGAGCTTCGCGCCGATTCGGTAAACTCCGCGATCCGTGCGGGCCACATACCCCTCGCGCTCGAGGTGCGAGAGCACGCGGTAAGCCGTGCTGCGGCTGATGTTTATTTTTTGGCCGATTTCATTCACACCCAGACCCGATCCGGAAGCTTGCACCAACTCCAGGATGCGCAGCGCTTTCTTGAGCACTCCCACCCCCGCCACGGTTGACTTTCTTTCCTTCACGACTTGGACTCTCCTTCGTGTGTGCCGCCGGCCCCGGTACCGTAACCCATCCGGGTGGCAATCTCGCGGGCTGTGCGCTTCACCGCCTCGGCAAGAATCGGTATCTTCCCCTGCGTGATCCTGGTAATGGGACCGGACACGCTCACGGCGGCGACCGCCGTACCGTCAGCATTGAGGACAGGAGCGCCGACGGACCGCGCTCCGAGGACGCTTTCCTCGTCGTTCACCGCGTAACCGAAGTACCGAATTCGCTCCAGGTCCTTCTTGAATTGCGCGAGGTTCGTCATCGTGTGCGGCGTCACGGCTTCGAAATGAATGGAATTCAAAATCTGGCTGTCCTGGCGAGGAGGGAGGAAGGCGACCAGAGCCTTCCCCATGGCCGTGCAATGCACGGAACGACGGGCGCCGATTCCCGACACTAAGCGAAAGGCGTGCGGGCTTTCGAGTACCGTCAGGAAAAGAATATTGGGCCCTTCCAGCACTCCCAGGTTCACGGTCTCTTCCGTTGCTTGCCAAAGCTCCCGCAGCAAGGGATCGCTGCCTTCTCGCAGCACATGGTGATGGTCACCGACAGTGCCAAGCTGCAACAGCTTCACCCCAAGAACGTAAGCACTTTGCTCGTTCCGGACCAGGTATCCCTCCTGTTCGAGGCAGGCCAGAAAACGATAGGCGGTGCTCTTGTTGACGCCGGTTTTGTGACTGATAGAGTTCAAATCGAGACCGGACGGGTAAGCCTGAAGCAGATCCAGAATTTTAAAGACCTTGGCGAGCACGCCTACAGTGGTAGGCCTTGATCGGTCAGATCGAGCCATAAGACGTCAGAAGAGCGAAAGAGAAATCAGCCAGCTCAACACAAATGCATTCAGACACGAAGCGCGACAGGAAATGGAGTGCTGAAGTGCCAGTCCGCTCCGCAATTCAGCATACATCCTCCACCATGTAAAATACAATCCTAGAATGGGTGGGCCAGAGCGAAGGATGCTACTGCGATTAAATCATTCTACAAATTAGACTTCCATAGTCTATTCGCTGGACTCATTATCCAGACTCTGCGGTGTCTCACTATTTGAAATGACGGAAGCGCATGTTGAAAGAATTTTCTTGACAGCCTTGGGGGGGCGTGTTATGGAAAGAGTCGCTCACCGGGCTCAGGGCTCGGTATCTCCAGTGTGAGGTGCCCCATGAAGGCTTTCGCTCGACCCCGGCCGTTTACTCCTGCCTGTCGTTGGACATGCTTGGTCGCCGCATTGATCGCCGTTCTGATGGGATTTCCCACCATCGTGAAGGCGCAGCGCTCGACGGCCTCAATCAATGGCACGGTGCGCGATCCCAGCGGCGCTGTCATCCCGGGCGCCACCCTGACGCTGATTAATACGCAGACTTCGGGGCGGCAGACTGCTACCACGAATGAGGCCGGCAGCTACGTTATCCTCAACATTACCCCCGGTAAGTACCAGTTACAGGCGGCCAAGGAAGGCTTCACAACCGCAACCCAGGCGGACCTCTCCCTCGAGGTAAATCAGACGGCTACCTTTGACTTCAACCTTCTCGTGGGTTCCACGTCGCAGACCGTGAAGGTGGAGGCGACCGCGGCCTATATTCAATCCTCAACGGCTGAGCTGGGAACGGCCATCACCACCGGAGCCGTTAACGATCTCCCGCTGAACGGTAGAAACTTCACCGAGTTGCTGTCGCTCACCCCGGGAGTTAGCCCGGTGAGTGTCTCGCAAAATTCGGGCGGCGGCGGCGGCTTCGTGGGAAACGCGATTGGGACGTTCACCTTTCCTTCCGTGAACGGGCAGAGCAACCGCAGCAACCTCTTTCTGCTTGATGGGATCAACGATTTGGGATCGTTTGTCGGCACCTACGCCGTCGCCCCGGTGGTGGATGGCATTCAGGAATTCAAAGTTCAGTCCCACAACGACATCGCGGAATTCGGCGGCTCGTTGGGAGGAATCATCAACACGGTCACCAAGTCCGGTACCAATGTCTTTCACGGATCGGCCTGGGAGTTTCTCCGCAACAACGCCCTGGACGCGCGGAACTTTTTCCTGGCTGAAGTTACCCCGTTCAGGCAGAACCAATTCGGGGGCTCCGTGGGAGGACCGGTGATCCTGCCGCATATTTATAACGGGCGCAACAAGACATTCTTTTTTGCTTCCTACCAGGGCTTTCGCAACCACACCGCGAACCAGAGTGTTTTCCTGACGGCGACGCCTCAACAACTAAGCGGAGACTTCAGCGGTCTGGTCAATTCCCAGGGAAAGGTGATTCCCATCTACAATCCCTTTACCACGCGGCCGGATCCCAACAATCCGGGACAGTTCATCCGCGATCCGTTTCCCAACAATCAGATTCCTCCGAATCTGATCAACCAGGGTATGCTGACCTATGCCAAGGCGCTCTTTCCAGCCCCCACGGTCACCGGGGTAGCGGGCACCAACGCGATTAACACAACTCCAATTATCATCCGACAGGATGACGCGTCCCTCCGTTTTGATCACCAGTTCAACGAGAGGAACTCCCTGTGGATTCGGTACTCGGGCTTCACCCAGCCGGACACCGAGGCGGGAGGCATTCCGGGGGTCTCGTCCGACATCTTCTACCACGGATACCAAGCCGCGGTGCAGTACAGCCGCGTGTTCAGCAGCAGCTCGGTGGCCTCGTTCGAGTTCGGGCGGAACAGCATTCAGGACAACATTATCGCGGTGTATCAAAACGCGCCTGCTAACCTCTGGCAGCAAGCAGGTTTTTCCCCTAATTTCGCGGGCGGCTTCGCCGGAGGGAACGGGCCGTTCAATCCCGGAATCGGGATCAATGGGTACTTTAGTTTTGTCACTGGCAACGAAGTTCAGGACACACGGGTGGCGGACATCTACGAGTTCAAGGGGGACTTTTCCAAGATCCACGGGCATCACACCCTCAAAATGGGCGCCGACTTCAACAGCAATAACACCCAGTCCCCCATTTTCGGTGTGAGCGTAGGTTTCAGTGCCTTTAATACCGCAAACCCAGAAAGCCCGGGGGGCACGGGAGACGCCATGGCTTCCTATCTGCTGGGTGTGCCGGAGAACGCCGGCCGGCGCAACGTGTTCGAAACCGAACATGGAGGGTGGGTAGACGGTTTTTACTTTCAGGACTCCTGGAAGGCGACGGCAAAGCTAACGGTGAACCTCGGCCTCCGCTATGACGTCACCTTGGTACCCATCTACGGCAACCCGGCAGACTTCAGCAACCAGGTGGGAGACATGGACTTCACCCAGGGGGTCTACATCCTGGCTGCGCCCTCGCCGCCCTGCTCGGCAACGCGGGGCGCTCCGTGCATCCCCGGCGGCCAACTCCCGGCGCACGTGATGCTGACGCCGTTCACCAACCACGCCATCATTCACAATACTTACGACAACTGGCAGCCGCGGGTCGGCTTGGCCTATCGTTGGCGGCCGAATACCGTCGTACGAGCTTCTTATGGGCGATTCTACGACAATTGGGCCGCGGTCATCCAAACAGCGCAGAATTATGAGGGCTCCTGGCCCTCTATCGGACAGCTTCTTGCCAACAATCTGAACAATCCAATTCCCGGAAGTCCCAAACCGACGATTAAAGCTCAAGATCCGTTTAACCTTGGCACAGCCCCACCGCTGCCGGCCCCCACGCCTTTCCAGAGCAGCGGCTTCGTCCAGTGGTACATGGATCCGCGCATTCAGAACCCGTATTCCGACCAATGGAACTTCGGTGTGCAACAGCAGTTGAAAACGAATACCGTCCTTACTGCGAACTATGTGGGATCGCACAGCAGCCGGCTGGACGTAGGGGGGTATTACAACGTAGCCCTCACGCCTGGTCCGGGCAATCCCACCACCCGCGCTCCGTTCAGTTTCAGCCCACCGAGCTTCTATGATCGAAGCTGGGGCAGGGGTAGCTATAATGCTTTTCAGTTCTCACTGGACAGGAAGACCAGCGGCGGCCTCGCCTATCTGATCTCGTACACCTGGTCCAAGTCCGAAGACATTGGGTGCTCCGGATGGTTCGGCGTGGAAGGCTGCTCGATTCAGAACCCATACAATCTGGATCAGAACAAGAGCGTGTCCGGTTTTGACCTTACTAACATTCTTTCCGCCTCCTGGGTCTACCAGATCCCCTTCGGCCGGGGACAACGCTGGAGTTCGAACAACCGCGTTCTAAACTATGCCCTCGGCAATTGGGGTGTGAACGGGATCCTTTTCCTCTCCAGTGGTCAACCCTACGATGTTGGCATCAGCGGTGACATCGCTAATACGGGTATGGCCGGATGTTGCTCTGGCTACTACGAACGCCTGGACCCGGTGTCAAATCCTAACCTGGCCAACCGAACTCCCAGCCAGTGGCTTTCCAGGTCTAGCTTTGCGGTTCCCGCTCCCTTCACCTTTGGAACCCTGGGCCGGAACGCGTTACGTTCTGACTGGAACCGCAGCTTGGATTTCTCGATCTTCCGTCAGTTTCCCGTTACAGAATCGAAGCGATTCGAGTTCAGATTCGAGGCGTTCAACCTGTTCAACACGCCGATCTTCGGCATTCCCGTTCAGG
>Ga0306922_10004398_pt1 | contig 13347 bp, 14 predicted proteins | sample sta12Cox44000082_FD_203758 | JGI IMG/M metagenome (GOLD analysis project Ga0306922, IMG submission 203758) | Lab enrichment of tropical soil microbial communities from Luquillo Experimental Forest, Puerto Rico - statoxic.12C.oxic.44.000.082 (v2)... | ecosystem: Environmental > Terrestrial >... | reverse complement strand
TTTGATATCGGTGGCGTTCTTTGTCCTGTTCATCGGCCTCGGCGTCGATTTCGGGCTGCAATTCTGCGTGCGCTACCGCGCCGAACGGCACGATTACGGCGATCTGCGCGCCGGGCTGAGAAGCGCCGTCAGAAAAGCTGGCGTCCCTTTGGCCCTGGCCGCGGCGGCGACTGCGGTCGGCTTCGCGTCTTTCGTGCCCACTTCGTATCGAGGTTTGGCGGAGCGTGGTGAGATCGCCGGGTGCGGGATGATCCTCGCTTTCCTTACATCGATCACGCTGTTGCCGGCGCTGTTGATGGTGTTGAACCCACCCGACGAGCCCCATCCGATGGGTTTTGCTGCGCTTGCTCCGGTGGACCGCTTTCTACAGCGGTATCGAATGCCGGTGATCGTGACGACGATCCTCGTGGTTGTGCTCGCCTCGCCGGTGCTCTTGTATCTGCCGTTCGATTTCAATCCGCTGCATCTGCGAAATCCAAAGGTCGAATCAGTTGCGACGTTCCTCGAGCTGAGAAAGAACCCGCAGACCGGAGCCAATGCGATCGAGATCGTCGCACCAAACCTCGGCGCCGCAGACGCTACCGCCAACCGCCTTACGTCCGTGCCGCAGGTGGCACAGGCGGACACGCTCAGCCGGCTCGTCCCGACCGATCAGGACAAAAAACTGACGCTGATCCAAGATGCGGCGGAGCCGCTCAAAACATCGATCAACCCGACGGAAATGTCGCAGCCTCCGACCGACCGGCAGAACGTCGAGGCGCTGACATCGACCGCCGACAGCTTGTCGGCAGCCGCCGGGAACGCAGACGGACCGGGACCAGAGGCGGCGCGGCGTCTCTCGAAGCTCTTGCGACAGCTGGCGAAGTCGGAGCCGGCCGTTCGTAAGGCAGTCGAGGCAGCGGTGGTCGCGCCGTTACGGGTCTCGCTCGATCAGCTGCGGCAAGAGCTCGACCCTCAGCAGGTCACGGCCGACACCATCCCGGCCGATCTCAAAAGAGACTGGGTGACCCCGGACGGGCGGGCGCGCGTCCAGGTCCTGCCAAAGGGCGATCCCGACGACACCAAGGTGCTGCGCAACTTCGTTTCTGCCGTATTGGCGATCGACCCGCATGCCACGGGCCCCGCTGTACTGCTGTTCGAAGCCGGCAATACCGTGGTGCGGGCCTTTATCGAAGCCGGGATCTTCGCGCTCGCCGCCATCGCCCTTCTGCTGTGGATCACGTTGCGCCGGATTACCGATGTCCTACTGACGCTCGTGCCGCTTCTCGTTGCCGTCGTCGTGACATTGGAGCTCTCTGTTGCTCTCGATCTTCCGCTGAACTTTGCCAACATCATCGCGCTGCCGCTGCTGCTCGGCGTCGGTGTCGCCTTTAAAATCTATTACATCATGGCCTGGCGCAGCGGGAAAACGGCGCTCGTGCAATCGACCTTGACGCGGGCTGTGATTTTCAGCGCCATGACGCAGGCGACTGCGTTCGGCAGCCTATGGCTGTCCAGCGATCCCGGCACCTCCAGTATGGGAAAACTGATGGCACTGTCGCTGCTGTGCACGATGACGGCGGCGGTGCTGTTCCAGCCGGCCCTGATGGGCCGGCCGCGGGCTCGCGCAGTGCCGACCACGGCGGCGTTCGATTTCGAGCCGCAGGTCGAATTTGACCAGCCGGCGCGCAACGCAGCCCAACAGCCGGCCGACGAACTGGTCGATCGGTGACTACTGTACCCGAGTCGATCGCGCGGCCACGGCGCATAATCGCCTCGCCCCGCTCGCGGCAACGCCGTCCGAAGAAATTCTCCCCGCCATGAAACCGAGTTCGCGCGGAGGATCGAACACTTCAAGGTTGTCATGCGCAGACTTGTTCCGCGCATCGACGCCTTGGTTTGGTGCGCCGAAAACGCGGATGCCCTCGGAACTCGTCCCCCCGGGTCTGGTCCCGGGGCGTGGCCCAGGGCTCTGCCCGGGGGCAGGCTCCGGGCGGAAGGCCCACGGCGCGGAGGCCGGCCATGACGATAACGGCGAGTCGGTTCACCAAGTTTTGCAATCGAAAAGTGTCCCCCGGACAGTCCTGCGTTCGCGGGGAGAAGGAGAACAAAGGCTAGCGTCGAGAGCCAGCTTGGCACTCGACAACCTGCGGGCGTTTGTCATCCTGCTGGTGCTATCGTTCCACTCGGTGCTGGCGTATCTAAATTTTCTGCCCGCCTCGCCGTTCCCGTTCGACAGTCCCCCTTATCTCTGGCGCGCCTTTCCGATCGTCGACACCGCGCGGTGGTTTGGCTTCGACCTGTTTTGCGCATGGCAGGACGTCTTTTTGATGTCGCTGTTCTTCTTCCTCTCGGGGCTTTTCGTTTGGCGAAGCCTCGAGCGCAAGCGAACGCGAACATTTCTCTATGATCGCATCGTCCGGCTTGGTGTGCCGTTTGCCTTCGTCGTCGCACTGCTGATGCCGCTGGCCAATTATCCGACCTATCTTCAGACCGCGGCCGATCCCAGCTTCATTGCCTTTTCGCGCGATTGGCTTGCGTTACCGTTCTGGCCATGTGGGCCGATGTGGTTTCTATGGTTGCTGCTGGTGGCCGATTTTGCTGCTGCCGCCCTGCACCGGTTCGCACCCGAATGGGGTGACGCCCTGATCAGGTTTTCGTCCTCCGCCGGCGCTCGGCCGATGCGATATTTTGCGGCTTTTGTGATGGCCTCGGCCCTCGCTTACGTCCCGTTGGCGGTTGCTTTCACGCCGTCGGTATGGGTGGCTATCGGGCCGTTCGGATTCCAGCTCAGCCGGCCGTTGCACTATGCGGTTTATTTCTTCGCAGGTATGGGCCTCGGGGCGTGCGGCATCGAGCGTGGTTTGTTCGCACCCGATGGTGTGCTGGTACAGGGATGGGTCATCTGGCCGATTGCGGCGCTAGGGTCGTTGCTTCTTTGGATGGCGCTCACCGCGCTGGCGATGGGAGACGCGGGGTCGCCGTCGTTGGGACTGCAAATCCTCGACGATCTCAGCTTTGTTCTCGCCTGCTTCGGCAACTGCTTTGCGGTGCTTGCGCTCGTCTTGCGGTTCGCCGGAAAGCGATTACCGGTGTTGGACGCGCTCAAGCGTGACGCCTACGGCATGTATCTGGTGCATTATGGGTTTGTCGTGTGGCTGCAATATGCCCTTCTCGGGGCCGCGCTCTTTGCGGTCGTCAAGGGGGCGATCGTATTCGCTGGTACATTGCTGCTGAGCTGGGGCACCATCGCTGCGGTCCGGCGGATTCCCCCGGCTGCCCAGGTCATCGGCGTCGATCGGCCGAAGGGCGCTCCCCACGGCGCAGCGGCCTGACAGCCTCCATTACAAACGCCCCGATTCGCTCGATCGCGTGCCGGGCCTCAGGCATTACCGGGGCAAACACATGCCAGACGTGCGGCATGCGCGGCCAGATCTCCAGCTCGACGCGGCATCCCGCAGCGTGCATCCGACTGGCCATTCGCACTGCATCGTCGCGCAGGACCTCGTCACTTCCTACCTGAATGATTGTTGGCGGAAGACCCGCGGGTTCGCCGTAGAGCGGTGAGGCGTAAGGCGACCGCGGATCGGCGCCGGCGAGATAGCAGTCGACGAAGCGCCGCGCTTGTTCCGGGCAGATCAATGGGTCGGCGCCGGCGTTCAGCTCGAACGAGAGACCGGTGAGTGCGAGATCGGTCCAGGGCGACAACGCCACGGCGGCGGCCGGCAGCGGAATGCCTTCATCGCGCAGCCTCAGCAGCAGTGACAATGCGAGGCCGCCGCCGGCAGAATCGCCCATCACGGCGATCTGTTGCGGGTCGGCGACGTCCGCCAGCAGCCAGCAGTAGGCCGCGACCGCGTCGTCGAGCGCCGCGGGGAACGGATGTTCCGGTGCGAGCCGGTAGTCGACGGACAGCACGCGGGCGCGCGCCGCCGACGCGATGCGCCAAGTGAAGTGGCGGTAAAGCGCGGGCGAGCCGACGATGAAGCCACCGCCGTGCAGAAACAAGATCTCGCGACAACATTCGGAGAGCCTGGTGCTTACGCGATCCGCCCCGACCCCGCCGGCATCGACCGCGAGCGTCCGCGTGTCCGCCGGCGGTTTCGGGACAAGGCGCTGGACCGCCGCCACGCGCCGCCGCTTCTGATCGATCGTCACATGGTTGCGGCCGCTGTGCTTGAGCAACCAGCGCCCGCCGAGGCGCACCAATTCGGCCCGTAAACTGGCTCGCCGTCGACGCGGTATGGTAATAGCGGGCTGGACCGGCGGATCAATCACCATCAGGAGATCATTGTGCGTTTGTCGCCGCTTGTCGACCGCATTGCCGGCGAAGAGACCGGAGCCTGGCGCGTCCCACCAGGAACGCGTGCGCCGCCGCGAAGCCGGCCACGACGTGATCTTTCTGACGGTCGGCGATCCCGACCAGGCCGCACACCCACTACTCGCCGATCATCGGCTATCCGCAGGGCGCGCTGCGGTCGCGCGCGGTTCGAGCGTCGCACGGGCCGTCCGTGCAGCGCCGACAACATCGTCCTGACGTATTCGACCACGACGCCCAGTCCCATCTTTCGGGTGTTCGCCGCGGATCCACACACTGGGGTGGTTCATTTCCACGACCACGTCGACGCGCTCGGCGACGGCGAGTGAGAGCACGTCGACCGTCTGTCGTGTCGGCACGGGATTGCCGTCAAGCCTGAGAATCGTGAAGTGATGTCCGGGAAGCGCCAGCCTTATATTCTCGGTCGCGCTCGCGTTGAGCAGGCGGAAGAGAACGCGCTCACCCTGGCGGACCCGTATTGGTTCGCCATGGCCCAGCATATGGTCGTTGAATGACGCCGAAGCGTACATGACCTCGAGACCGTTGTCCGGCGGCGGTCCTTTCCGCAGGTCCTGCATGCTGACCCAGGAGCCCCCCCGAATGGTGCGCCGCGAGGAGCTCCTGATCGTAACGGGCGGGATCGCTGGCGGGTTCGACGCCAACCGCCCTTTGACAAATGGGAGCTGTGTTATTATATCGTATTTCGATAGCGTGGTTCGATATAACCCGCAGAGACTGCATGCGCGCGTTCAATGGACGACAGATTTCTCTACGCCGGCCTGATCCGTCTGCACGTGCTGCACCATGCCGTCAAGGAACCGATCTTTGGCTTGGCCATGATCGAGGAGCTTGGCCGGCACGGCTACAAGGTGAGCGCCGGTACCCTCTATCCCATCCTGCACGGGCTCGAAGAGAAGGGATATCTCGCCTCGACGGAGGAGCGTACCGGTCGCGTAGTACGGCGGATTTATCGCGCGACGCCGGTAGGCGCCTTGGCGCTCGCAGCCGCCAAGCTCAAGGTGCGCGAACTTTTCGGCGAGCTGTTCGAGGACGAGGAAGCCCGGTTACCTCCGACCTAAAGATGTGGCGGGAGGTGCCGCGATGAGGCGGTGGGTTGATCTGCTTCAAACTAGCGCCATGGGCTGGAAACTAGCGCCATGGGCTGGACCATTTTGGTTCGTCTGATGGTTGGGCTGGTCGTGTTTGTCCCCGAAGGGATCCAAAAGCTTGTGTTCCCTGAGATATTGGGCGCCGGGCGCTTCGCCAATATTGGCATCCCGTACCCCGAGCTGATGGGTCCCTTCGCCGGCGTCGTCGAGGTAACCTGCGGGTTGCTCATCATTCTCGGTTTTCTGACGCGGCTCGCGGCAATTCCGCTGATCGTCATATGATTGTGGCGATCGTCTCGACCAAACTGCCAATCTGGGCGGGCCACGACCTCTGGATATTTCATGTACCGAAGATCACCCGTAGCGGGTTCTGGAGCATGGCGCACGAGGCACGCGGCGATTTTCTCATGCTCCTCGGATCACTCTACCTGCTGATCGCCGGCGCCGCCCAGTCGTCGGTCGATGCTGCGCTCGCCCGCCACGTTTGGGCCAGCCCAGAAGCGAAAGGGTTTCAACCAACACGGAGAAGCCCATGACCGATCCCTCTGATGCCACCCGCCGCAGGCTGGCGATTGCCGCTGGCGCGACCGGCGCCGGGCTGCTGCTGACGGCGGGAAATGCCGGCCTTGTCCCCGCCGCCCGAAAGGGCCGCGGCAAGGGCCAGGAAAGAGAGGTGGGCGCGGTCGAGGATCTGATGCGGGAACACGGCGTGCTGCGCCGCGCGCTCCTCGTCTACATCGAATCCGTGCCGAAGATCCGTGCCAATCCAGGCAGCATCCCGGCCGATACTCTTATGCGCACCGCAAAACTGTTCCGCAGCTTTGGCGAGGACTACCACGAGCGCAAGCTCGAGGAAGCCTACATCTTCCCTGCCATCAAAAAAGCGGGCGGCCCCGCGGCAGGATACGCCGACATGCTCAAGGCGCAGCATGACCGCGGCCGCGAGGTGACCGAATATATCTTCGTCGCTACCGGCAAAGGCGGAGTCGGCACAGGGGATGCCGAGCCGCTCGCGCGGGCGCTGGAGAGCTTCGTGCTAATGTACCAAAACCACGCCGCGCGCGAAGACACGATCGTTTTCCCGGCCTGGAAAGAGGCGCTCTCCGAGCGCCAGCTCGAGGAGATGGGCGGCAAGTTCGAGGAGATCGAGCGCCAGCAATTCCGCAAAGACGGCTATGAGGATGCCGTCGCGCAAATCGGGCAGATCGAGCAGATGCTCGGGCTTGCCGACCTCGCGCAATTCACCGCTCCGCCGTCGCCCAGGACATGAGCTCGCCCGTAAGCGAAGAAGTTGTTGAAACCGGGGCGGCGCAGCGCGCGTCGTTTCTCGAAGTGCTGCTCGTCTTTCTGCGCCTCGGGGTGACGAGCTTCGGCGGGCCCGTCGCGCATCTTGGCTACTTCCGGGCGGAGTTCGTTGAGCGCCGCAAATGGCTGGATGAAGCGGCTTACGTCGATATCGTCGCCCTCTGCCAATTCCTGCCCGGCCCGGCGAGCAGCCAGGTCGGCATCACGCTCGGCACGTTGCGGGCCGGCTTGCCGGGGGCTCTCGCCGCCTGGTTTGGCTTCACAATGCCTTCGGCCGTCGCGATGATCGCTTTCGGGTACGGAGTGGCGGAGCTCGGCGACATCTCGCACGTGCCCTGGCTACACGGCCTCAAGATCGTGGCCGTTGCCGTCGTCGCCCAGGCCGTATGGGGCATGGCGCGTAGCTTGTGCCCCGATCGGGAGCGGGCGACCCTCGCGGCAGGAGCGGCGGTGCTTGCGCTAGCCGAGCCTTCGGCCGCCGGTCAGATCGGTGCTATTGTCGCTGGTGGCCTCATCGGTTGGTGGTTGCTTCCGGAGGCTTCTGGCAACAAAGCGGCGCCGCTTGCCGTCAATATTGGGCGGCCGCTCGCCGTCGGCGCTCTGGTGCTGTTCTTCGCACTTCTCTTTGGACTGCCGGCCCTCGCCGCAGCAAGCTCCAACCACATCACAGCGCTGATCGGCAGCTTCTATCGTTCCGGTGCGCTCGTGTTCGGCGGTGGCCACGTCGTGCTGCCGCTATTGCAGCAGGCAGTCGTGCCGCCTGGCTGGGTGAGCAACGATGTATTCCTCGCCGGCTACGGCGCAGCACAAGCGGTGCCAGGGCCGCTGTTCACTTTCGCCGCCTATCTCGGGACCATGATGAGGCCCGCCCCGAACGGATGGACAGGCGGACTGATTTCCCTGGTCGCGATCTACCTGCCCTCGTTTCTTCTCCTGATCGGAATCCTTCCGTTCTGGGACGCGCTGCGCACGCGCATGGGGGTGCAGGCGGCGCTCAAGGGCGTCAACGCTGCTGTCGTTGGCCTTCTCCTCGCCGCACTCTATAGGCCCGTGTGGACGAGCGCGATATTCACGCCGGCTGATTTCGCCTTAGGAGTTGTCGCCTTATTGCTGCTCGTTATGTGGCGTGTGCCGCCCTGGGCCGTTGTTGTTCTAGGAGCAGTCGGAGCAACAATCATCGCCAACATTCCTTGGCTTGCAGTGCCGGCGTGAGACAAGAGGATGAAGCTCCGGAAGGAAATCCATACCTCAGGGGCGAGGCAGCCTCGGCGGCAAAGGACGTTAGGTTACACTAAGCCCTGTGGTGCTTGAGCAACCAGCGTCCGCCGAGGCGCCAATTCGGCCCGTAAACTGGCTCGCCGTCGGCGCGTTGTGGTAATAGCGAGCGGGGCCGGCGGATCAATCACCATCAGGAGATCATTGTGCGTTTCTCCCCGCTTGTCGACCGCATCGCGGGCGAAGAAACCGGAGCCTGGCGCGTCCATGCCGAAGGCGTGCGCCGCCGCGAGGCCGGCCACGACGTGATCTTTCTGACCGTCGGCGATCCCGACCAGGCCGCACCCGAGGCGGTCATCGAGACGACGATCGAGGCATTGCGGCGAAACCGCACCGGCTATTCTCCGATCATCGGCTATCCGCAGGTGCGCGCCGCGGTCGCGGCGCGGTTCGAGCGGCGCACCGGGCGCCCGTGCAGAGCCGACAACGTCGTCCTGACGCCGGGAACGCAAGGCGGGCTGTTCTGCGCGCTCAACAGCCTCGCAGGACCCGGCGACGAGGTGATCCTGCCCGAGCCGATCTATGGTCCCTATGCGGGTGTCATCGGGGCCAGCGGCGCCCGCATGGTCAATGTGCCGTTGCGCGCCGAGAAGGGCTTTCATCCCGACCTCGACAGCCTCGCCCGCGCGGTAACGCCGGCTACGCGCGTCATTTGGATCAACAGCCCGCACAATCCGACGGGGGCTGTTTTCACCGCGGACGAGATCGCCGGCATAGCCGAGCTGTGCCGGGCGCACGATTTGTGGCTCCTCTCGGACGAGGTCTATGAAGACCTCGCTTTCGCCCGGCCGCACGTCAGCCCGTGGTCATTGCCGGACATGGCCGAACGTACGATCGTCGCCTCCAGTCTGTCGAAATCGCATGCGATGGCCGGCTTTCGTTTCGGCTGGGTCATCGGGCCGCCGGCGCTCTCCCGGCACCTCTTCGATTTTCTGCTGTGCATGTATTTCGGCGGCCCCGCCTTCATCCAAGACGGCGCCTTGGCCGCACTCGGCAGGGAGCTTCCCGAGGTATCGGCTCTGCGCGAAGCCTATCGCTGTCGCGCCCTTTTGCTGTCGGGGGTTCTCGCCGACGCCCCGAATTGTCACCCGATCCCTCCCGAGGGCGGCATGTTCGTGCTGTTCGACGTCCGCGGCAGCGGGCTCGGCTCGGAGGAGTTTGCCCGGGAACTGCTGCTCAGCGAGAACGTCGCGCTGCTGCCCTGCGACGGCTTCGGGCCGAGTGCTGCCGGTTACCTGCGCATTGCGCTGACCGCGCCCAAGCCGCGCCTCGAAGAGGCGGGGCGGCGGATCGTCCGCTTTGCCCGGCAGATCGCAGAGAAGCAATGATGTTCGCTTGGCTCGTCAAATTTCTTGTGTGCGCCGTGCTGGCCGTGCTGCCCGCATTGCCAGGTGCGGCGCGACAAGGCGTCGGCACAACCCTGCGCTTCGTCCCGCACGCCGATCTCTCGATCCTCGATCCCTATTTCACCGGCGTCTACATCACGCGTAACTACGGCTACATGGTCTATGACACGCTGTTCGCGATGGACGGCCAATTCCGCCCGCAGCCGCAGATGGTCGATGCGTGGAAGGTCAGCGACGACAAGCTGACTTACACATTCACGTTGCGCGATGGCCTCAAATTTCACGACGGCCAGCCGGTCCGAGCGGCCGACGTCGTCGCCTCGCTAAGGCGCTGGGGCCAGCGCAACGACGCCTACGGCCAATCCCTGCTGGCGGCTGCGGCGGCGATCGAGCCTGTACCGATAAAGAGTTCCGGATTGCGTTGAAGATTCCCTTTCCGGTGCTAGAGGCGTTGGCCACCTTGACCTCGCCGACCCCTTTGATGCTACCGGAGCGGTTGGCTCAGACCGACGCCTTTACGCAGATCAAGGAGGCGATCGGCTCGGGACCCTTCAAGTTCGTCAAGGAAGAGTGGCAGCCGGGGCATCGAGTGGTTTACGTCAAGAACCCGGACTATGTGCCGCGGAATGAGCCGCCGAGCTGGGCATCGGGCGGCAAGGCAGTCAAGGTCGATCGGGTCGAATGGCTCTATATCCCCGAGGCGGTGACCGCGGCGCCGGCGCTCGGCGCCGGCGAGGTCGATTACTGGGAGAACGTGCCGACCGACTACGCGCCTGCTCTCGAGCGCGATACAAATATCGTGATCCGGTCGAATGCGGGCGCTCTTGGAACCGTGCGGTTCAATCATTTGAACCCGCCTTTCACCGATGTCAGAATGCGCCGAGCCGTGCTGATGGTGGCCGACCAGCGCGATTATCTGAGTGCCATGGCGGGCGATCCGAAAAGCTGGCGTACATGCTTCTCGTTCCACGCCTGTGACGGTGCCGAGCCTGACGAGCTGGGTGGCGAAGCCCTTTCCGGTCCGCGCGATTTTGACAAGGCCAAACGGCTGATTGGCGAGGCGGGCTACAACGGCGACCGCGTGGTCGTGCTGGACGCGGCCGACATCCCGCAGCTTCACGCCGAGGCGCTCGTCACCAATGACCTGTTGCAGCGCCTCGGCCTCAATGTCGAGCTGGCGACGGTCGAATGGGGGACGGTCATCAAGCGGGTTCTGATGCGCGAACCGGTCGAGCGCGGCGGCTGGAGCGTGATGAACACCGTCTTCGCCTACTACGACATGATCAACCCGGCGACCAACCGGTTCCTGCGTACCGGCGGTCTCACCGGCTCGGCGCCCGGCTGGCCGACGGACGAGAAAATCGAAGCCTTGCGCGCGGCCTGGTTCGCCGCCGCCGACGATGTGCGGCGGCGCGATCTCGCCGATCAGATCCAGCAGCGCGCGTTCGAATTCGTGCCTTACATTCCGACCGGGCAACTCGTCGGCAGACGCGCGTTTCGGAAGAACCTAACCGGCGTGCTCGATGCCCCGCTCCCGTTCCTGTGGAACATCGAAAAGCGCTAGCACCCTGACGAGGGGGCAGATTATCGCCGCCGTCTCAGGGCTCCTGCGATGAATCCACGACGCCAGCACAGAAAACAGCCCGGTCACGCCGTATGGATATTGACGTAGTAGGTACAATGCTCAGCCAGAGCGCGATGCAGGAGCCGCTCGACATCGGCGGCATCGCATACGCTCGCAGGGCTCGGTGTGAACGAATACCGGGCTTGGTGTCCAATAGACACCATGCGGCGTTCCGAAATGGTAGGAACCGAGCAACACAGGTGTCCGGATCTGAGATTCTGCAAGGCAGTGTCGGCAGGGACAGAGTGATCGGCGATCTTGCGATGCAGGAGATTACCGGCGTCATCACGGTCAGTTTGCAGGAAACGGATGGCGCTCGGGCAGTGTCCATCGGGCTGTAGCGAAAACCGATCATCGCACGCCCTTCGAGATGAGGCATGAGGGGCTGAGTATGATCCCAAATTGGGTGTCCTTTTCCCGCCGGTTGCTTTGTCATTTTGGCGCGACGAGGGGTCGAGCAAAACCGAAATAGAAGGTCCGTATGCTCAGCCTTTACGGCAATCTCGAATCCGGCAACGTCTACAAGGTGCGACGTTTGTCGGCGCAACTCGGCATCGCACATCGGCGAGTCGACGTAGCGGCTAAGCATCTCTTATTCCTCATCACTCTAGTCGCCTGCTCAGGCTCATCTAGTCCAACGCCGCCACCCCCGCCGCCTACATTACAAGGAACGCCGGTAACCATAGGTGACGCGTGGGCCTATCTCGTCCAGTTGCGTTGCCCGAACGGATCAGATCCAACAAATTGCAATGCCGGTTCAGCGGTCAAGCAACTGACGACCGACCTTGTATTCTACAGTAAGCGCGATTGGCCGGGGGCCTACGACGGGATCATTTCTGACAGCACACTTCTCGCCAACGGTGCGGTGCTCTCACCCTTTTACGTCGGCGTATATGGTCACCCCTTTACTCCACCGAGCGACGGCGGCGATGTGTATGGGGTTGAGAATGGGAACGCCACGGCGCTCAAGACACGTGACGGTAGCTTGACACGGGATCTCTATTTCACAGGTTATTCCTGTGGTGCCACGGGATAGCTGTTGTTCCCACCGACTCTCGCGACCGGAGCCTGGAACGGCCAAATAGCGATGATCGGGCAAGCCGCAAAAGCCACCACCTGCAACCCGACCAACCTCAGCCCGGCATACACCCAATATCGGTTAGTGGAAAACCTCACGATGCCGTTCATGTTTCACGGCTCAAAGACGACTTTGCGAGTGCGGGTCATCATTTCAGAACACTACAACGGCTCGTCAAAAGCTTCAGCCAAAATGCTGGTACGCTTCTATTTCGCCGAGGGTTGGGGCAAGGTAAAATATGAACGCTGGGACAAAAATGGAACTCCGTCCCGCGACCTGACCGGGGAATGCCCTTCAACGGCCCCGTGGGATTCTGCTCCCGCGTTTGCTGGTGCAGTAATGACCGACTGTCGCACCTGGACCAACATCATCAACGGCGAGCCCGGCACTTGGGCCTATTCCAGCTACGGATGGACGTGGCCGTAGTCAAAGCCCCATTGTCGCCATTAGCCAAAATTGTTTGAAGCGTTCGTGAAGTCGCCGCTTAACCTTCCAGTGCTCCGCGACCCCGCCCAGTTTATACGCGGTTTTGACGGGGCAATCATCGCACTTGAATACTTGCCCACACGGGTTGTACTTGCCAGCGGGCACCAACAATATCTAGATATGAGCTATCCTCAAGATGGGGTGCCGGTCGGTCTGCCACGCGGCCTCGATCACCGTTGCGAGAAAAGAGGCAACCGTCTAGCCGATATCGGTGCTATGCAGGGGCCAAAATCGCCGTCGTAGATCTTCGCTTTCTACTCCCCGGGTATCGAGATTGAGGAAGACCGGGGCCTCTTTTAGGTCGACAGAACCGCAAAAAGGTGGTGATGGATCGGCGCTATGGATATGAAGACCATAAATCGCCGTCTCGATTTTCCCCGGCATGGTAAGTTGTCAGTCTAAACGGCAGAACCAAACTACAGCGGATGCAATCTGCGAACACGGCGGAGCCAAACGATGGCTGAATTGATCTGCTAACCTCGCAGTTTCCAGTCCGGATCGGCTCCCCGTTCAAGGAGGCCGAAAATGGCAGAGGTGTATCGGTGACCCCTCTGGGGCACGAATGAACAGCGGAGGTTCAAACATGCCGGAAGAAAGCCGCACGCGCCGATTGGCGATCCTCATCGATGCGGACAACACATCGCCACGCATCGCCGCCGGACTTTTTGAGGAGGTCGCCAAGTTCGGTGAGGCGAGTGTCCGGCGGATCTACGGTGATTTCTCGGGCCAGCGCTTGAAGTCGTGGGCGGACATCCTCCAAAAATACGCGATCGACCCCTACCAGCAGTTTGCCTACACGACTGGAAAGAACGCGTCCGACATCGCCT
>Ga0306922_10004395_pt1 | contig 13349 bp, 14 predicted proteins | sample sta12Cox44000082_FD_203758 | JGI IMG/M metagenome (GOLD analysis project Ga0306922, IMG submission 203758) | Lab enrichment of tropical soil microbial communities from Luquillo Experimental Forest, Puerto Rico - statoxic.12C.oxic.44.000.082 (v2)... | ecosystem: Environmental > Terrestrial >... | reverse complement strand
TCTCTTGGCGGGAGGGAGCGCAATTCTTGTGGGCAGAGCCTAAAAAGTGAGTTTCAGCGTGCCCCAGTAACCTCGCGCAGGTAATAGTGCACGGGGTCGGGAAAGGAAACAAACCATGACGGATTCGACAAAGGAAACCATTCCCATGAAAGAGGCCATTGCGCTGAGCAAGCGCCAAGCCGCCGAGATTTTGGGTATTAGCGTGCGAACGATTGAGAGGTTGATCGCGCTGAAACATCTGGAGGTGCACCGGCTGGGGCGCAGAGTGCTGATTCGCCCGGTAGCATTAGAGAGCTTGCTGCGACGGGACCATCCAACGAGAGCTGCTTGACTATCAACCTGCGAGATGACGGCATGACCTCGAATGACAGCTGGTTTGCGCTGGCACTATGATCGTCAACACATACGATGTTCGCCGCTGGCAATCCAATTTCAGGAGGGCAAATGAAGCAACGCGGCATTTTTGAAAAGGTTCCAGGTTCCGGAATCTGGTGGATCTGCTACTTCGATCAGTTCGGCAAAAAGAGGCGGGAGAAGGCTGGCACGAAAAGCGTCGCGATCAAGCTCTACAGGAAGCGCAAGCAGCAGGTCCTCGAAGGGAAGAAGCTCCCAGAGCTCTTCCGAAAGCCGTCTGTGAATTTCGGACAATTACTTGATGACGCGCTAGCCTACTCAAAGCAGAATAAGCGCTCGTACAAAACGGATGTTCCGCGATTCGCTACTCTGAAAGAATGGTTTGGAAACAATCCTGCTGAAGAACTGACACCGAAGGAAATTGAAAATAAACTTGCGGCGGCTGCCGAGAAGGAAAAGTGGGCTCCTTCGACGTTCAATCACTACCGGTCCTTGATGTCCCTGAGCTATAGGCTGGGAATTCAAAATCGAAAGGTGAGCACGAACCCCGCTCGTTCGGTTACACACCGCCGCGAGGACAATAACCGCGTTCGGTTTCTCACCACTGAGGAGGAGAAGAAGCTAAGGAAGGTAATCAAGCAAAAGTCGTCCTGGCACCTGCCAGAGTTCGATTTAGCCGTCAACACCGGGATTCGGAAAGGGAGTCAGTACGGTCTGACTTGGGACATGGTAGACTGGAAATGTCGGATGCTGAACATCCCGCGGACGAAAAACGAGGAACCCGTACACGTCCCATTAAATGATGCTGCCGTTGCCGCCCTGAGGGTTGTGTATGCGCGGGGCGACAGGAGAGGGCGTGTGTTTCAGTCGGCGAAGACCGGAGAGCCGTTGGAGAATGGTCGTCATTGGTTCGACGACGCGGTAATTCAGTCGGGAATCAAGAATTTTCGGTGGCACGACTTGCGGCACACGTTCGCCAGCCGGTTGCGGATGAAGGGTGCTGCGCTGGAAGATATAGCGGATCTCCTTGGGCACAAGAGTTTGACGATGACGAGGCGGTATGCACATCTTGGGCCGAACAAATTGCACGCCGTGGTGGCTCTGCTTAAATCAAGTGACACCAGAAGTGACACCGGACAAAATGGTCCTTCGGCGCCTGTCACGGAAGTCGTTGTGCAGTAAGGAGTTTAGGGGCGTAGCTCAGTGGTAGAGCAGCGGCCTTTTAAGCCGAAGGTCGTGGGTTCGATCCCCACCGCCCCTACCAACAACCTTTTATTTCACAACGACTTAGTTCACTAGTGCAGTCAACGAATCGTTGACATCAACAATTGGCGTCAACAATTCCGGCTGAGCAATCTTCTGCGCCAGCTGAGCGACTGCATTTCTCTGACTGTCCCCAACAACATGACCATAACGACCCAGAGTGATTCTTGCGTCCGAATGCCGCATCTGCGATTGGACGACGGTTAAAGGTGCACCGTTCTCGATGAGTTCTGAGGCAACGCCATGGCGTATTGCATGGAAGCCACAGCGAGGAATGTTCAGGGCAACGAGGATAGGGTGCAGCTTCTTCTCCCGAAGTTTATTCGCAGAATACGGTCTGCCGTTCCGATTGCAGAACAGCAAACCAGTTTCGTTTTGTCGCCAATTGTTGGCGAGGTAGTCCTTCAGCCGAGCTTCCAGCGCTGAAGGCATGGGCAGATCTGCAATGCTTGCCTTGCTTTTGGGAGTCTGCAGAACGCCCATGTAAACGGAGCGCCGAACGTGAATCAGATGTTTTGGAAAGTCCAGATCGCACACCAACAACCCAAGCGCCTCGCCGATCCTCAACCCGGTCATGGACAGCAATGTGAGCAGGGTGGCAAACGTCTTATCCGCCCTTCCGATCACTTGCTGCATCTGTTTCGCGCTGAGGAATGGCGATTCCTTCGAAATGGTTTCCCGGGGAAGCGCCAAATCCGAGAGCGACACTTCCGGTACTACGTATCCCCAGGACCGTGCTGTCCGCAAAACGGATGAAAGAGTCAACAAGACGTTCTCAATCGTTTTGCGCGTACGTTTTCCGACCGAAAGATCCGTAGCGAAGCACTGCAGGGTTTTCGTGTTTAATTCTGTGAGCCGTTTTTGTCCCAGCCGGGGCAAAATGTGATGCCGCAAATGAGATTCAGCGGCTCGCATTGTGCTTGGCTTCAGGCTGCCGGGGATGTGCTTTCGCCACTCCTCGATGATCTCCTCCAAGGTCCGACCCACTTTGGGCGCGGCCGGAGCAAAGGCATTGACACGGTCGAGAAACGGTTGGAACGCGGCCAGCGCTCCACGTTGCGACATCTTCGAGACCTCACCGATAGTTACGCCGCGGTGCACTCGTTTATTCGTCCCATCCGGCTGGCGAACATCCTCGCGGAACAAACCAACCCACTTATCACCACGTTTTACAATGCAACCTCTTTGAAACCGTCTTCGTGGCACAGTTCGACTCCCTGTGCTCACCGCCGACGGCGTTGCGTCGAGCATACTATCACGCGCGGACACCACAGCGGTGTGTCCGGGTGCGCTGACTGAGAAAGACGAAGAACTCATCCTCTAGCCTCAGTCGAGGTGCAAATATCTTTTCCCGCTGTCGCTACGATTAGTCGAAGAAGCTTGAACGGATTGCGCCCATATATCGAGAGCGGATCAAGACCAGACTCAAAATAGAGAAGAAGCGGGGAACCTACTTTCTCGTCCTTGTAGCGGTGTGCAGTAGGGCGCTCGCTAGCGAATTCAAGCTGAGTGATAGGGCGACGAACCATCCACCAGCCGTTGGATTTCGGTTTCTCGGAGAGTCGAATTCCCCGCGAGGTGGTAAAAATGCGGGCGCGGCGCGGTAGCAGGCTCAGGGTGTGCTCGATCTTCTCTCCCGCCAAGTAGGGTGTCAGATACGCCGTAACCCGGTGGACATCTACGTAGCGAATGTCCACGACCTTTCCTCCACCATTGCGTTGCCACTTTCGCGAGAGCCAGTCGTGTCGAATAAATTTGCCAACTAACAAATGCAGGTGTGCCACACCTGACTTGTGGAATTCGATGACTCCGATGAATTGAACTGTGCTGCCGAATTTGCGTTCAAGGGACACTCGCATTTTGCGCCAACACTTGCGGAGGTAACGATCAGATTCCTTGGAGTTGCGTAGTTTCTTCGGATCGAGAGTAAGGGTTACAAATCGCGTTAGCTGCAGTTGGTGGGCGACCTTTGCGATTTGAGAGCGTAGGTTTTTGAGTTTCGGTTTGCGGCAATAAGGGCATCGCAGTGATTTGCAAAATAGACGGCTGTGCGCGAGCCTTCCCAGTTGCCCCTTGATTGGGCCAACCAGTGTGTACGATCCGCATTTGGATTTGGCGCTCATCCGTTGCAATTAATCTTTACTGCAGTGGACTTGAGTAAATCGCTCGCCTTCGGCGAGCTGCCCCACTCCCCCCGCCCTCTCCCCGCGCGAAAACCGCGCGCGGAGAAAGGGAGCGCGTTTGCCGCTCCGAGCCTGCAGGGACGCATCCGCTCCAATGCAAACTCCTCGGCGGAAGACCAGGCCCGTCGCGTCGAGTCCCACGCCTGGGTTGCTCGAAAGTGCGCCAGTCTTCCGCCGAAGCTCTTTGAAAATCCCTTGGCCCTTGGGTGCGAGCGGTCAGGGCCGCTCAACTTGAGCGCCTCAACAGGGGAGAACCCGTGTCTTGGAAATTTCGGACTCCATGGAGCGATAGCGCACAAATTTAAGTGCCTCTCATTGGCGTCACGATTTCTGGAAAATGGCCTCGGAGCCGTCCGAACATCTCGCCGGTAGCACAAACGATTGCGCACCTATCTGGCTCCTCCACGAATGATTGATTCCGGGTTCTCAGGAATTATTTTTCGCCGCCTGCCGACAGCGAAAGATTTCCCACACTGGCCACACCGGCAGACATGGTCTTTCAATGGTCTTCGGCGGCGAGTCGCAATTACTTTCGCTGTTAAGCGGCAGTTATTGGAACAGAATCGGGTCTTGGCTGCCGCGCCACAGACCGCGCAAGCGCAAGGCGGTGGGCTCTGTACATGGGACATGAGTTCGAACCCTTCTTGTTCACGCTTCTTTCGCATAAAAAAATAGCCAGCCAAATCAAACATTGGCTGGCTGAATCTCCCGTCCTTACCTCGCTGGCGTGGAGCTAGCTGGCTACCGTTTCAGGTTGTTGGTTATCGCTCTATCGTGCCCCCAAAGGCTTGTTTAGCAGGAGCTTCTCTTGCTTCGTCACAACCAGGACGTACTCTTTCGATCCCTCCCGAGTTTTGAGCCGCACTGTTATCGGCAAGTCTTCTGGTTTCAGTTCTAGCGGCTTCATTGTTTGTCTCATCTCCGAAATGCTCTCTTCGTTCGAATGAACACTCGTTTCGTGCGTCGAGATTTTCTCATGAGAATGCGAAATCATCTGAGCCACGCCACAAGATGGCGCGCAGCCCTTCCGCAGAATTCACCCTCGTTTGTTTAGAAACTTCCGCAAATTTCACCGTCAATTGTTTAGAAATTTCCGCAAAATTGAGTATGACCAAAAGAAAGCGGAAATACCCCTTGACAGCATTCCGGGAAAAACGGGGTCGTAAGCGAATCCTTCCTCCTGAAACCGTTGTCGAAAATGCGGAGTATGTTTTAGCGGTCGTGACCTCTTCACAAGATCGAATCTCATGGGACAAACTCGAAACGGCTAGGACCGAGACGGAAGCTGAGTTTGCAATCGCAAGAGTGCCCCCGCTCTATCGAGTGGTCCTCGGGCAAAGACTCGCCGCGATTTTGAATTGGGTGCGAGAAGGAAAATTCCCGAAGAACAACCTAGAAAAGAAAATGCGCCACCTAGCGGATTCGATTGCGGGGGATGTGCTCCTCTCGCCCCGCAGATCGAGAGATGTCTGCTATGAGTATAGAAAACGGCCCGCACGAGAGAGGGTTGGAATGCTACTCCGTCGTGAGTTTTATGTTGAATGCACATGCGGCTATCGAGGACAGTCCGACCGTGGCGCTTGTGCGCGGTGCGGCACCCGGAAGGCATCCGGTCCGCTTTTACATCAAATGGTCGCCGAACAGGTTCCAATTAAGCCTGACTGGCATGTGCCGAAACCCACGAGGACTTAACTCATCGCCGAGCAGGTTCCAATTAAGCCTAAGCTGGCATGTGCCGAAACCCATGAAGACTTAGCTCATCGTAGAGTATCCGCTTATTCCCCAAGGTGGGGACCTGCACGCGGCAACGAGCTGATTGTTGTTGTGCCTCAATGTGCGCGCGCGAGGCATGAGTTGGCTCGCGGTCCCGTGAGAACCTGTTTGCCTCACGTGAAGAAGTGCACGTGCGGATGAATGGTCCGGGACCGAAAGGTCCACGGCCCAAGAATCGTCCCCACGCACGTGCGCGCGTGGGGCATGAGCTGATTCGTGGTACCCCGATGCCCAGGAGAGTACGAAAATCTGTTTGCCACACGTATGGGAGCCCACGTGCGGATGTATGGTAGGGACCAAAGGCCCAGGCCGCGCATGCGTGGTGTGTGTCATACGATTCTCACTAGTTTGTGTTCGCCGGACCGCAGAAGTGCGCGTTACCGCCAACTTGGGCACTGACGTCAAGTTTCCGTTTTTCTGACAAACCAGGGACTTGGGTAGCCGCAAAATGAATGGTAAGCCGAGTAATTGTCAGAAGGGTACGTAATCAGACTGGCTTGTGCTTTCTCGTTTCTGAGATGTACTATTCGACGCATAGACAGACGCGGAGGCACCATGAATCTATCCGCCGAGCGGCCTGCCCTCTTTTTGTGCGTTCTCCTAGCGGCCAGCGTTGCGAAAGCACAAGGTGACTCCCACAATAATGTGCTGGTGCGGCTGGAAGTCCTCGACATCGAAAACGGCTTGCCTGGAGCAGGCTCGAGCAGCACAGCCCCGGTTGGGGCGAGGTTTGGTAAGGAAAAAACAAGGGAAAGCGACAATTCGGGGAAGGTGTCCTACCGGAGGACGATTGACGGCCAGAGTCGCTGGCTGCCGGATAATGCTATCGAGATAACACTAGACATCAACGAGAACGGTCGAAAGCGCACGAAAACGATTCGGCTGATAAATTTTGAGCCGAGGATCATTGTGCTCCGGGAAAACCGCGGACTCGGCAAGCGTGAGGTTCTGCGCCTTATACCTGTCTTCGAGCCGGCGAATGCCACACTCGGCCGTGGCACTTCCTGAGGCCCTGGTTAACGGCGAACCGCCAACTTGAAGTCGTCAAATGGAAGGTTACCCTAGGACAAATCGGGCAGTGACTACGCTCTTGGGATCAATCCTCGTTTTGACGTACAAACACTAACGGGCCTGCCAGGATGCGAGTTTATCCAGTCCGCGGCCATCCGCTCGGCTTCCGCAATTTGCGCAGGAGTCATTTGAGCTTTCGCTTCGGACAGATTCCTTTCCGTTCCCGCCAAACGGAACCACATATAGGCCAGAATCAAGTCTTTGGGAACACCCTGACCGCTCAAATAGAGCATTCCTAGATTGTTTCTGCCCTGACCAGCACCGCCCAAGTTGGGAACGTGTTCAGCCGCCTTTCTGTACCACTTCGCGGCTTGCGCGTAATTCTGTGGGACCCCTTCGCCGTTCTCATACATTTCCCCTAGGCCATTTTGTGCATCTGAATCGCCGCGTTTCGCTGCTCTACGCGTCCACTTTAGGGCCTCTTGATAATCGGCCTTGCCAAACCAGCCTTGCTCGTATCCTGCGCCGAGCCACATCATCGCGCTTACGTCTCCGTGCTGCGCTCTCGTCAAATATAGCTGTTTGTCTGGAATTGGCCGTGCCGACTGCGGCGTTTGCGCGGAACCACTGAATGAAGCAGACACGGCAAGGAGAAGGGACGAAAGAAGGGCTGGTCTGTTCATCTTTTCAATACCGCTCGCATACTATAACCCTCTGCGTGGAGAACCAATAGCCCAGGTCTCGGTAAACGGTGCCAAACCGGAAAGTTGCCCACTTTCGGACTGACTGAAATCTGGAGAATGAGCTATGATTCTGCCATTGCCGAAATGATTAAGTCGCTAGTCCAGACTTTTCTTGGGTGAAGTGTCGCTCCGCAGGAAACTGGCGGCTGCGAAGAAACGTGATGCCAAAATGCAAACGAAGCCGCTTCGTTTTCTAGCCTGTAACCTGCTCCTTCTTCCGCCTTTGTTTCTCGCCCTTCAAGTCAAGATCGTAGAGTCGGTTCTAGCCCAAGCCCCTACGCAAATCACCACTCGCGACCGCGAGTTTGCGCAACTCGCGCTCTCCCAAGTCCATGAAGTTCTTAAGAAGAATTATTACGACCCGACTTTTCATGGCGTCGATATTGACGATCGCTACAAGAAGTATTCGGATCAGGTTGGTAGCGCCAACAGCATTCAGTCTGCCTACCGGGTGATAGAGGCGTATCTTGTTGCCCTCAACGACTCCCATACCATCTTCATCCCACCTCCTAACAGCAAGCGCGTCGCTTATGGATTCCGGCTCAAAATGATCGGCGACAAATGCTTCATTACACACGTGCGCCCGGGCTCCGATGCCGAGCAAAAACTGCATCCTGGAGATGAGGTTGTTTCCCTTGACGGATATAGCCTTCATCGCGACGAACTCTGGCAACTAGAGTACTACCTCAACCGCTTGCCGCCTCGAATCACAACCGACTTCACGCTGCGTGACACGTCCGGGAAAGTTCGACAAGAAACCGTGAAAGCTGAATTTCAAGAGGGAGAGGCTCTGATGCCTTCCTCTCGCGCTCTTTCCCGGATGGAAATGGAGAGATGGCAACACGCGAACAGATCCCAGTCCGCGGAAGTAGGCGACGTTCTTTTGTGGAAGTTCGCTTCCTTTAGCGAGGATCAAGGACACCTCAGTCACATGCTCGGCGAAGCTCGCAAACACCGGGCGCTCGTTCTCGACCTACGCCAGAACAGCGGCGGCGCATTGGAAAACCTTATCTTCGTATTGGGCAGTCTATTCGACCACGATGTCACGATCGGAACCGAGGTTAGGCGCAAGACAAAGAAGCAGATTGTCGCCAAATCGGGTGGGCACTCCGCTTTCACTGGTCAGCTCATCATTCTCATCGACAGCCGCTCTGCGTCGGCTTCGGAGGTAGTGGCTCGCGTTGTACAGCTAGAGCACCGCGGTATCGTCGTTGGAGATCGTAGTTCCGGCAGTGTCATGACCGCTCAATACTTTCCGCAATGGACCGGAGCAGGCCTTGGCATTCCTTACGGCGTCGAGGTCAGTGTGGCCGACCTGGTCATGACTGACGGAACGAACCTCGAACACGTGGGCGTCACGCCAGACGAGATCATCTTGCCTTCGGGGCTAGATCTTGCCTCGGGAAGCGACCCGATACTTGCACACGCCGCTGATCTTGCAGGTGTGAAAATCGATTCGACATCTGCCGGGAAGTTGTTCCGCTTTGAGTGGCCTTCGACAGAGCCAATCCACTAAAAGCCGCTAGGAAAGCAAGATACCGCCTGAAGCCCAGTATTAAATGAAGAGCATGCGAGGCGTTAAGTCAACCAGTGCGTCATCGCCTTCAAGATTATAGCTTTCCAGAATTGGCAGCTGCTCTATCCTCCTTCCCAGGATGCGAAAGAGTCGGCCACTGCCTGGTAACGACGTAACCGCCGAAGTGGATTTGGCCGGGCAACCGATCTGACTAATCAGATGGGATGAGAAGGCCGGTCTCCCGCGGGATGCGATACGCTCCCAATAATCGACGCGCTCGAGGCGCAAAAAAGGAGACCGGCAATGAGAAAGATTAGCACTGTTCAGGTAAATGGAAAGATGATTTTCAAAGGACACCAGCTCACGATTGGCCTGGACATGGGCGATCGCAGGTCGTCCTACTGCGTTTTGGATGAAGCGGGCAAAGTCCTTCTGGAACAGGAACTGCCAACGACACCGGAAGCGATGAAGCAGACCTTTGAGAGGATCCCGCGAAGTCTCATCGCCCTGGAGACCGGAACCCATTCTCCGTGGGTAAGCCGGCTGTTTACCGAGCTGGGACACGAAGTGCTCGTGGCGCACGCACAAAAAGTGCAAATGATCACCAAGAGCAATCGAAAAGATGATCGACACGATGCGCGGACCCTGGCACGGCTGGCGCGAATCGATCCCGAGCTGTTGGGGCCGGTGCGTCATCGCAGCGCGAAAGCACAAATTCATCTGACGGTGATCCGGGCACGCGCTGAACTGGTGAGTGCTCGAACGGCTTTGGTAAACGCCGCACGCGGTTTGGTGAAATCTTATGGGCAAAGACTGCCCAAGTGTGGCACTCGGCAGGTAAGCCGGGAGCTGGCTGCGGAGGTGAGCCTGGAGTTACGCGAGGTTCTGGAACCGCTGCTCAGAGAAGTCGAATCGTTGAATGAGCGCATCCAGGAATACGACGAACGGATGGAGAAAATCGCCAGGGAAAACCACCCGGAAGTGGCCCGGCTCAAACAGGTAAAGGGAGTAGGAACGCAGATTGCGCTAACGTATGTCCTGACGATCGAAGACCCACAGCGGTTCCGGAAGAGTCGCCAGGTCGGCTGTTTTCTGGGGTTGCGGCCTGGGCGCAGGGACTCCGGGGAGAGCCAACCACAGATGCGCATCAGTAAAGAAGGCGACCGCTATTTGCGAACGATGTTGGTACAGGGGGCGCACTACATCTTGGGACCCTTTGGAGAAGACAGTGATCTGCGACGTTGGGGACAAAAACTTTCCGCACGAGGAGGAAAAAACGCCAAGAAACGAGCAGTGGTGGCAGTGGCGAGAAAGCTAGCGGTACTGCTGCATCGGTTGTGGGTGAGTGGAGAGGTGTACGAACCATTGCGCAATAGCTGCAAGGCGAAGCGCGCCGCGGCCTAGAGTTGAAGAGCACCGGCAAAACCTGGGATGCTAGGGGTCGACGGAGTTAGCGATCGCCGCTCCTAGGGGATCCTGGCTCGAAATTTCTCTGCAAAAAACTGGAAAAGGCAGGAAGAAAGAGAAAAGCAAAAAAGGAAAGCTTAGAAGGGCTTGTTCCAAACAGCCGAGCTTGACCGCCGAGATCAGGTGACTGCGACCAACTCCTGGCTCAGTTCCCTTCAAAAGGAGGGAACAGAGGTCGATAATCAGGTGGCAGCACCTACTGAATCAAGAACACCCAGAGTGCACCGAGCGACAATCGCTCAACAAGAGTGCGGATGGAAGGGTGGCGACAGAGGCGGCTTGGCTCAATGGAAACAACTCTGGGAAGGAAGAAAAGACCAGAAATGGCTTGACACTAACCGGCCTTCTCATGGAAGGAGTTCGTACACGGTGCGAGGGCGTGAAGTAAGAAACACCTCGAAAACAAAATTGCCAAGAGGTAAGCGCCAAAATCTGGAACCACTGTTCCGGGTCTGACCGGCCTGTGATATAACCGTCGCAAATGCGGCTGCTCAAGTCTTTCTCTCTCATTTCGTTGATTACCTCCTCGTGCTGCGTCCTTTTCGCACAACCTGCGAGACACCTAGCTGTCCCACGGATGGTCGCTCAACAGAAGAGTGCCGACCAAACCGTTGATCTTGAACAACTGCGAGCAGAAGCCGAGCGCGGAAACGCGCTCGCGCAACTAAAACTGGCGCGCATCTATCAGGCTGGAACCGGCGTATCTCGGGACAACGCACTGGCAGCCATGTGGTATCGGAGGGCGGCAGAGCAGGGGAACTCTGACGCTCAAGATAGTCTGGGCCAGAAATATCTGGTTGGTGAGGGGCTGAAAAGAAATCTCGCAGAAGCGCTTGAATGGTTCCACAAGTCAGCTCGTCAGGGAAATCCAAGTGCGATGTACCACCTTGGAGCTTCGTATTATAACGGCGATGGCGTGGAGGTCGACGATGCGCAAGCGTATGCATGGTTTCGACTAGCGAAGGAAGCTGGCTACGCGGAGGCCGTAGAAGCCATAGCGAGAGTTGAGTCGGAGTTAAAGCCGCAGACGATTACGGTTGGCCTTGAGAATATTGCTGAAATGTATGAAAAGGGCGGTGACCTGCCAGAAAACAGACCCGAAGCAGCACGGTGGTGGTCAGCGGCTGCGATGAGAGGCGATGAGGACGCTAACGTCGGGATGGCGTTCAATACCTTAAGGGCGGAGACCGCCCTGCGACATGATCTTAACAAGGCGCGCCAAGCTTGCATGAAAGCTGCAGAACATCGAAACCACCGAGCGGAATACTGCCTCGGCTACCTCTACCAGCATGGTCTCGGAGTAGCTCCCGACGCCAAGAGAGCCAGGCGCTGGTATGAACTGGCAGCGGATAAAGGACAACTGGAGGCGACACGAACCTTGGCCGTGATGGAGGCAGCGGGCGAGGGAGGAAAAGTTGATCGAGTGGCTGCATTCTTGCTGTATGCGCGGCTGCTCGAAATGCGTGACAAAGATGCGCTCCGGTCGTTGTCCGTGCTCAGAAGCGAGATTACGCCAAAAGAATGGAAGCAGTTGCAGCAGCCACTTCTTCATATGCGTATCGATCCCGCAAAGTTAGACAATGTTCTCCAACATAGTGAAGCACCTACCTCCCGATAACGGCATTCCCGGCAACTTGGCTCCCAAATGGAAGGTAACGCGACTTATCGAGCACAACTGGCACATAGTGTCGCACGGCCAGATTTTCGTGGTACGTTCTCGGTATGCCGCCCGGTTCTTGTCGCGCCGCTTCCCGGTTCCTTGTTCTCTTGCTGGTCGTCTCCGACTGCGCTGGCGGTAAAGACACAGTTCCGTCGCGATCAGCCGGAGCAACTGTCCCCGCCAACGTAACTGTCTGCGAGTTGGTTAAAAATCCTGAACAATACAGCGGAAAAGAGGTGACGATTGAGGCGAGTTACACACTTGGCTTTGAATGGTCAGCGCTCTATTCGTGGGACTGCCCTGACGGTCGGATATGGCTCGAACGGCATGGACTGGACGATGTCTCAAAAAAAGAGCTGCAACGAGCATATGACAATGACCTTTCTTTCGTTTATCTCAAGGTCCAAGGAACTTTTGCGAGTGGTGGCCATTACGGTCACATGGGTGGATATTCCTACCAACTTGTAGCGCATAAAGTGTTCACCGTTCTTCGGGTCGAGTCTGAAATCAACATAGTCACCGATGGTGAGGGACTGGACTGGACGCCCTACTGGCGTTCTATATCAACCTCGGTAAGAAAAAGCTGGATTGCGAACATGCCGGAGTCTGTCCATCAGGGACAGCAGGGCAGAAACTCAGTAGGTTTCAGTGTTCAGCGAGACGGTAGCGTTCCCCAGGATTCCGTGAAGTTGGTATCCGGGTCGGACACAAGAGAATTAGACGAGGCCAGTATTAAGGCAGTTTATGCAGCCGCGCCATTCGGACACTTGCCTGAAAGGTTCTCTGAGCCTTCCATCCTTCTTTGCGCCGTTTTCTACTACAATGCGCGCCCGAATCACACGAAGGAAGAAAGTCCGTATTTCAAGGCCTTATACGCAAGCACCCTCGAAATGGAGAAAGCCTACGCGAAGATTGATGACAGCATCGGCGGCAGCAAAGTGCGAATGGACTATCATCACGTGCTAGTAGAAAGGGACGCGGGAATTACAGACGGATTGCCAGAGCAATTCGGCGATTATCATTTCGAGTACCTGGACGACGGCCAGCTGACTGCTAAATACAAAAAGTTGCGAAAGCAATTTCCAATCCTTAAAGTGCACCCTGCCAACCCTGCCAATCCCACAGGATCCCTTCTCAGAGTTTCGGTTTATTGGGTCAGCTATGAGAAAGGCAAATTGAAATTTGGGCTTTCTGATTGGAGCGAAGTCATATTCAGGTTTGACTGTGAAAAACGGACTGATGTCGTTGCCAAAGTGAAGCTCGGTGGCATCTAGGTCCCGGTAAACGCTAGTTCTCTATCGGAAGTGCTCCGGCAGATAAAGTTAGATAGCAGGGCAAGTCTGATTCCGGAGCACTTTCGATAGAGCCGTTTGGAGTGA
>Ga0306922_10004394_pt1 | contig 13352 bp, 10 predicted proteins | sample sta12Cox44000082_FD_203758 | JGI IMG/M metagenome (GOLD analysis project Ga0306922, IMG submission 203758) | Lab enrichment of tropical soil microbial communities from Luquillo Experimental Forest, Puerto Rico - statoxic.12C.oxic.44.000.082 (v2)... | ecosystem: Environmental > Terrestrial >... | reverse complement strand
GATTCCTCGTGAGTAATTTCACCGGGTTCGAGAACGATGGGCGGATAACTGACCCGGTCCAGCCGCTCTGGGCCCTTCATGCCGAGCCGCAGGCTCCAAGAAGGCTCGGTTCCATGAGCAACGATGAGAATGGGATAGTGCTTCGAAGTCGGGGCCGGAACGGCTTCCTGGGCCGGTAGGGCTGAAGGTTTCTGGGCCGGCTTCTGGGGCGGAGCCTGGGCTCGTCCCGCAAGTGAAATCAGAGATACAAAGGCGAGAAAAAAGAGATTTAGAGCGCTCACGCACACCGTCCTCAATGTTTAACCGCCGGGCTCATCCCAGCAAAATGGATGCAAGTCAATGCTCTCAGCTCATGAAAGACTAACGAGAGGGAAAAAGCAAATCCGTTTCTGTCAAGAATCCTAATTCGCGGATGGCGAAGAAAAAGAGAAAGGTCTTGACACGGCGAATAAAAGGCGAAATAATCCTCTCGCTCGAGGTGAGCTATGTCCCCAGTTCTCCCCCTTTCATCGTCGCGGCTCCGGCCAAGACGCCCCGTTCGTCGTCCCGCTGTTCGTTTCCTTCCTTTTTGCCCTGATGCCCATGAACCAAAACCAGAGGCCGGCACCCTTACCCAGGGCTCATCCGGCTGGCACGTGGGAGGTCTGGAGAGCCCCTCGGCGGATTGCCCCCCGCCATACCTGCAGGCTCCCCCTGTGCCACTGGTGGGCATAGCACGCCTCGCTGCAAACTCTCCGGCGGCGGAAACGAAACGCAGTTCCACCGCGAGGCCGGAGTACTTTTTCTTGCCGGTGAAATCGATTCTGAACCACTGCGATTCCGACCGTGTGCCGTTTGACTGGACCATTAATCCGTACCGCGGTTGCGAATTCGGCTGCAAGTACTGCTATGCCCGCTACACGCACGAGTACATGGAAATTGACGGCGGTGAATTCGAGCAGAAGATTTTCGTGAAACGGGATGCCGCTGCGCTTCTGGCGCGCGATATTTCGCAGAAGTATTCCTATGCGTCAAAAGCCTCCGGGTACACCCATTCCGAGCACATCGCGATTGGAACGGCGACGGATCCTTACCAGCCCGCCGAAAGGGAATATGGCGTCACGCGGGCATGCCTCGAGGAGTTGGCGAAACACGAGGGCCTGAGCGTCTCCGTGGTCACCAAGTCGAACCAGATTGTCAGGGACATTGACTTGTACCAGCGCATCGCAGCTAAGTCCGCCCTGTCACTGAATATCACGATTACGACACTGAAAGTACGCCTGGCGCGCCTGCTGGAACCTCGCGCGCCTCGACCGGACCTGCGCGTGCGAGCGGTGCGAGAGTTGCGCGCGGCGGGATTGAATGTGGGAGTCTCCGCTTCGCCGCTTCTGCCAGGCATCAACGATGGCGAAGGAGAACTTGAGGCCGTCGCTGAAGCCGTGCGGGCGGCGGGCGCGCAGTGGTTTTTTTCGGGTGTGCTCTTCCTGATGCCTTCGTCGGCGAGGCAATTTTTGCCTTTCATCCGCGAACGGTTTCCGAAGCTGGCAAGGCAATACGAGCAATGGTACGCGAAGAATGGCTATGCGCCCGAAGAGTACCGGAAGAAAGTATCGGAGCGCGTCCACCGCATTCGCGAAAAGTATGGTTTTGCGACCCGTCCCTGGGAAGGCATGCGAACCGCCACGGTCGGCGGCCAAATGTCCTTGGCCTGGGACGCCACCGCGCTCCGTGGGGAATGCCAGCAAAAGCGTCGTCCCTGCGCGAGCAAGTACAACTGAGTGTTCGGAGTGGGTGGAACTGGTCTTTTGCGCCATTCGCGGGACAGGGCAACTTCGCCGTTACCCGTTCGGGCGTAAAGCCCCGGTCCTTTAGGGCGGGGATATAAGCCCGTTCAGAGTGGTGTTTTCTGTTGAGTCCTCAGAATGTTGATCGGTGCACCCCGCAACTAGCAGCGAGGTAAGACGGCGACCAGAGCACGCCTCTTTCCACTAGCGAGCCCGAAACTCGAGCCAGTAGGAATCTCCCGGCCGTTAGGTGGGGGAGGAGGATGTCAAGGGACGATGATGCGCGACTCTTCGCGCTGCAGTTGCTGGGCACCGGGGAACTGGCCGCGTAGAAATTCGATAAAACGGCGCGAGCGCGGACGTCCGTTCGCGCGCAAGAGCCCCATCCGGAACAGGAACACCAGCAACTGGAAAATCTCGGAGTCTTTGATGGGCCCGCCGGGTTGCGCCATTTTTTGCTTTGTGTCGGCGAGGAAGGCGGAGAGGGTATCGTACAGTTCTCCCTGAACGGGCACTGTGGGCCGCTGCTCATAGATGATGCCGGTGGACAGCGTTCTGTAGGTTTCGGTTAGCGACTGCAAGCTAGCCAGAACATCGGGATCGGTAGCGGCGTGTGGCTGCGCGCAGAATTTGGCAATGGTAAACGCGAGCGCCGAAAGAAGCTGGCCGTTCGCTTGAACCACGTCCGAAGCGATGCGCACATCGAGCAGAGGCGTGTCAGGCGGAAGCGTCCGCCGGTGCTGATCTTCGTAACGATGCGCCGCCGTCAGATAGCCGCAGTCCGCAGGGCAGTCGATCGTTACTTCGCGCTCTGTGCCGCAGCACACGGCGCAGATTTTCTCTGCCTTCGCGGGGCAAAAACGCCCCGGTTTTCGCTTCCGACAAATTGGACAAAGCACGAACGATCCCCTGGAGAGCCGTGGGAAAACAGAATATCACGCCTCGATGACTTTATCGTGGAAGCGGCGCGCGGCAATGACCAACAGCAGCGTGCCCATCCCGAAAAGAGCCAGGCCGTCGATCCAAAGATGACTCCATCCCGCCCCGCGGAGAATAATGCCCCGGGTGATGTTGATGAAGTACGTTGCGGGAACGAAATAACTGAGGACGTAGAAAAATCTGGGCATGGTTTCACGCGGGAAGATATATCCGGAGAAAAAGACGCTGGGAAGAATGGTAAGGAACGCGAGTTGCATGGCGTGAGCTTGCGAGGTGGCTTTGCTGGAGATAAGAATCCCGAGCGACAACGAGACAAAGATGTACGGCAGCGACAGAAGCGCCAGCAGCAGGACGTTGCCGTGTATGGGCACCTGGAACAGAAACCGCATCGCGCTCACAATCATAGCCAATTCGAAAAATCCGATGCCCAGGTAGGGAAGCAGCTTGCCAAGGAGCAATCCCATTGGCTTCACCGGCGTCACGAAAAGCTGCTCGAGCGTGCCGCGCTCCTTTTCCCGGACAATCGAGAAAGCGGTCAGGAAGGTCGTCACGTTCAGCAGCAGCACTGCCGTCAGTCCGGGCAGCAGGAAATTCGGCGAGCGCGAGTCCGGGTTGAAAAGCAGTTTGGGCCGCATGTCCACGGCGAACGCAACATCGGAATTGGCCAGCACGCGTCGCAGCGATTCATCGAGCCCAATGGCGGTCGTAACATTGATGGCCTGGCCCGCAACCGATGAATCCGACCCGTCGATCAGCACCAGAACCTGTGCGCTCATCTGGTGCAGGAGCTTGTCGGAATAATCCACCGGAATTTTGATGCCAACGCGGCACTTGCCGGAAATGATGGCGTCGTTCAAGTCCCTATCGTTGTTGACGTAGCGGTAGATGCGGAACGTGTCGGAATTTTTCAAACGATCAAGAAGCTCACGGCTCTCCTGCCGGCCGTCGGCGTTGTAAACGACGGTGTTGATCTGGCGGATGTTTGTGTCGATGCCATAGCCGAGCAAAAACATCTGCAGGATCGGGATAATGAGCGAGAAGAAAAGGGTGGCGAAGTCGCGCCGGACATGGAGCGTTTCCTTGTAAAAGACCGCACTGAAACCGCGAAAAGGGTTAACCACTGGCTGGCTCCTGCGCGGCTTGCCGCTTGGTCGTCAACTCGACGAAAACGTCTTCAAGACTGGGAGCAAGCGGGCGGATCTCCGCGACAGTAACACCGTGCTGTTCCAGTTGCGCGCGAAGATGGTCGAGGTCCAGATGCTCGTCAATGAGTGCGTGAATCGACTGGCCGAAAATGGTTGCGCTGCGGATTCCCGGGATCGTACGGGCGTGGCGCAGCGCGAAAGTTACTTGCGGCGCTGTGATTTCTACCCTGTAGGTGCCCGGCGGCTGCACATCGGGCAGTTCGCGGAGGGCGTCCGGTGTGCCATCGGCGATGAGCTTGCCGAAGTAGATGTACCCTACGTGGCTGCAGCGTTCGGCTTCGTCCATGTAGTGAGTGGTGACGAAAAACGTAATGCCCTGCCCGGATAATTCGAACAGCAGGTCCCACAGCTGGCGTCGCGCCACCGGATCAATGCCGGCGGTCGGTTCGTCCAGGAAAACCAACTTTGGCTCATGAAGCATCGCACACCCGAGCGCAAGCCGCTGCTTCCATCCGCCCGAAAGCTGCGCCGACAGCCGGTTCATATACGGGCCAAGGCCGTTCAACTCGGTGATTTCGCCCATGCGCCTGCGCAGGCGGTCCGGCGGCAGGCCATAGACCCGGCCGTAGAAGGTGAGATTTTCGGTGACGGTCAGGTCAGTGTAGAGGCTGAAATTCTGCGACATGTAGCCGATGTTTTCGCGAACGCCTTCGGGATCTTTCCGCACATCGATACCCAGAACGCTGGCATCTCCCCCGGTCAGCGGCAGCAGGCCCGTCAGCATCTTGATCACGGTGGTTTTTCCGCTGCCGTTCGGTCCGAGGAACCCGAAGATTTCACCCTGCTTCACTGTGAAGCTGACCTCGTTGACCGCTGTGAACGCGCCGAACTTGCGAACCAGGTGCTCCGCCGAGATTGCGAATTGTTCGTTGCTGGTCACGGTTCAGCTCGCAGCAAACTTGACCTCGGCGGCCATACCGGCCAGCACACGGTGTGAGCTGTCGTCGATCCGCACCTTCACGCCGAACACCTGGTGCACTCGTTCCTCGCGCGTTTGCACGTTGCGCGGCAGGAATTCGGCCTGCTGGTTGATTTGCTCGACGCTGCCACTGAACGTCTCGTTGGGGAAGGAATCGACGCGAATCTCCGCTTTTTGCCCGACACGAACAAGGCCGATTTCCGTCTCAGGAATATAAATGCGGACGTAGATCTGGTCGCGTTCGAGCAGCGTGGCGACGGGCGTGTTCGGCGCGATCAGGTCACCCGGGCGGACGTCCAGAACTTCTACCGTGGCAGCCGAAGGGGCCACCACCTGGCGCTCGCGGTAACGTGCCTCGTCGTAGGCCAGTGCCGCGCGTGCGGCCGCAATGTCCTCGGGACGGCTGCCATGTTCAAATTTTTCCAGCGTTGCCTGGGTCTGATGATAGCGGGCCTCGGCAGAAGCAATCTCTTCGGGACGGTACCCGCGCCTCAGTTCGTCGAGCTTATGCTGGGCGTTTTGTTTCAGCGCCGCCGCCATCTTCCAGTTGGCTTCGGCGGTGTCGCGTTGCTGCTTCGAAACCAGGTCCTTTTGCGCCAAAGCGTCGTAGCGCTGGAAGTCCAGGCGCGTGCGGACTTCGTCGGCGGTCGCACGATCGAGATCCGCCTGCGCCGCGGCAATGTCTTCCTGCCGGTAGCCATTCCGCCGCTGCTCGTATTCCGCTTTGGCCTGTGCGGCGGCGGCCCGGGCTTCGGCGATTTCCTCGGGACGAAAACCACGCTCTGCCTTGACGGCATTGGCACGCGATTGCGCCAGCGACGCCTGAAGCTCCTTGTCATCGAAGGTGATCAGCAGTTGACCGGCCACCACCGTGTCGCCCTCGCGCACGAGTACCTTGTCAATGCGGCCGCCAATCTTCGAGCCGACGCGGATGTTGCGGGCCTCGACCGTGCCCGATCCCCGCAGCGCCGTGTCGCGGTGGAACCAGCTCATCGAAAAGGTTCCTACCGTTGCGATTGCCGCGATCACCACCACGGAGATCAAAAGTTTCCGCTTCATCGAGTGATCTCCTCAAGTGAACAAAGGAGCTACGCACGTTGAGCCTGAAGAGTTACGCGGCGCCAGTCCCATCCAAAGAATGTTGCAAGCCGACTCGATGCGCGACTGCAACGTGCTGTCACCATAGAGCGTCCACATCAGCAGCGTCCCAAAGATCGTCTGGCGGAAGACTTGTGCGAGTTCGACCGCCGACACGTCGTCGCGGACCTCGCCGCGCTGCTGGCCGAGTTCGATCATCTCGCTGTGAAGAGCCAGCACGCGTTTCTGCATATCGAGCATGGCTTGTCTTACCGGCGTACTTGAGAGATAACCGAGCAGCAGCGCGCGGACGATCGCCGGGTTGCGCATTGGCTCCTGTGTCATGCGCACACTCAGCGAGCGAAGGTATTGCGGCAGCGGTTCCGAGCTGTGACGCGCTTCCTCGACCGCATCGCGCAACTTCGCGAGCTGCATCTCTCCAAAAGCGAGAAGGATGTGGTCCTTGCTCGGAAAGTAGTTAAAGAAGGTTCCTTTGCCGACGTCCGCAGCGTTTGTGATGTCCTCAACGGTAGTTTCCGCGAAGCCCTTTCGAGCAAAAAGGTCGAGGGCGGAACGGAACAGACGCTCGCGAAGCTCGAGACTGCGACGTTCGCGCCGGGACGAGGTGGACAGGAAGGGTTTGGTAGCCATAGTGACCTAAATTCATGTATGACCATAGGTCATATATGGCTGTGTGTCAAGCGAAAAACGGCGTGGTCTACCGGCCTTATCGTAACCTATTGAATTTAAGCCGGCTTATATCTCTTTGCCCGAGCCTGTATATTTTGGCGACTTCCGGTTGAGGTAGGCGATTAGTTGCTGCGCAGCAGGTGGAACGGGTGCGGCACCCTTAAAGACGATGTCCTCGGACGGAAAGCTCTTGCCATAGACCTTTTCGTTTGCGCCATTGTCGGGACGGACCGTCGAACCAGCCAGCGAGATGCCCGCAAAGAGACCGCGAGCCCTCGAGTAAGAGAGGATCTCCGCCCGCATCGTGACGTCGGTCGAGGCTTCCGCCGTGCGTCCCTTGGGACCCGCCGCGGCCGAAGCATCGGCTCCGAGCTTCACTTTGCTCTTCAGTATTGCGTGAGCGCCGCGGCCATTCATGACCAACAGGACGAAGTCGGTTGCTTGACCACCTATCTGGAACCCGAAACTGCCGCCTTCGAGGGCCATCATCGTGGGAGCGCTCCAGGGCCCCGTGAACTTTTCTCCTGTGCGGCAGGTCATGGCCCCGCGTCCGTAACTCCCGCCGAAAATGAAAGCAGCCTTCACCACCGAGGGATAAACAATTACGCAATCCGCTTTATCGATCAGGTCCTGGGGAATGTTGTCGGGAATATCCATGATTTCCTGAATCACGGTGCCGCAGCTTTCCAGGCGCTCTTTTTCTCGCTTGTCTTCGGCCAACAGCGATGGAGCGCTCAAGCACAGACTCAGGACAATGGGAATCAATTTTCTCATTCGTATTCACCTTCCTCGAGTGTATCGGTCATTTGGCGCGAAAGCGAATCGTACTGGGCGGTTCAAGCGGCGGATCGAGGGTAGCGGTCACAGGTCTTGTCCGGCTCCGGTTCCGTGAAATGCAAATGGAGGAAGCTCCCGCTCGCTTTCGAATATACTTTCAGTCTGTAGAATTTCCAATAGAGGAATTATGTCTGGCAGATCGACATGGGTGGCGTATTTGGCGTTGGGTCTTTTGTTTGTGCCGGCCAGCCAAGGTCAGAACACCAGGCCCCTGACGGCTCCGCTGCGCTTTGCCGAGCGCGCCGAGCTGCTGGTGCAGGCCGCGCCGGTCGACAAAGGCGAATGGGGTCTGCTTGTCGTCGATGCGGCGTCAGGCGAGATTCTCTACCAGAAAAACGCCGACAAATATTTTGTGCCTGCGTCGAACATGAAGCTGCTGACGACAGCGCTGGCATTGGACACGCTTGGCCCTGACTATCGCTTTCGCACGACCCTTGAGACCAACGGAACCCTTTCTACCGATGGGAGTCTGTCGGGCGATCTCATTCTGGTTGGCCGGGGCGATCCCAACATTTCGAACCGCAAATTCCCTTTTGACACCAAGGAAGAGTTCGACGGTCCTCCTGAGAAAGTGCTCTCGGAACTGGCGGATGCGGTCGTTGCGCGGGGGTTGAAAGAGATCGCCGGGGATCTTGTCGGCGACGACAGCTATTTTCCGCGCGAGCGCTATCCCGATGGATGGGAAATCGATGACATGGTGTGGGAATACGGCGCGGCGGTTTCGGCGCTTGTGGTGGACGACAATACCGTTGCGCTCACGCTGACGCCGGGCGAGAAACCCGGCGAACTGGCACAAGTCTCGGTTGATCCACCGGTGCAGGAATTCACGGTGAAGAGTGAAGTAACAACCACTGGCGCGAAAGAAAAGCCCGACCTGCGCCTGATGCGAGAACCCGGAGCGGATTCCGTCCATATCAGCGGAGTCTTGCCGGCGAAAAGCTCGCCACACAAGCTGGTCCTGGCGATTCAGGAGCCCGCCCAACATGCTGCCGCGCTGTTGGCGCGCTTGCTAGCGGAAAGGGGGGTGAAATTGCAGGGCAAGATTCGCGCCCAGCACGATCCGGAACCCGCCGACGCGTCGCGAACTGTGCTGGCGGAGCACCTCTCTTTCCCTCTTGCGGACTCGGTGAAGTTGGTCAATAAGATCAGCCAAAACCTCCACACGGAAGTGCTTTTGCGCACGGCTGCACGGCAAAACGGGCGCTGGACCGACCCGGAGGATTTGACGAAATTTCCCGAAGCGTTCTACGCAAAGGTGGGAATTCCTCGAGGTGACGTCGTGCAAACCGATGGGTCGGGGCTGTCGCGCCACGATCTGGTAACCCCGCGGGCGTTTGTCGCTTTGCTGCAGTATGCACAGAAGCAGCCGTGGTTTCCGGCCTACTACGCGTCGCTGCCGGTCGCAGGCGTTGATGGAACGTTGAATGAGAGGATGAAGAACGCCGGAATTTCCGGGCGGATTCATGCCAAGACGGGTTCGGTGGCGCACGTGCGGACGCTTTCGGGCTACGCCGAAACCCCTGGTGGAAGGCGGCTGATCTTTTCCTTCCTGAGCAACAACGAGTTTGTGAAAAGTCACGAAGTCCACGACGCGATCGACGGATTGTGTCAGGCGATGATTGAAGAGTTTGACGGTCCTCCGGCGGTCGAAGCAGGCACGGTCAAAAAGGAAGCCAGTACTCAGGAATGAGAAACGCGTGACGCTGGAACGCATCATCACCGTCTTCGGAAGTTCCCGGCCTCGGGAGGGAGAGGTGGATTATGCCGAGGCGTTCACTTTGGGGCGGGCTTTATCGGCACGGGGATTCGCCGTGTGCAGCGGTGGTTACGGCGGAGTGATGGAGGCGGTCTCACGCGGCGCGAAAGAAGCTGGCGGAAAAACCTATGGCGTGACCGCGGACTTCTTCGGGCGCAAGGCCAATCCATGGATCGACGTGGAAGTGCGCAAGAAATCGTGGGAGGAGCGACTCTTCGAATTGATTCATCTCGCCGATGGTTTCGTAGCTTGCAAAGGCGGCACCGGCACCTTGGTGGAACTCGCGGTCGTGTGGGAAATGCTGAACAAGTCGGTCATGAAAGCGAAACCCTTTGCCGTCCTCGGCGATTTCTGGCAGCCCATCCTCGACCGAGTCAGAGAGGTAGAACAGGAGTTGCGTCCATCGTCCGAGGTGCCGAGCTGGGGAGAAGCAGAAGGCAATCTGGTACTCAGCGCTCGGACGCCACAGGAAGCCGCGGAATATCTGGCCGCAGGAATGAAGAAGGCTTAAGAGATGTCCCGACCAGCACAAGAGGTTCTGGAGTTCGACAAGCTTCGCGATTTGCTGCGCCAGCGCACGACGTGTGCGCCGGGTCGAAGGTTCATTGACGGGCTCGAGCCTCGGAACCATCGCGACGCTCTCGATGGCGTCTTTGCGCTCATTCGTGAGGCGCGCGAATGGTTGCGCCTTGCGCGAGAACTTGGCTTCGGCGCGCTTGCGGACCCAGGAAAGTGGCTCGAACGTCTGGAAGCGCCCGGAGCCGTCTTGGAAGCAGGAGATTTTCTGGATGCAGCGTCCTTATTGGAGACAACCGCGTGGCTGCGTCAGCAGTTTCGGGAAGAAGCTGCGAAATTTCCGTTGCTCTCGGCACGCACTGCGACACTAGCGGATTTTCGCGATGCACACGCAGCCATTCGCCGCTGCATCCTGCCCAATGGCGAGATCAGTGATGATGCTTCGACCGCTCTGCGCCGCATCCGCGCGAGCATTCTCCAGACCCGCGACTCCATTCAAAAGTCTCTGCGGCAGATTCTCCGCGCGCGCTACGCCGAATCCGGCGAAGACTACATCACTCTGCGCAACGACCGCTTTGTGATCCCGGTGCGCTCAGAGCACCGCCGCTCCCTTCAAGGCGTGGTGCATAGCGCGAGCGCGACCGGCCAGACGGTTTTCATCGAGCCTTTTGAAACCGTCGAAGCGAACAACCAGCTCGTGCAACTAGCCGAGGATGAAGCCGCGGAGATATTTCGCATTCTCGAGGAATTGACGGGACGCCTGCGGGCGGTTTTTGGGCCTCTGCAATCGGCCGCCGCGACCATCGCAGAACTCGACAGCGTTTTTGCGCGCGGCCGTTTCGCGAGGGATTTTGACGCCTGCATGCCGGAATTTTCGGAAGCTGCGGAACTTCGCCTGGAGGCTGCAAGGCATCCCATACTGGAAGACAAGCTGCGGCGAGAGAATCGCGCGATTGTGCCGATCTCGCTTGCGCTCGGCGGCGAAGAGCGCCTGCTTGTCATCAGCGGCCCAAACACCGGAGGGAAGACGGTGGCCCTGAAAACGACAGGCATAGCGGCTCTCTCGGCCCAATCGGGAGTTCCCGTCGCCGCACAGCGAGCGGTGGCGCCGCTCTTTGATCGCGTACTGGTTGACATCGGCGATGAACAGTCGATCGCCGCGGACCTCTCCACTTTCTCCTCGCACATGCTGAATCTGAAGGCCATGCTCGACGAGGCCACTCCGAATTCACTTGTCCTCGTCGACGAAATGGGCACAGGAACAGCGCCGGAAGAAGGCGCGGCGCTGGCCGTCGCGCTGCTCGACGAATTTCATAAGAAGAAGTGCATCGTACTGGCCACCACGCACCACGACCGGCTGAAGACGTATGCGTCCACCACGCCGGGCGTCCTTAACGCAGCTGTCGAGTTTGACGACCTGAATTTGCGACCAACCTACCGGCTGATGGTGGGCGTGCCTGGCGGATCGAGCGGCATCGCGATTGCCCAGCGTCTCGGACTTGCCAGGAACATCATTGAGCACGCGCGCTCGCTGCTGACCCCTGAAGCTCACGAGGCGGCCGAGCTGATTGCTTATCTGCACCGGAGCCGCGACGAACTGGACCGCCTGCGCGCACAGATGGCCGAACAGCGGGCCGAGCTCGAGACGGAGCGCGCGAAGCTGCGAGGGGAGTGGGTAGAACGCCAGAAAAAGCGCATCGCAGAACTGGAACAAAAATTCGCCGAAATGCAAAAACGCTTCGAAGAAAATGTTGCGCGTGTCGTGGAGGCCGTTAAGGAGCGCGAACTGCGCTCACAACTCGAAAAGACGGCCCGCCGGAAAATGCTCGACGTCCGCGGCGAAGCTAAAGATGAGTTGAATGCCGCTGTCGTGCAGACACTTTCCGAATCGCAGCAGGACCTCGGGGTAAAACCCGAGTCGTTCGATAGGGTCAGCGCAGAAATGTTGCGACCTGGCGCCAAAGTACGCGTCCGCGGGTTCAGCAAGCCGGTGATTTTGCGTCGTGTCGAGGGACCATCAGCCGAAATCGAAGCCGGCCCTCTGCGGATGAAAGTTGCGGTCGAAGAAATCACCGGCATCGAAGGATCGGCAGCCGCGAGAGCGGGAAACCCAGGCGGCGGGCGCGCCGGCGTTACCGTAACAGCTGCGCCCGGTCAGGGCGCAATGGCCGGCGAAATCAATGTCATCGGCATGACCGTGGAAGAGGCCAGCGAGCGCGTCGACAAGTTCCTCGACGAAGCGGCGCTGGCGCACCGCCCGCAGGTCCGCATCATTCACGGACACGGGACTGGGGCCTTGCGCAAAGGCTTGGGCGCATTCCTCAAGTCGCATCCCTTGGTCGAGCGCGCCTCCTTCGAGAGCGAAGAACACGGCGGAAAAGCCATTACGGTCGTAGAATTACGGCAGTAAGGCAACGACGACCTGGCGAGTTTCGAGTTTCGAAAGTATGGCGGAAGCCGGATCATTCGCGGATCGCGTCAAACAGCAAGCGGACATCGTCCGCGTCATCGGCGATTACGTACGGCTGAAGAAGAGCGGCCAGAATTTCACAGGCCTTTGTCCTTTTCACGGTGAGAAGACTCCATCCTTTGCAGTTCATCCGGTTAAACAGATCTTTCACTGCTTTGGCTGCGGCAAGGGTGGAGACGTATTCACTTTCGTGATGGAAATGGAGAAATGCCAGTTTCCGGAGGCGGTCCGCATGGTAGCGGAAAAGTGCGGTATCGCCATCCCCCGCCCGAAGGAACGCACTCCTGAAGAGCGCAAGGAAAATCAGCAACGCGCCGCCCTGATTGAAATGCACAAGGAGGCGCAGTCCTTCTTCGTCCGCCAACTCGAGGCCACCGCTGAAGGAAAGGCCGCCCGCGCCTATTTGGAAGACCGCGGGCTCGACAAGCAAACCGTCGCGCAATTCGGCATCGGCTATGCCCCAAGCGGCGGCGATATTCTTCTCCGTCTTCTGAAACAAAAGTATGCCGAAAAGCTGCTGGCGGAATCGGGCCTGGTTTCGCGTGACCAGAGCGGCCGTCTGTTCGATCGTTTCCGCCGTCGCATCACTTTTCCCATCGCGAACGAGTCCGGCAAGATCGTGGCCTTTGGTTGCCGCGCACTGGGAGATGAGCAGCCTAAATACCTCAATTCACCGGAAACGCCCATCTATTCGAAAAGCAATGTGCTTTATCACATGGATCGCGCCAAAGATGCCATCCGCAGGCAGGATTTCGCGATTCTCGTCGAAGGCTACATGGATGCGATCGCCGTTGCACGGGCGGGCATCAGCAACGTGGTAGCCAGTTGCGGCACAAGCTTGGCCGAGCCGCAAATCAAACTGCTCGGCCGTTTCACCAAACGTGTGATCGTGAATTACGATCCGGACCCTGCTGGGCAGGCCGCCGCTGAGCGCTCGATCTCCCTGCTCCTCGAGCAGGATTTCGAAGTTCGCGTGCTTGCGCTGCCTGCGGTCGGCGAGAAGAAAGCCGACCCGGACCTTTTCATCCGTGAGAAAGGCTCGGGGGCCTACATGCAAGCCCTTAAAAAAGCGCCGCCTTATATCGAGTATCTGATCGGGCGGACGCGGGAGATGGATCTTACGACCGGCCAGGGGAAGTTACGCGCACTGAATTTCCTGATGCCGTACGTTCAAAAGATA
>Ga0306922_10004389_pt1 | contig 13361 bp, 11 predicted proteins | sample sta12Cox44000082_FD_203758 | JGI IMG/M metagenome (GOLD analysis project Ga0306922, IMG submission 203758) | Lab enrichment of tropical soil microbial communities from Luquillo Experimental Forest, Puerto Rico - statoxic.12C.oxic.44.000.082 (v2)... | ecosystem: Environmental > Terrestrial >... | reverse complement strand
TGGATTCCCGCGCAGAACGCCACACTGGGCTCCGATAAGCACTATCCGGAGGAGGCGCCGGCGCACGCGGCCAGCGTCCACGGGTTCTGGATCCAGGCTTATGCGGTCACCAATGCCGAGTATGCCGAATTCGTCAATGCCACAGGGTATTTGACGGTCGCTGAACGCGAGCTCGATCCGGCGGAGCATCCCGGTGCACCGCCGCAGAACCTGCAGCCGGGGTCGATGGTGTTCACCCGCACCACCGGGCCTGTGGACCTCCGCCACCTGAGTCTGTGGTGGACGTGGACGCCAGGCGCGTCGTGGCGTCATCCGGTCGGGCCACGTTCGTCGGTGGACAAGCGCGCGAATCACCCCGTCGTGCACGTCGCATACGAGGACGCCGAGGCCTACGCGGCGTGGGTTGGCCGAGCCCTGCCGACCGAGGCGGAATGGGAGGTGGCTGCGCGCGGCGGCCTCGACCGGGCGACCTACACCTGGGGCGACGAACCCGAACGGCCCGGGCAGCAGCTGGCCAACTACTGGCACGGCGAATTCCCCTGGCGTCCTGAACCCGGCTACGGCCGCACCGCCTCGGTCGGCAGCTATCCACCCAACGGCTACGGGCTCTACGACATGGCAGGCAATGTGTGGGAGTGGACAACGGATTGGTACGCCGACACGCGAGAGGGTGACCCGTGCTGCGCCGCAGGCAGTTACGACCCGCAGCAGCCGCAGTTCCGCATCTCCCGCAAAGTGATCAAGGGCGGCTCCTATCTGTGCGCCGACAGCTACTGCCGCCGCTACCGGCCCGCCGCGCGGCGACCGCAGATGATCGATACGGGCATGAGCCACATAGGTTTTCGCTGCGTCGTGCGGCCAGAACCGTAGTTTCCGAAGCTCCCCAGAGGCCCCTGCCGGTGCCACACATAGGGCGACATCCCGTTCAGAATCCGCATCGCGGCCCGCCAAAGTCGGCTAATACCAACACTTTCGGGATGAACGGCTCTGCCGACAGTGCTGGGGCGCTCTCGGACTTTGCGCACAACCGGGCTTTGTGCCCCCACAACATCAAGACCCCTGCCGAAGGCCACGCCGGATGGCAACGATGAGGGCATGAGTCGCACCCGCGGGCAAAGGAGAAGGGCTATGGCGGCACAGGGGCACTATCGTCGATTTACGGGCTTAGCGCTGACAAGTGGCCCAATTCTAGTCGCCGGGATCGTCTGGGCCAGCCCGGCTCAGGCTGACACCGCGTCCTATCTCAACGACACGCACAACGTCGGGATCCACGATTCCAACGGTGACGCGGCGCTATTGCAGGTGGGCCAGAAAATGTGTGACGAAACATGGTATGGCTATCCTCCCGACGAGCTAGCAGACATGGCGCTGCAACGCTCCGACACGATCCGGGGCACTCATGGGCTCACCCCTGGCCAGGCCAATGAACTCGTTTACTATGCCAAGGCCGATCTGTGTCCAAACTACTAGTCGGCGTTGTCGCGGAAGAAAGTATCGGCCTAGCGCGTTGGACACACGACTCGCGCAGCTCAACTAGGTGTACGAGTTCTGTTCGGGTCTGGTCGATTTGGCCGTGCAGCCAAACGGAAATCCTCCGCGGAACTTTCCACCCAGGGCGGGCGCTGGTGCAGCGGATGCACGCAAGCGGCGAACCTGTCGCCACCATCGCTGGCACGCTGGGCGTTGGCAGGGCGACGGCGTGTCGCCTGCTCGCCGAGGATGCGGGCAGCAGCGACGTGTCCTCGTAACGCGCGAGGCGTGCCGCGGACGGTGGCCGATTGAACTGTATCTGCACAGGGCCTAGCGCCCCTATGCTTGTAAACCGGGAACATCGGGGGCCGGAAGCGGCGGAGGGTCGGATGCCCGAGCGACCGCGTGCCACACGTGTGGCACCGAGCCGCGCGTGGGCGCGCGGCTTGATCGTGGTGGGCGGGTTGTTCTTCTTCGCATTGCTGATATTCGACCGCCAGGCGCTCGAGACCGAGCCCGGCGACGTAGATGTCTTCAAGCATTGATTGAGAGGTGACCGATGACTGCTAACACCGCGAAACTGACGGGTGAGGTTGTGCGTCCAGGCGACGCCGGTTATGAGGCGGCGCGGCTCGGCTGGAACCGGTTGTACTCCAGTCATCCCCAGGCAATCGTGTTCTGCATCGACACGCAAGATGCCATCAACGCCCTGGCATGGGCGCGGCAGAACGATATCCCCGTCCGGGCGCGAAGCGGTCGGCACTGTCTCGAGGGTTGGTCCGGCGTCGACGACGGCCTCGTCATCGACGTGAGCCATATGAAGTCGGCCGAGATCGACGCGGCCTCGAACACCGCCACCGTTGGCGCCGGACTCAACCAGTTGGAAGCCGTAATCGCACTCGGTAAAGCCGGCTTTGCGGCGCCGACCGGGAGTGAAGGAACGGTCGGACTCGTCGGCGCGACGCTCGGAGGTGGCTTCGGTCTGCTCACCCGTAATTACGGCATGGCATCCGACAATCTCGTCGCGGCAGAGGTCGTCGTGGCGTCGGCCGACGGCGGAGCAACAGCGATCATCGCCGACGAGGAGAACAACTCAGATCTGTTGTGGGCGCTGCGAGGCGCGGGCAATGGCAACTTCGGGATCGTCACCGCACTCACCTACAAGATCCATCCGCTGACGCAGACCATCCATCTCGGCGCAACGTGGCCCGGGCTGGACGACCTTCAGGGAGTTTTCGAGGCGTGGCAACGCACGGCCCCGCATCTGGACAACCGCCTCACCAGCCAGATCGAGGTACACCGCGACGAGATTGTTCTCATTGCTGTGCTTGCCTCAGGACCGGAAGCCGAGGCGACGCAAATGCTGGAGCCGATCCTGTCGATCGGACAGCCCCACGTCACGACGAAGGACGCGAACTGGGCCGACAACTACGCCGGATTGCAGATACCGAGCGACGAAGAGCCCGCGAATTGGAAGTTCTTCTCGCAGTTCATTTCCGAGCCCTTTCCGCCCGAAGCTGTCGGCGTGATCGGATCGCTCATGGCCAAGGCGCCGACCTCGGAATGCAACTACATGACCAACGCATTCGGCGGAGCCGTCAAGAGCAGCGAACCCTCCGGCGGCTCGGCCTTCGCGCACCGCGACGCCCTCTTTTACGCCGAGCCTGGCGCAGGGTGGGGCAGTCGCGCTGGGGTACTCGGCTCGGACGATCCGCTGACCGCGACGTGTCTTAGCTGGATCGCGGATTTCGCAGAAGCGTTGCGGCCCTATGTGAATGGCGCCTACTCCAACGTCCCGAACGCCGGTATGCCGGGATGGGAGACCGCCTATTGGGGACCCAACGTCGACCGGCTACGCGCTATCAAGGCGAAATACGACCCGCAGAATGTATTCAGCTTCGATCAGAGCCTGCCCCTTGTCAGCGGGTGAGCGCGGTGCGTGAGGAGTGTGGCTTGTGAGTCATTGGTTGGTGAGCAACGTCCCGTCGTGGCTGCTATTGCTCGGACTCGTTGTCGTCGTCGCGGGCGGGGCACTGCTGCTCCTGTTTTTTGTCCGGCATCGGTTCCCGCAGTTAGAGGAGGGCACGCACAACGACGTCACGGTGTTCGCCTTCGGCTTCGTCGGATTCATGTTCGCGATCCTGGTCACTTTCTTCAGCAACTCGTTGTGGGGTCAGATCAACGATGCAGACGCCAAGGCGCGGACGGAAGGCGCGACCGGGCTGCAGCTGGCCGGGGACCTCACCGCGTTCGATAAAGCCGATAGCGACCGGATTCGGCAGAGCCTGCTCGAGTACGAACGCGCGGCCATAGTCGAGTGGCCAGAAGCCGCGAGCGGCCGTTCCTTCCCCGAGACCGATAACGCTCTGGCACGCGTCTACGGCGCCTATAGAGATGTCCGGCCGCGTGACGATATTCAAACGAAATCCCGTGATACCTCGTTAAGTAACCTCGACAACATTCGCCAGGCACGCAGAGAACGATTACTCGAGGCCCATGTAGACGTCGGCCCGCCTTGGTCGCTGTGGGTGGTCATCTTGTTGACCAGCGGGTTGGTCCTTGGCTGCACGATCCTCTACGGCGTGAAGCAACCGGCGATGCACTACGCGATGGTTGCGAGCGTGGCCACGCTGGTAGCCACGGCAGTGTTCCTCGTCTTGGAACTTTCATTCCCGTTCACCGGCGAAATGGCGACGTCCCCGGAACCGCTGCGCGAGGTCGTCCAGGTCCTCTCGCAACCTCCGGCATAGTCGAGGTGCCTGTACGGCGACGGTGGTGGCCGGTCTGCAATGTGTTCAGCTTCGAACAGAGCATTCCTGTCGCCGCCGACGAGAGCCGTTGCGCCGTAAAGCAACAGCTTCATGTGGTCGATGCCCCGCGGAGTCGGTAAGTCCCCGAAAATAAGCGTTGAAGTGCGCCGTCAGGGTTTCGAACCCCGGACCCGCTGATTAAGAGAACGCGGCCCAGTTAACCGCCGACCTGCGGCGTCGCGCGACAGACGATACCGATTTAGTCCTTACCTGCAGATATAGGTGACCTTCGGTGACTTGGGTTGACCTCCAGAGGGTTTCAGTTATCTGTAACCGCTCCGGGCGTGGAGGTTTTGTGGAGGGCTCACACTGTTTGCCAGCTTAACTGTGTTCCCGGTGAGAGCTTCGCGTGACGGCCAGCGCCGCCTCGGCCGGTGATGGTGCGGGGTGGGGTCGTTCATTGTCGCCTGCACTCCGGCCGGCCACACCAGCGTCTTCGGCGGGCGCGGGTTGATCACCGCCGCGCCCGGTCTGGCTCGCGCCGCGATCGCCTGGTAGAGAACGGTTTCGCGCCTGCGTAGTCTTGCGTAAGTGCAGGCCGAGACGAGGACGCTAACGCATCTGTTTCAGTTGGATGTCCGCTATGTCATCCCGCTGTACCAGCGGCCGTACGTCTGGACCGAGGAACGGCAGTGGGCGCCGTTGTGGGAAGACATCGTCGCTGTCGCCAATCACATCCTTCAGGAGGGCGCGAGTGCGAAGTCACCGTCGCATTTTCTGGGGGCGATCGTCATCGAACAGCAGGAAAACCCTCCGGGCTCACCGCAGCACTTTCTCGTCATCGACGGGCAGCAGCGCCTGACTACTCTGCAGTTGCTGCTCGCTGCGGCTGCGCGGACCGCAGATGCGATGGGTTGTCCCGACGAAGGAGAACTGATCGGACGGCTCACTTTGAACAATTCGCGCCTGGCAAAGGGAGACGAGCGTTTCAAGGTCTGGCCCACCAATGCCAACCGGGCGGCGTTCGGGACCGTCATGAATCCAGATGGATCGCCGGACGAGGCGCCTGATGACCCGGGGAACGAGATCCAGGAGGCGTATGCCTTCTTCTGCCGGCAGATCCGCGCGTGGGTCATTGACGCGGAAAGTGACGAAGCCGGGTCCTCACCCCACGCGTTTAAGGCGCTTCGGGTGAGCCTCAGCGATCTGTTGAAGCTGGTCGCGATCCGGCTGGAGGATGGCGATAGTCCACAGGTTATCTTCGAGACCCTTAATGGGCGTGGCACGCCTCTGATCGCATTGGATCTGCTCAAGAATGCTGTCTTTCTGAAAGCAGCCAACCAAGCAGTTGACACCGACAACCTTTACAACGATCACTGGGCGCCAGAGCTTGATCGCGACTATTGGCGCGAAGACCGCCGCGCAGGTCGACTGTTCACGAAGAACGGGGATCTGTTCCTGCAGTACTGGTTGGTTGCCGAATTGGCCGAGCCGGTGCCCGCTACCGAACTTTTCGACACGTTCCGCTCGCGGATTCTTCAGCGCGCGACGTGCCCGCCGATGTCCGAGCTCATACCTACCCTTGCCCGAGACGCGGCCACCCTCCGACAATTCCAGGCTGCCGAGGTCGGCAGTCCGGAGCGGAGCTTCTCCGACCTGCTTGACCTGCTCGACACCACGACCTTTCAAGGTCCTCGGCCCAGGCGTCGGCCATCGCCCAATCGACGTCGCCGAGCGGCAGATGACCCGTCCCCCCCCAATGTTGGCCCAGTCGATACGGGCATCTCGTCGAGCAGCGTCATCCCTCCATACCACCAGGGCAGATACCCGGCTGCAACGGCAAACACGATCGCGCCGACAGTCTTGATCATTCACTACTGCATGACGTACCGGAGACCTACCGGATCGAACGGTGAGACCATGAAGCTATGAACGACCTCTCGGCACCTGAACCTGTCATCAAGTGGAGCGAAGAATGGTGGGCCAAGGCGAAACCCGAGGTGCGGGCACATCGTTGCACCGCGCACCGCAAGAACGGCGACCGATGCAAACGCGCTGCGATTCAAGGTGGTCGCGTGTGTACGCACCACGGCGGCAGCGCCCCGGCCGTCAAAGCCAAGGCCCGCCAACGCATCGAAGACGCCGCCGACCGGATGGCGCGCGAGCTGCTGAAGATGGCGACCGACGACAATGTGGCGGACTCAGTCAAGCTTACGGCGATCCGTGACGCACTGGACCGCGCGGGGCTCGCGGCCAGGACCGCAGTCGAAGTTGAAGTCGGCCGGACCAAGCCTTACGAAGCGATCTTCGAGTCCATCGAAGCCGGCTCGCGCGCCGAGTACCGTAGATCGCGGGGGATCCCCGACATCGAAGGGAACCGCTCACTCGGAGCCAGCCGCCGGGAGCTGGACGCCCCGATCGACGCCGAAGTGCTCGATTACCTGTCGGAGGACGGTGGCATCGCGACAACGAGGGGCACGCTTCCACGGGGCTCGATATAAGATCGCAAAACTTTAGTTCTGAGACAATCGTCCGGTGTCCCACTGCTGCACGGTAACTACCAGGTCGACTCGTCTCAAAAGTTGACTCAAAATTTGTCGTTCGAAACAAACTATTTTGCAGTTATGAGACAATCGGATAATGTCACCTGACATGACCGCGAAGGCCGGTGCGCAGCTTGGCTACGCACGCGTGTCGACCGGTCACCAATCGCTAGATCAACAAGTCGACGCACTAACAGCGGCAGACGTCGACCCCGGGCGCATCTATCGCGACAAGCTGTCGGGCACGTCTACCCGCGAACAGCGACCCGGCCTCGCCGCTCTGCTCGACTACGCCCGGCCGGCCGACGCCATTGTGGTCGTCGGCATCGACCGGCTTGGCCGCAACGCGGCCGAAGTCATGACAACCATTCGCGAGTTGCGGGACCGCGAGATCGTGTTGCGCTCACTGCGTGAGGGCATCGATACATCCAATGCCACCGGCCGCATGGTGGCGGGCGTGTTGGCGAGCCTGGCCGAACTCGAATTGGAGCTAGGCCGCGAGCGCCGAGCCGCAGCACGTGAGGCACGTAGGGTACGCGGCCAATCCATCGGCCGACCCAAGGCGCTCGATGCGTCCAAGGCCGCGCTGGCACGGCGTATGCACGCCAGCGGCGAGCCGGTCTCGACAATCGCGGCCACGCTCGGCGTCAGCCGTGCGACCGTGTACCGGGTGCTCGCCGAGCAAATCGACCAGAAGGACTGAGTCATGGCATGGATTACCACGCTCGAAAGCGGCCGGCGCGACGAACGTGGCCGGCCGATCAAGCGCTACCGCGTTGGTTGGCATGAGATCGCGAGAGATGCTGATGGCCAATCGATTCCACGCTACCCAAACCGCAACGACAGCCCGCCCATGCTGGTGCGTCGCCAAGAGACTTACCGCACTCGCGAGGCGGCTCAGGCACGGGTCGATGAGATCAACCCGAAGATCGCACACGGGCTCTCGCCGGCCGCACAACGCGACGCCGGCAACCGGCCGCTGAGCCACTACGCTCAAGCATGGCTCGACGGCCTTGTCGGTCAGGTCAAGCCACGGGTACTCGCCGACTACCTTGCCAACTATCGCCGATATGTCGCGGAGCCGTTGGGCAATAAGGCAGTTGCATCGATCACCGCTGCCGAAGTGCGAGCCTTCCGCGCAGCGCTCTTGGCACCACGACCACGCCCGGCGCAAATGCGGCGCAAGGGCACCGACGATGACGCCGTCGAGCACGTTACGCTGAGCCGCTCCACAGTCAAGCATGCGTTCACGACGTTGCGACGCATCCTCGATGTGGCGCTGGTCGACGGCGCGATCACCGCCAACCCGTGTGCGTCCTTGCCGCGCACCCGAGCCACCGATCCCGAAGCCGAGCCGTTCAGGGCCCGTCCGCTGACCGCTGACCAAATCGCGTTGGTGGCCGATCACATTGGCCGCGTGCAGGGGCACCCGATCTACGCGCTGGTAATACTGTTCACTGCGTTCACCGGTTTGCGCGCCGGTGAACTGGCCGGGCTGAATGTCGGCGATCTCACGCTGCCGTGCGTGCCCGGCTCGGCTGGGTTGGTGAGCGTGACACGCCAGCGCCGCGCGGTGCGGGGCGGCTGGGAAACGACCACGCCGAAGTCGAAACAGTCACGCCGCCTGGTGCCGATCGACGCCTGGCTGGCCGACGATCTGCGCGCCTATCTCGCCAACGATCATCCGCACGGTGAGCCGGCCTCGCCTGACTACGATCCGAGCGCGCCGCTGTTTCCCAGCCGCTACGGCATGACTGAACCATTGCCGGAAGGGTTTTCGCGTGATGAGATTGAGCCGGTGCGGCCCAGGATCGCGGACGCGGATGCACGGGTGAGCCGCCGCTCAGGGGAGCCGGATCGACGGTTTGTGCGGGCCGATCCGCATGCTCCTGCGATCCGGTGCGCACCAGCGGCCGGTTACAAGTGGTCGGCGCCGGTGAATCCGGCCGCCCTGGCGAAGCATTACCTGAGCCCCGCGCTGGCGGCGTTGGGGTTGAGTCACGTCCGCTGGCACGACCTAAGGCATGCGTTCGCTGTGATGAGTCTGTCGGCGGGGGAGCACTACATGGCCGTGTCGAAGATGCTTGGGCACGCCAGCTATGTGACGACGCTAACGGTCTACGCCGACTACATCACCGAGTCCGACGGCGGCAAGGCCGCGCCATTACGTCGTCCGGTCGCCTCATCGGCAGGCAACGTGGTGCCGATGAGGCGGCCACCGGCGCGGGCCTGAATCTGGCGCTGGCCCCTGCTAACTTCCGTGAGGCTTTTCCATCCGCGCTATCTCCTCGTCCCAGACCGACCGCCCACCGGCATCACCGACGCGGTAGATCTGGATCACCGACGAGATCCCAACGACGAGAACCATGATCCCTACCACGATATGGACGACCGTCCGGCGCTTTTCGGATCGGTTTTCAGCCACGCGCAGCACTACGAGTCCGACCGCGACCGCCAGCAGAGCACCCGAGAAGTAGATCATTGTGCTGCCACGGGCGGCGTGCTCGCGCAATATGGGGGTGGGGTTTGCCGTTAGGTCGTACAGCCAAAGGCCAGCGTTTGCGGTGATGGGCGTGATTACCATTGTGACGCTCGCCAGGATCAGCGTGAGCCACAAGAGCAGTCCGCGCCGGGCGGCCGGCCATAATCCGCAGACGATCTCTAGCAAGACAGTCAGCGGCACGAGCACGACTACAAAGTGCAGCAATAGAACATGAGCAGGCATGCCGTTGATGATGGTCATCGAACTCCTCGGCTGGTGTGCGGTGAGTGCGTTGACGTCGGTTCTCGTCGTCGCGCCGCGGTCCGGCATGCGGCGCTACGCACCCGGCCCCAGTGCTCGCAAGGATAGCGCCGCCAAGCCGCGATTCTCCGTAGACGCGCTCATAATTGGGCATCTGTCTACCCCATTCGGGATACATCAGGTGGTTGTCTGCCCACCCGTACACGGTTTTGACGCGGCAATAGTCCCGGCTTTTCCCGCGCGGCCACATCGGCGCACTCTGATCGATTTCGGCTGTGTCGATTCCGTTTTCGGCAACCGACATCGGGGTCCGGCAAGCACAGGGCGGGCAGCGACGGTAGCCGAACCCTATGAGCTAAGCCTGTTTCTCGGAAACCTAATCAGGCATACTACGGGCGCATGCATTCAAGAGGTAGGAGGGCGCGGCGGGTTAGATTGCGCTGCAGTTAGATTGCAGCCAGGGGTACAGCCGTCAACAGAATGTGTGCGCGTGTTGTCGCCGGCACATTTCAGCACGGTCCATTCCCAATAGCAGCCGCTCGAGCGACGGCTTTATCAATCGCGGTTCGATCCGCGGATGCACACGACGGCACACAACGATCACCGGCCAGCGTCAACGTTGCCTCCCATCACCTCAGACGTGAACGGTCATCTCGGCGGTGTGAAGTGTCCCGGCGGTTTGGAATTGGATAAACAGACGCCAATCGCCTGACGTAGGGAACGCGGCCTTGACAGCCAGATTCGTACATCCCGAGCACCGACTCCTGGTTGTTGTCACCTATAGCAGGGCGCCGAACATCAAGGCTGTACCAGCAGCCGTGAATGCCTGACATAGCGGTTCCAAGCCCGCGAGTGGAAAGGGGTGCGGCCTCGGGCTCATTCGGCGCGCGGCAAAGTAACGGCATGGCCAATACAACGCCACAACTGCGAACCCGAGGGTCACCATCCAGTTCACACTGGTGATCCACCCAGGTGCGGGTAGTGTCCGGGACATCTCGTGTGCTGGCATATCCATCCCCGACATATTCATGGCCAGCGAACCAGCCAACGAGTGATCAGGGGAGTGACTGGTCTGGCTCGGCAGGCTGCCGTTCATCACCGCGTACATCCACGCCATCGTCGCCATCATCAGGGCGTAGTAGTAGTTGGTAACTCGGTCACGAGTAGCTGAGGAGACTTGGCCGGCCACACGCAGAAACCAGATAGCTGCCAATAAAAAGAAGATGATCGGCCCGAATGTCGGTATCTCCATTCCGATGCGCCAGGCCATCAAGATCATTGCCGCCAACATCGTCACGTGCAAGAGGTGATTGACAGTGCTTGCCCGTCGGTCATGCTGGACGACAAGGATATAGATGTATGTTGCGATGCTGGCGCCGAAAAGTATGCTGACGATCCACCGCAGCGCCAGATCGCCGATCACGATATGGAACATCGCGCCCGTGGGAATGTTCGGCGTGATCCCGCCGCTGGCAGACGGCATGTTTGTGCGGGCTCGGCGCGCAAGAACGTCGTGAGCCCAGTGCAAATTGCTCTCGGCGCGTTTTTCGCCAACTCTGCCTTCCAGTTCGTCAGACTGAATTCCAGCCGGCCCATGCAAACCGGATGCAATGCGTTGTTATCCTAGGTTTTTGCGGTTTGTCGGTGAAATGATAGCTCGCCGAGCGCCATGTGTTTCGTTGCCGCTCCGGCCGTTTGGCGATTTACCCGATCAAGTGCAACCATCGGTTTTGCAGGTCTGGACTGCCGGACGATTGCGTGATCCCATGAAATAAGCCAAGACCCCGACCGGGGGAGTCGAGGTCTTGGCCGAAGGGCATCGGTATCAGTCGTTGCAGGTGCAATCGGGGTGACCGCATGTGCAGCCGCCCGCTTGGGTGCAGCCGGAGTCGCCGCAGGTACAACCGGTGGATTTGCAGTGGCAGGTGTGAATTTCTTCCATGCATGAGACGGTACCCCGGTAGGGTACCTGTGTCAAGCACATCTGTGGGTGTCGGATGGGTTGGGGCCGCCCGCCGCGATCGTATTGATCAGGAGCGAACAAGTCGTGCGATAGCCGCGGAGGCTTCGGCCAGCTTCACGTCAGCGTCGTCTCCTCCCTGGGCGAGTGCTTCGCTTACGCAGTTGTCAAGGTGGTCGTCGAGCAGGTTTAACGCCACGGACCGCAAAGCACTACTGGCTGCGCTGATTTGAGTGAGAATGTCGATGCAGTACTTGTCGTCGTCGATCATCTTTGCGATGCCGCGAACCTGGCCCTCGATTCGGCGCAGTCGCTTGGCGTAGGTGTCCTTGTGCGCTACATATCCGTATGTGGTTTTCACCTGACCTCCCAGCACTTCGTCATCGAGTCGTTATCAGCGTTGCCGCGTGGTGACGAGTCGGTCGGCCACCAAAGACATCTTCGATATTTCACTGTACCCCGTGGGGGTACATGGCGTCGATTCTTCTACGATATCGGCCCGGGCGTGTTCGAGATTGCTCGTATCACCGATGAGGATTCGGGAAAGCTACGTTATCTCGGTCAACAACGGGTGTGCGCGGTCAGCCTCGGGCCTGGCCAGCGGCAGCTTCGCGCTGGGTGGCGCCGATTTCCACCTGAGGTTCGATCGTTGACGGTTCGACCGGGGGCAGCGGTTCGAATCGGTAACGGCGCAGACGGTTGGCGTTGCCGACCACCGAGAGTGAGGACAGGGCCATGGCGCCGGCGGCGATCATCGGTGAGAGTCGTAGCCCCAGCAGCGGATAGAGGACGCCGGCCGCGAGTGGGATGCCGATGGCGTTGTAGATCAGGGCGAAGAACAGGTTCTGTCGAATATTGCGCATGGTGGCGCGCGAGAGCCGGATCGCGGTGACCACACCGGCCAGCGACCCGGAAATCAAGGTGATGTCGGCGGCTTCGATAGCCACGTCGGTACCGGTACCGATGGCCAGTCCGACGTCGGCTTGAGCCAGGGCGGGGGCGTCGTTGATGCCGTCGCCAACCATACCGACCCGGCGTCCCTCGGATTGCAGCCGGCGGATCTCGCCGGCTTTGTGTTCGGGTAGGACCTCGGCCAGCACCCGTTCGACCCCGACCTGGCGGGCGATGGCGGCGGCTGTGCGGGCGTTGTCGCCGGTGATCATCACGACTTGCAATCCCAGCTTGCGCAGGGCGGCGACCGCCGCGACGGAGTCGTCCTTGACGGTGTCAGCCACGGCGAGCACCCCGGCTGGATGGCTGTCGACCGCGGCGAGGATCGGGGTTTTTCCCGCAGCCGCCAGATCGGCGCTGATGTGCTCGAGTTCGGCTGTCTCGATGCCATTTTCGGCCAACAACGTCGCCGTGCCGACAAGTACAGTGAGGCCCGCGACGGTGGCCCGGACGCCCTTGCCGGTAATTGAGTCGAAGGCCGTTACGGGGGGGATGCTGATATCGCGACTGCGAGCCCCCATGACCACGGCGCTGGCGATGGGGTGTTCGCTGTCGGCTTCGGCGGCGGCAACCAGCATGAGCAGTTCGTTCTTCGCCACTGTTCCGGTTACGTGGATGTCGGTGAGGGCTGGTTTACCGGCGGTGATGGTGCCGGTCTTGTCCAGCACGATGGTGTCGAGTTTGTGCGCGGTCTCCAGCGCCTCGGCCGAGCGGATCAGAATACCCGCCCGTGCACCCTTGCCTGTGCCGACCATGATCGACAGCGGGGTCGCCAGCCCGAGTGCGCACGGGCAGGCGATGATCAGCACCGCCACCGCCGATACCAGACCCTGTGTCAATGTGGGCGTCGGGCCGGCGACGAACCAGACTGCGAAAGTGGCTATGGCAATGGCGATCACGACCGGGACGAAATAAGCCGAGATTGCGTCGGCCAACCGCTGGAT
>Ga0306922_10004388_pt1 | contig 13361 bp, 10 predicted proteins | sample sta12Cox44000082_FD_203758 | JGI IMG/M metagenome (GOLD analysis project Ga0306922, IMG submission 203758) | Lab enrichment of tropical soil microbial communities from Luquillo Experimental Forest, Puerto Rico - statoxic.12C.oxic.44.000.082 (v2)... | ecosystem: Environmental > Terrestrial >... | reverse complement strand
CACAAGACTTACGGCGACCTGCTCGCGGCCGGCAGTCCCGGACGCAATCGCCGCCCTTACGTGATCCTCAACGCGGCCGACATGGCCAGCGGCAGCGTATTCTCGTTCACGCAGGATCAGTTTGACCTGATTTGCTCCGATCTGGCCGATCTGAGGCTCGCGGATGCGGTGTCTGCTTCGGCCGCCTTTCCCGTCGCTCTGTCGGCGCTGACGATCCGCAACCGCGCGCCGTGCAACCCGCAGCGGCTCGCGCCCGAAACCGCCGGCACCGGCTGGAAGCTCAAGGACGGCTGGCCGGAGCCGACGCGGATCATCAATGACCGCGCCGTTGATACGGAACTCGGCATCAACTATCCGGCGTCCGCGAACCTGGCTCGCTTCCGCCGCGGCACGGTCTCCCTCACCTATCTCAATCGCGACAACAAGAAAGATTTTATCCAGCTGCTCGACGGCGGGATCGCGGACAATCTCGGCCTGACGATGCCCCTCACCTTGCTGACCTCGCCGAGCGAATCTCCGTCGTTCCTCAACTGGGTCAACACCGGCAGGGTCGACAAGCTTCTCTTCGTAGTCGTCAACGCCCGTCCACAGGCCAATAACGATTTCGGGTCGCAACCGCGGCCGCCGGGCCTGACCGACACGCTATTGGCGGCGACCGGCACGCCGATCGACGCGACGAGCTTTCAGCTGCTCGGCCAGCTCGACCGTTTGATCGACGACCGGTTCAATCCGAAATCATTGGTCCTGATCGATTTCGACCTGATCGCCGACCCCGGATGCCGCGCCTATTTTCACAGTATGGCGACGTCGTGGGCGCTGCCCCACCAGCAGGTCGAAGACCTGATCGCAATCGGGGAAGCGATGGTCCTGCAATCGCCGCGCTATCGACAGTTTGTCGCCTCCTTGCACGCCACGGCGCCGACGCCGCGGCGCTCGGTCGAGCAGATCTGCGCGCCGTACCACACCGAGGTCAAGACGGCGGCCAAGGGTAACTACTAAAGGGCGTCGGGATGTGCCGCGGGGTTCCGGCTCCTGAACGTGACGGAGTAACGCAATTGCTCCACCGGCGGGATGCTGTGCTGCCATTGCGTCCGTACCGGCCCTCGCAGCAAATACACCGAGCGGGGTTCGAGCACCTTTGACGCGCGTTGCCAGGCGTTTCCGCGTTTGCGCCGCATCCGAAAGCGGCATGGCGAAGCGAAAGATATGCCGATGACGTCTTCGTAGACCGGCCGGTCGCGATGCCACCCGATCGCTGAGCCGGGGGCGTATTCAGTGACGAGAGCGTGCGCTAGTTCCGATGCGGCAATTCGCGCAAAATTGGCGGCCCGTTGGCGCAGCGGCAGCAGGAAATCGGGGATGACCTCGGCGTTGTGCAGCGTTTCGGCGGCAAAGTCGAGAAAGCCGCGGAACTCGAATTCCCGCAAATCGAGCTTTCTGAAATGCTCGAGGAGCTGCGCCTCCTCGTCTGGCGATACCAGCTCGGCGCAGTATTCGAACCCCTCCGGGAGCGATTCCAAGAAGCTGAGTTGGACAGGGCTCATGGGTGCTCTATCGTACCTTCCCGCGGTTCGACATAGGAGCGACAAGCGATGGACGGAATGGGCGTGGCGCCGAATTGCCTCGAGGCGGTCCGGGTTCTCGATCTGTCGCAATTCGAGGCCGGGCCGTCCTGCACCGAGGCGCTCGCTTGGCTCGGCGCCGAGGTCGTCAAAGTCGAGAACCCGAAGGGCGGCGAGCCCGGACGGGGTCTCGGCAGCGGGCCCCAACCGGGCGCCGACGCTTATTATTTCATGATCTACAATGCCAATAAGAAATCGGTCACGGCCAATCTCAAATCGGAGCGCGGCCTGCGGCTGGTCAAAGATATGGCGCGGCGCGCCGATGTTTTTGTCGAGAATTTCGCGCCCGGCGCAATCGAGCGGCTGGGGCTCGGCTGGGAGGTATTGCACGACCTCAACCCGCGCCTCGTATACGCGCAGGTCAAGGGGTTCGGCGAAGGCAGCCCCTACGAGCACAACCTCGCCTTCGACATGATCGCGCAGGCCTGCGGCGGCACGATGGCGATCACCGGCGAGCGCGACTGCCGGCCCTGCAAGCCGGGCCCGACCTTGGGCGACACCGGCACCGGCATGCTGTTGGCGATCGGTATTCTCGGTGCGCTCTACCAGCGCCACACCACCGGCAAAGGGCGGCGGCTGCAGATCGCGATGCAGGATGCGCAGCTGCAATACACCCGCGGCGCCTTCGTGCAGCACGCGCGCAGCGGCCAGCCGGCAATGCGCAATGGCGCCAAGCCATTGGCCGGCGGCATGGCGCCGTCCGGCATTTATGCGTGCAAGCCCGGCGGACCTAATGATTACGTCTATGTTTTCACCAGTCACGCCAATCCGGAGCACTGGCGGCGGCTGCTGAAGGTCATCGGGCGCGAGGATCTGCTCGACGACCCGCGCTTTTCAACACGAGAGGCGCGTGGCCGGCACGAAGCCGAGATCGACCAAATGATCACTGACTGGACGCGGCGGCACGACAAGCATGAGGCGATGCGCCTCATTGGCGCGGCCGGTGTGCCCGCCGGCGCCGTGCTCGACAGCGGCGATCTGTTGGGCGAGCCGAGCTTTGAGACCCGCGGCATCATCCAGACGATGCAGCACCCAAATGGGGAACTGCGCATGCCGGCGTTCCCGGTGCGCTTCGATGGCGCGCCACCGCCGGTCAAGCCCGCGCCGCTGCTCGGCGAGCACACTGCCGAAGTGTTCGGCGACTGGCTCGGCATGAGTGCGGCGGAGGTGGACCGGCTGCGGGCGGAGGGCATCGTTTGACCGGCGACGCCCCCTCGCTCAGGATGGAGCTGCGACGGATGATCTGGGCGCCGTAAGCGGTTTCAGGGGTCGGCGCCCAATATGGCAGCCGCACTCAGCCCGAGAGGCTCGCGTTGGCGGCTCAGTCGCCAATTCAACTCAGATCATCCCTTATCGGCACGTCCGGCTATTGGCGAGGCGAGTCTCCAACGAACGGCGCTACTCGAGCGCCGAACAAAGTTCCGGACTCGCATCGACCGCGTCTTGGACTTGACGCAACATCGCATCGCATTCCGGGCGGACCTCGGCCCCTTTCCGATTGATCGGGCCCCAATGCGTTCGGAGATGTCGAAGACCCAGGGCGGCAAATTCCGCGGCGAATGCCGGACACGCCTTTGACAATCTTTGAAACTCCTCCCCATCTCCGGAGCCGAAATTTTCAAGGTCGGCGGCCGAGCAGTTAACGCCCTCTTTGAAAACGTCGACGAATCCCGATGGATTCTCCGAATATGCAGCGAATATCGTCGGCAACAACGGGCTCGCCGTTCTTGCATTGAAACTTGTCTGGAATAGCCCGGCCTCGGCGGTTTCCGCGGTCGTGTTCGACGCCGATCGGTCGCGACCCTCGCAGTACTTTCCGGAACTCTCACGCATCCCAAGCCCGATCAGAAGAACGAACAAATGGCGGAGCGTATCGGCTCCCGCGGCATCGTTGCTCATCCCCGCGGCAACAAATATCGGGTCGTACCAGGCGAGGGCATCATGAGCACCGTCTGCGCTGTTTGGCTTAGCCATCGCAGTGACGGCGTCATCTCCCGCCCCTAGCTTGCAGTACACCCGTGCGTATACGAGAGCCATTCCTTTGATATAACCCTTGGGGGCGATCCCACGATCTTTCCAAGAATAGCGAGCGATCTCCGACTGGGCCGCGATTTGAGTGATTTGATCAAGCGCTCCCGAGCCTGCAGCCGGTGACGCCGGGTTCGACGTCTCTTCACCGGCGGCGCTATCAGGCGCACCTGCATCTGCTACTGGCGGGGTCCCGGAATCTGAGTTCGCTGCACTATCTTCAGATGTGCCCGCCTCTTCCGGCGCCGGGCTCCGAGCGTCCTCGCTCGTAGCGCTATCGGACGCACCAGCGTCTGCCGCTGCCGGGCTCCTGGTGTCTTCGTTCACATTGCTATCGGGCGCACCCGCATCTTCGATAGATCTCACCTGAGTTTCAGCACCAGTGTCGTTCGGCATGTGAATTGCCCTCCTTAGTCTGCTGTCTCCTGATCCGAGGTGAACCAGGAAGTCTCACTCACGGGAACGACGAGTTGAGAACGTCACTTCAATTTGACGAGTCAGGCTCTGAGATGGACCCCGATCCGGCCACACACCAAAGTAGTTGAGAGGTCCATCGATTGGTGTGATCGACTTCACTCTGAAGAAAAAGATTTGACTGGGTTGAGGTCGCTGCCCCGGTACGCCCAGTGATGCAGCGACGCGTCAACCTCGGTGTTCTACGCAGTGTCTGGCAGGCTCAGACGGGAAGCCCGAGATGCCGTGACAGGGCCAACACCGCCGCGTTCCTTCCGTCGGAGCGGAAGACGGTCAGGAAGGGGTCCCAATAGGACTGGTCCGCGCCGATCAGGCTGAGCAGATCATCGGGATCGTTGCCTTTCTCGGCTTCGTCCATGAGAAAGTTAAGCCGCTCTAAGTCGTTGTCCATTTCATGGAAAAAATGGATCTGCGCCGCGGCCGTCAGCACCTTTTTCTTGAAGGGCGGAAAGACCTCGTTCCAGACTTCCATCTTGATCGCGTTCAGATCGGGTTCTTTGATGCCGATCGCGTCACACAGGCTCTTGTAGAATTCGTCGTCGCCGGGCTTGAGCGGCTGCGGGTTCTGTGTGATGTACGAGTCGAGCGCGGCGCCCACGGCATTTTCCGCGGCTTGCTTGACCGGTAGAGCCTTGTCTGCGACATCCTCGGCATACGTCTTGGTGAGCTCCTGCAGATAGTTCGTGGCTTGCTCGACGCTGTCGGCGACGACCTGCTGATTGGCTTTTTCGACCAGCTCAGCGGCCGGCTTCAGGGTCTCATACGCGGTCTTGACCGCCTCCGCGATCTCGGCCGCGAGCCCGGCCTCCGGAACCAGTAGTGCGCACGCCGCCATGACGGATTCGACGATGGCGCCAAACCCTGAGAGGTGCTCAGGTGGCTTCTTGATGACGTCCTTGACGAGGGTGTCGGCATCGTCCCGGAACCACTGAGCTCCTTGAATCACAGCGTCGTATCGGGTTTGGAGACGATCCCTCGCCACGCCGTGCGCGCCCTCTTTTACCTCGGGCCAGCGTGAGGAATCCGCAGTTTCGAACTCGATCTCGGTTGCCTCGCTCATCGACCGGACCCTTCTGTTGAGGTGTAGAGCTGTGTAGTGTCGCTAAAACTAGATGCTGTAATTCCAGCCTTCGAGGAAGCTCTCCTGCAGCCGAACTGGGCGGCCGCGCAGTTGCGGGATCTGCTTGCTGGTATATTTAGTAATCGATTGGCGCACCTGGGTGAGCAGGTCCGGATGCGAGATCTGCATGCCGCATTGATTGATCGTGTCGATCAGTGCTTGGGTGAAGCAGCCGTGACTGCCGGTGCCGCTGGAATTCTGGTCATAGCGGCAGGCGGCCAGCAGTGTTGCCTTCGCACTGTCGGAAAAGTTGAGGTTCTCGTCCACCGACATCTGCAGGGACCCGTCCTGGTCGCGCGTGACCGAAACATTGTCCTGCAGCGCTGAGGGGTCAGAGAGGCAGACATGCGGGACGATAAGGCGGCACGACTGCGCGAAGGCCGCCGCCTGGTCGGCACTCCAGGCCTGACCGCGGATGATCGCATCGCCCGGCGGATCGAACACGCCGCCGGAATGACAGCTGTCCAGCACGAGGGTGAAGTTTACGAAATCAGGCGAAAGTGCGCCGGCGAACTCGTCGATTTCCCGGTCCGAGATGTCCCCGCCCGCGTCGGCACAGCAGATGGTTTCAAAATATGTCCCGTCCGCAAGCCGATTGCGGCCGCCATGGCCAGCGAAGAAGAAACAGGCGACATCTCCGGCCGCTGATTGCCGGAGCATGGTCGACAGTGCGGACAACACGGCTTGGCGGCTCGCATTTTTGTCGGTGATCAGCGTAACTTTGTCGGCATCAAAGGTGAAAGCGTCGACCAGAAGCTGTGCCCAGGCTTCGCCGTCCGGCCGCGCATCGGGTAATGTCACGCAATCACTGCGGGCACTGTAGTCGTTGATACCGACGCATACTGCTCGCTTGGTCATGTTTTGCTCCTTGGTTTAGCCGTTGCGCCACAATCACTGCGGAAGATGGCAGAGGCCGGAAGAGGAAAAGTGAATTACTTCAGATTTCCCCTTCTCGGGATACTTATTTGTCGTGCTTCTAGATTCGCTTCGTGAGTACGAGCTTTCTCTGCGTGCCTGCTTTCAATCGGGGATCTCCCTGATCGGGATCAGACTCTCAGATACCCGTAAGATCACCCGTCGGCGGAAGACCCGGATCGGCTTTCGGTGGTAACGCCGGAAGCTCGCGATAAATACATGCGATTGCCGTAATCCCAGGGATGGTCAGGATGGCTTCGCCGGCGTTGGTGGTTGATGTAAACTGCGACGAACTCAGGACCCATGGTCCGAAATGCGTGCTGCTGCTTGCCGCAGCACGGTCGGCCTCGGACCAGACCCCCCGAATTTTGACATCGGAAGTGAGTACGAGCGCAATCGGCATGCCAGCTTGCGCATCACCGTCTCCGATCAGTGATCCGCGACGCAATCCGGGGATATACCAGTTATCGAGCAGTGGCAGGAGTTCGTTCCACCATGGTGCGCGCGATAATGACACCACAAGGTAACTAAGATCCAATGACAGCGAATTGGTCTTGACTGAACTCGTACTCGCCTGTGCGGCCGCGGTCGACATGGCTTGGGAGACCATGACTGCCTGAACCGCAGACACTTGCTTTGTGGCGTTCTGGTTGATGATCGCGGCAGGAGCCTTCTCAATCGAAATCCGGGCTACCTCAGCGCCATGCGACACCTCCATCAGCTGGGGACGCGCAAGCGATGAATTAACAGGCGCGAGTTGAGCGGTCTTGGTCACAGATGCCGCGGTCATCATTGTGGACGATAACATGAAGGTCCGCGGCTGGATCGCAACCCCTGTCGCAGTGGCCACCGGAGCTTTTACTGGTGGGGTTTGGACCGGTTGCAGTCGCTGAGGATCTGCTATGGGCACCATCTCGAGCGTCCGCCAAGCCCATATCGGTTTGCGCGGCGGCAGGCCAGGTGGTGGCTGTGGTGGTGGAGGACCGGTGCCAGCGCTGTTGGTGCTGCTTGTGCTGAGACTGCACTTGGGCCATTTGGGCACCTGTGCCGGGTCATACCAATCAAGCGGCGCGGTACTGACACTAGTCGCTCCACCTAGATTCTCCATCGCCTGACTTTTCGCGTGGACAAAGCCCTGCTGATCGACACTGCCTGGAGGAGCCAGGCATACAGACTGATCGGAGATTGTCTCCATGAGCACGGTGGCAGTCCACGGCGTCGCCCCGACTTGATCGCCGTCTTTGGTGATAGTTCCGAGAGGGTCGATTACTATATTTAGCCAACTGTTGACTCGCGCCGGGTTAAACTGACCTTGGCTGAGAAATGAATCTGGATCGACAGCCACTCCCGCACCCAGAAAGCCCAGTCTGGTCTGTGTGCCGGGGGGAGGAGCGAACTGCTTGACCAAAAAATCTCTCAGCTGGTCACCAAGCAGGGAGGCAGCCGTGGTATCCATGGATCCTGTCCCGTTGATTGGGTTTGCCGGTCTACGCTGCGGCCGACTTTGGCGAGCCGTCAGCTGTCTTGGCACTCGCGTCGCCTGTCGTCTTAGCAGTACCCACTTCCTTGGTGCCGTCGTGCTGCGGTGACTCCGGCAGGATCTCGCCGACATAGCCCACGACTTGGCAACCATTGATGGTCAGTGTCCCATGATTGGCGTCGCCAGTAAAAAAACAACTCCCCGCGGCGCTCGCGGACTGGGCATCATCGCCGGACCAGTCGGCGGTATTCCGGCTGATCGTACCACCCAGACACAGAAAACCAACGGCACCGCTCATGCTTGATGAACTTGACTGATCTTCACGTTCGGCATGCTTGCAATATTCGCTCATCTGATTGCCGGCTTCACCCCAGCCATCGGCAGTGATTGTCACATTCCGAACGACGAGAAACTGCGTGGGGATCATTGGCAAAAGGTGTTTGTCGTCGTCGCCCTTTTGCCCGGCGATGGTTCCGTCACTGACGACCTTGTCCTTCTGGCCGGGGAGATACCAGCCGTCTATGGCGAACAGCTCTCTCAATATCCCGGGCCGATAGATATCACAGAGGCCGTATTGAAGCTTGATCGTGACGTTGCTCATCGAGCTGCTGAAGCTACTGCTCTGGCTCCCCGAGGAGTCGGATCCAGAGTGTTGATTAGAATCGGAATGACTGCCGCTCGCTCCGAGTGTGACGCCGAATATCATTCCGCCGCCTGACCCACTTGTCGACGAGCTGTGCCCCTTGTACCAGCTCGAGCTTGCTTGTGCGCTGTGCGAGTCCCTAAAAGACTGGAATCGAGTGTTCGATGCGGTAATGCCGGTAAACCCATTCTCCGTGTCATTAGGGTCGTACCAACTGCCCGGCATGATCTGTGTATAAGGGACCCCTACCGCGACCGAACCGGCTAGGCCTAAACTCCAGGCGTCCCACAGCGAACGTGCTTGCGCCAAGAAGTGGTCGCCGATAGATCCGCCGATGCTCTTGACGCTCTCCAGCGCATTTTCGATCTTCTCGGCATCCGCAGAACGCCAGTCGTCGTAAGCGTTATCGACGGCGGCCCGAAAAGACTTCGACGTGACGGGCCAGACTTGCCCGAGCGCGGCGTTCGTCATCGCCGCCGCCTGGGCGTTTGCAAATGCTGTTTCCGCGTCTGCATACGCCTGTTTCAGGATTTGATAGTTCTTGAATTCCTTGGTTTTCCCCTTCTGGTTCCCGGCATCGTCAAAAACGTAGAGGATATGCATTGCATCGTCGATCTGCTTCTGAATATTAGCCGGCAACGGCGGCGCCGGGATGCCTTGCGCCTTGGTGATGATCGCTTCGTAGCTGCTGCTGATGGTTCCGGCGCTGGTGAACGGTCGGTAAGATCCGTCGTCCGTGACACGCAGCATTTTGTCAAATTTCGTCGAGGTATTTCTAGCGCTTGCCAGGGAGTGGAGTAATTTCTTATCTGGAACAGGAGCGGGCGGCTGTCCAGCGGTCGCCGGTTGTCCGGCGGCGGCTGGTTGTCCAGTGGCCGCTGGTTGTCCAGTCGCTGCCGGCTGTGCTGCCGCTAGCACTGCCGCTGTTCCGAACTTGCCGTCATCCTGAACATCTCCGGAGGAGTCTGCGCCCGCCGGATCCCAAGGAAAGGAAAAATCCCGTGGATCGATTGGCTCGCCGACGGGCAGAACCATAGTGCAGACGTCCCGCAACGGTTCGCCGCCTTTACCGTGGCTCGGGCCACCCATGGTTTTATCGATAAGTTGTCTCAGGAGATCTTGCAAGGCGTCTGCCAACGCTCCGGCGCTGTGCATCGAGTCGCTGATTTCTGGCATGATATCACCCTTTGTCTGGCTTGGTTTACCGGACGCCATCACCTGAGGGGATGAGCGCCAAGCGTGGAGATAAATGCGCTTACCTGCGACAGAGGCATGTGATCCGCATTACACTATGATTTCCCTGCCGCGATTTACCCTTGACAGCTGCTGAAAAATGGCAGTTGCCGCGGTTCAAGACCTGTAGCGCCGGCAGCTGGTTGCTCCATCATTAGGTGCTATGCCTGCCGGCACACCTCAGGCGGCGCATTACGATAAGCATGGTTAAACTTACTGCGTGGGTGCGCTCGGTGTGTGTGAGGCACTTCACACACTGGCCATACGATGAAGTGGAAGGTTCGGTTGGGAGCTTGTCGCGTTTTCCCGAATTGTTCTGCCGAACCTAGGCAGCACTGAAGTGCGAATGCCGTAACGGTTCGGCGCCTTTACTGTGCCTCGGGCCACCCGTGGTTTTGTCAATCAGTTGTCTCAGCAGGTCTTGTAATGCGTCCGCTTAGGCTCCGGAGCTGTGCATCGAGTCGCTGATTTCTGGCATGGTATCACCCCTTGTTTGGCTCGATTTACGGGATGCCATCACCTGGGGATAAGCGACCCCTATACGAGCGCTTTTTGTGGCTGACAATACGTGCAACCACGTATGCGAATGGAAACGAATGCGTCCCAACCGGAATCTCACCCGATGTCGGCCGCACCCAGTTAGCGTCTACGCTCGTGGTGGAGTTTGGGGCCCAGTATTAGGTCCTGCGGTGCCCGGTACACTTCGATGGTGCGCCGCCGCCGGTCACGCCCGCGCCGCTGCTCGGCGAGCATACCGCCGAAGTGTTCGCCGACCGGCTCGGTATGAGTGCGGCGGACCTAAAGTCGCTTCGCGACGAGGGCGTCGTCTGAGCGGGCCTTCAAGGCACGCGGCAGCATTGCGCGTTGCTAAAGGTTGGGTCAAGATCGCGTGATACGAGGGAGGAGCGGATGTCGCAAATCACAATATTCGTCGCGTGCTTGGTGCTGATTGCGGGGCCGGCAGCGGCCCAGAGCAAGGGGGTGATCCAAAAAGCGGACGACAAATGGTCCGAAACCTTCAACAAGGGTGACGCCACGGCGCTGGCGGCAATGTACACCGAAGACGCCTATATGCTGCCGCCTGGCGCCGAGATGATGAAGGGCCGCCACGCGATCGCGGTCTTCTGGGGACAGCAGATGCAGCAGATTGGCGACGTCAAATGCACGGCGCTCGACGTGAAGCCGCTCGGCCGTAACGCGGCAAGGGAAATCGGCACTTGCAGCTTTAAAACAAAGGCTCAGCCGCCTCAGGATGGCGCCCTGAAATACGCCGTCGTCTGGGAGAAGGTAGGCAGAGAATGGGAGCTGCTGCAGGACATCTGGAATACCAACAAATAGGCGGCACTCTTCGGAAACAAGACTCTTGAAGTCGATCTGACGGAGGAGACATGTTCGACGCGATCGTGGTGGGAGCGCGTTGCGCCGGTTCGCCGACTGCCATGCTGCTGGCGCGGTGTGGCTACCGGGTGTTATTGGTCGACCGCGCGACCTTCCCGAGTGATACGGTCTCCACTCATTGGATCTGGCAGCACGGAATGGCATGCCTCAAACGTTGGGGGCTGCTGGATCGTGTGCTGGCGACCAACTGCCCGCCATTCCGCACGATCGGATTGGATTTGGGCGCGTTTAAGCTGACTGGCGACCCTCCGGCTATCGACGGTGCGGCCGTGATCTGTGTGCCGCGCCGGACGGTTCTCGACAAGATCCTGCTCGATGCGGCTGCGGACGCCGGGGCCGAAGTGAGAGAGGGGTTTTCGGTAACCGGGTTGATGTCTTCCGATGGCCGAGTGACTGGCATCCGTGGCCGCGTACGTGGCGGAGCGGAGATCGAGGAACAAGCGCGACTCGTGATCGGCGCGGATGGGCGAAATTCACTGGTGGCCAAAGCAGTGGGAGCCGAGGAATACAATGCCAAGCCAAGTCTCAGTTGCGGCTACTATGCGTATTGGAGCGGCGTATTGCCTCATATTCCGGCGATCCACCCGCGCGAGCGGCGCATTGTCATCAGCTTTCCAACCAACGATGGGTTGACGATCACATATTTCGCGTGCCCGCGTGATGAACTCGCGGCGGTCCGCAGGGACCCGGAACGGCATCTGGCTGATATAATCGGGCTGGTTGCTGATTTTGAAGAACCGTTTCGCGGGAGAACCCGCGTCGAGCGGATCAGAGGTTCAGGCGATCTGCCGAACTTTTTCCGTCAGGCTTATGGAGACGGCTGGGCCCTTGTCGGGGACGCCGGCTATCACAAGGATCCGATCATCGCCCAGGGGATCTCGGACGCGTTCCGCTCCGCGGAATGGCTGACGGATGCAGTGCACGCGGGGTTGTCGGGCGCCCGGCCACTCAGCGAGGCACTGGCGGAGTACCAGCGGATGCGCGATGAACAGCTAGCGCCGATGTACGAGCTCAGCTGCAGCATGGCCACGCTCGAAACTCCGTCGCCGGAGATGCTGGCGCTCTACGAGGCGCTTCGCACCAACCCGATCGAAAGAAACCAGTTTTTCGGAACTCTCGGCGGCGCTATTTCCCCTGCCGAGTATTATGCAGTGGATAATTTGCAGCGGATCATCGCCGCGGCCCCGTGAAGGTCAAAGTCAGATCAGCTATTGGGAGGAAACACCATGTCCGTCCGCCGCATTCTACTGAAGTGGCTGGGGATCGCCCTTATTGGAGTCTTCTGGGCCATCGCCGGTCCCGGAAGCGCAGCCGAGGCGCAGGCGCCGAGCCCGACGCAGCCTTGGGGGCTGCCGCCATTGCCGCCGGGGGTCGGCGCAGTGGAAAAATTCGCCGACATCAGCGAGACGCCGCAGGGCAAGTTTCTCGAAGGCGGCGCGTTCGATGATCAGGGTAATTTGTGGTTCGTGGCGATCGGCAGCGGCTGGATCTCGTACCTGACGCCCGACGGCAAGCTGGTCCCGGTGGTCAATTGCAACCCGCCCGACGACCTCGGGCAGACTTGCGAGCCGCAGGGTACCCGCTGGCACGAGGGCAAACTCTATCTGACCACCCGGCACCGCGGCATTCTGACCTACGATCCCAAGACCAAAGAGCTCAAAACGCTCGTCTATACTTGGCACAACCAGCTGTTCAAAGGACCCAACGACCTCGACTTCGATGCCGAGGGGAACCTGTTCTTCACCGATCCTTGGGCTACGGGTCCGGGACCCAACCTGTCGGACCGGACCGGGGCCATTTACCAATATTCGCGCGATGGTGTCCTGCGCAAGGTGATGGATAGCGGCAACTTCCCGAACGGCATCGCCGTCTCACCCGACAATGCGACACTGGCGATCGGCGACTGCACTGCCGGGCGGATGTGGTATGCAGCGTTCATGACGGGCCCGACGATGGGTTGCCCGCAATGCCCCAAAGACGCCACCCACACGATGTTCGCCGGCGTCAAGGCGGGTACCTATTGCCCCGGCAACGGCTGCCCCGACGGCATCCATTACGACGTCAAGGGCAATCTTTGGGCGCAGATGGCGCGGCTCGGCGGCATCGTCGAAATCGATCCCCGCGGCATCATCGTCGGCTTCGTGCCGATCCCGAACGGCGATGTGCTGACGACCAACTTCGCATTCGGCGGCCCCGACAACCAGACCATATACATGGAAGGGGCGATCAGCGGCACCTTCTGGCGCTTCAAGGCGCCCTATCCCGGCCTGATCGGCCCGGCCGGGGTCCGCCTGGCGGCGCAACCCTGACCCCCGCGGACCGATCGCGCGCCCGACCCTACAACGGGCTTCACCCGGGCGCGTGACGCTCCGCGGCATTGATCGAGAACAAGGATCTTTCGCTGCTTCCAAGATAGGCTGCGCGGCGCGCCCGAGCACATCCCGCGCG
>Ga0306922_10004387_pt1 | contig 13363 bp, 8 predicted proteins | sample sta12Cox44000082_FD_203758 | JGI IMG/M metagenome (GOLD analysis project Ga0306922, IMG submission 203758) | Lab enrichment of tropical soil microbial communities from Luquillo Experimental Forest, Puerto Rico - statoxic.12C.oxic.44.000.082 (v2)... | ecosystem: Environmental > Terrestrial > Soil... | reverse complement strand
CCGAGACGGTGAAGACCGCGTTCAACACCAGCGCACCGCCTCCGTAAAGATCGCCGGCAATACCGAGAAGCCACGGCGCGACCGTTGCCGGCCAGAGCATCAGAGTATAGAGCAGGATCTGGCGCCTGGTTTCACTCGGCCCGGAAACGACCGGCAGCATCGGCACGCCAGCGGCCGCGTAATCGCCGGTCCGATATAGCGACAATGCCCAGAAATGCGGCGGGGTCCAGAAAAAGATGATCGCGAACAACGCGATCGCGCCCCAGCCGATCTTCCCTGTCGCCGCCGCCCAGCCAATCATCGGCGGGAAGGCGCCCGCGGCGCCGCCGATCACAATGTTCTGCGGCGTCCTGCGCTTCAGCCAGATAGTGTAAACCAAGACGTAAAAGCCGACCGTCAGCGCCAGCAATTCGGCGGCCACCCAGTTGACTGCGAGCCCGATGACCAGCACCGCACCAACCCCGAGCACCACACCGAAGCCCAACGCTTCGCCCGGCATCATGCGGCCTGAGGGCAAAGGCCGCCCCGCAGTACGCCGCATCAGCGCATCGATGTCGCGATCGTACCACATGTTGATGGCGCCCGCCGCGCCGGCGCCGACTGCAATGCACAGCACCGCGACCGCAGCCAGCACCGGATGGAGATGTCCCGGCGCCACGACCAGTCCGACGAACCCCGTGAAGACGACGAGCGACATGACCCGGGGTTTCAGGATCTCTACATAGTCCGCAACGCTCGCCCCCCCGGTCGTTGCGAGGCGGATGGCGGCCGTCGCCGGTGCGTCGGACAATTCAGTCACGGAGGCCGACGCTTATGAAATGACCGGCAGCTCTTCATAGCTGTGAAACGGCGGCGGTGATGAAACTCTCCATTCGAGCGTCGTCGCTCCCTCACCCCAATAATTGGCCCCGACACGACGCCCTGCGAGGAGCGTGTGAAGCACGATGAAGACGAAGAACAAAGTCGACGCATAGGAGATATAGGAGCCGATCGACGCCACCATGTTCCAGCCAGCGAAAGCATCCGGATAATCAGCGATCCGCCTGGGCATGCCCGCGAGACCGAGGAAATGCATCGGGAAGAACGTAAGGTTGACCCCAATAAAGGTGGTCCAAAAATGGATTTTACCAAAGGTCTCGTTGTATGTCCGGCCGGACATCTTGCCGATCCAGTAATAGAAACCGGCAAAAATCGAAAACACCGCGCCGAGCGACAGCACGTAGTGGAAATGAGCAATCACGTAGTAAGTGTTGTGCAACGCGAAATCTACGCCGGCATTGGCCAAGACGATGCCGGTCACACCGCCGATCGTGAACAGGAAGATGAAGCCCATGGCCCAGAGCATCGGCGTCTTGAACTCGATCGAACCGCCCCACATCGTCGCGATCCACGAGAAGATTTTCACCCCGGTGGGCACCGCGATGACCATCGTCGCCGCAGTAAAATAGGCGCGCGCATCGACTGAAATCCCGGTCGTGAACATGTGGTGCGCCCACACGATGAAGCCGATCACGCCGATCGCCATCATCGCGTAGGCCATTCCGAGATAGCCAAAGATGGGCTTTTTCGAAAACGTCGAGACGACCTGCGAGATCATCCCGAAGCCCGGCAGGATCAGGATGTACACCTCGGGATGGCCGAAGAACCAGAACAGGTTCAAGAACAGCAGCGGGTCGCCGCCGCCCGCCGGGTCGAAAAAGGTCGTGCCGAAATTGCGGTCGGTCAGCAGCATCGTAATCGCCCCGGCGAGCACCGGCAGCGAGAGCAGCAATAAAAACGCGGTTACTAGGATCGCCCACACGAAGAGCGGCATCTTGTGCATCGTCATGCCGGGGGCGCGCATATTGAAGATCGTCGTGATGAAGTTGATGGCCCCCATGATCGACGCGGCACCGGCCAGGTGCAGCGAAAAAATCACCATATCGACAGCCGGTCCGGGATGCCCGAGTGGGCCCGAAAGCGGCGGATAGACCGTCCAGCCGACCCCCGCACCTTGACCGACCATCGTCGACCCGGCCAAGAGCGCGAAGGATGGGACCAAGAGCCAGAAGCTGATGTTGTTCATTCGCGGGAAGGCCATGTCCGGCGAGCCGATCATCAGCGGCACCAGCCAATTGCCAAACCCGCCTATCATCGCCGGCATGACCACGAAGAAGACCATGATCAGGCCATGCGCGGTGACGATGACGTTGTAGAGTTGATGGTCCTCGATGAAGGTGTTGCCGGGATGCATCAGCTGGATCCGCGCGGCGACCGACAAGGCGCCACCGATCACCCCGGCGACTATAGCGAACGTCAAATAAAGGGTGCCGATGTCCTTGTGGTTGGTCGAGCACAGCCAGCGAGTGAAAAAGCCCGGCACGTGGCCGTGACCATAGGTACCGTGGCCATGTAGGTCGGCGGTGTGAGCGTCATGCTCGTAAGCCATCCCGCGCTCCCTCGATATCAATCGCCTGTGGGCGCCGCGCGGGCGGCCTCCGCCGGGTCCGGAACCGCTGCGACGCGGACCGCGCCGGTACCGTCGTCATGTCGCGCGAACTTCTTCTTGGCCTCGCCCAGCCAATGCTGGAATTCATCCTTCGATAGTGCTTCGACCTTGATCGGCATGAAGGCGTGATTGACGCCGCAGATCTGGTTGCATTGACCGTAGTAGGTGCCCGCGTGCTCGATCCTCATCCAGCTCTCGTTGAGCCGGCCGACGATCGCGTATTCCTGGACCCCGAAGGACGGCACGAACCAGCTGTGGATCACATCGGTCCCGGTGACTTCTACGCGGATGATCGTGTCGGCCGGAACAACGAGGGGGTTGTCTACGTCGAGCAGCCGCTTCTGCCCCGGTTTCAGCTCGGCTTCCGGAATGATGTTGCTGTCAAAGGCGAGTCCGCCTTGGTCGGGATATTCATAGGACCAGTACCACTGGTGCCCGGTCACTTTGATCGTCATCTCCGCATTCGGCACCCTGTCCATATAATACATGAGCTTGAAGGAGGGGACCGCGATGATGATCAGGATCAACACCGGCACCACAGTCCACAACATCTCGATGACAGTGTTGTGAGAGGTGCGCGATGGTACCGGGTTCCGCCGATGGTTGAAGCGCCACATCACGTAGACCAGCAGGCCAAGAACAAAGACCGTGATCAGAGTGATGATGATCAGGAGCTCGTCGTGAAAGGCCGACAGACGATCCTTGACCGGGGTTGCGGGAGGTTGAAAGCCGAGCTCCCACGGCTTGGGTTCTGCAGCCCCGGCGACCGCCACGACCGCGAGGGCGCCGATCACGCCCATCACGAGCGTCGGCAGCGCTCTGGCCGTCGCGTTCGTTTTCAACAACCTCGTCAACCGCACCATGCGCCCTGCAGCCTCTCATCCGTTACGGACGGCCCGCTGATACTTCGGCGGGCTTCGGCCGCGCGCGGCAAAGCCGGGCGGAACCTACACCAAAGCTCGTTCTGCTCACAACTGGGTCAACCCCGTCCCGACTCCTTGCGACGAGCCGCCGCATCGGCGCGAGATCCTGCTCCGGCAGCGAACGTGCCTTTCGCTCGCGACCGCCTGAGGCCATATTTGGACCGTTCCTAAAAGGAGTAGCGAATGACCGATCTCGCCGTTACCGACGCGCTGTTCTTTGAGCGGACCGGCATGGACCCGGCTCGTGTCGGGGCGCTCGTCACCCAATCGCTGGCCGGCATGGACGACGGCGAGCTGTACCTCGAATACAGCCAGTCCGAGAGCCTCGCGCTCGACGACGGCCGTATCAAGAGCGCGAGCTTTGACACCTCCCAGGGGTTCGGGTTGCGCGCGGTTGCCGACGAGGCCGCCGGTTATGCACACGCTTCCGAACTCTCGGAGGCGGCGATCCGCCGCGCCGCGGCGACGGTACGGGCCGTGGCGAGCGGCTATTCCGGGGTCATGGCGGCACCGCCTTCCGGCACTAACCGGAGCCTATACACCGAGGAGAACCCGCTCGGCCTGGTCGATCTCGGGGCCAAGACGCGGCTTCTGGCCGAGATCGATGCCTATGCTCGAAGCCGGGACGACAGGGTCAGGCAGGTCATGGCCTCGCTGAGTGGCTTGTGGCAGGCGGTCCAGATCATTCGCCCGGACGGGCGCCGTGTCGCCGACATCCGACCGCTCGTGCGATTGAATGTTGCGATCGTCGTCGGCGAAGGCGAGCGCATGGAAACCGGATCTGCGGGATCCGGCGGGCGCGTCGCCTATGACCGCTATCTCGATCCGCAACACTGGAAGTCCCAGGTCGACGAGGCGTTGCGCCAGGCGCTGGTCAATCTCGCCGCGGTGCCTGCGCCGGCGGGGGAGATGACGGTGGTTCTCGGACCGGGATGGCCGGGTGTGATGCTGCACGAAGCAGTCGGGCACGGGCTCGAGGGCGATTTCAACCGCAAGAAGACCTCGGCCTTCTCCGGCATGATCGGGCAGCGTGTTGCCACACAGGGGGTGACGGTGGTCGATGACGGGACGTTGCCCGACCGGCGCGGCTCTCTGACCATCGACGATGAGGGCACGCCGACCAATTGCACCGTGCTGATCGAGGACGGGATCCTGAAGGGCTACATGCAGGATCGCATGAATGCCCGCCTCCTCGGGGCCGCGCCGACCGGAAACGGCAGACGACAGAGCTTCGCGCATGCACCGATGCCGCGGATGACGAATACCTACATGCTGGCTGGCGGACACGACCCGCAGGAGATCATCGGCTCGGTCAAACGCGGGCTATATGCGGTCAATTTTGGCGGCGGTCAGGTCGACATCACCTCGGGCAAATTCGTGTTTTCGGCGTCCGAGGCTTATCTGATCGAGGACGGGAAGGTCGGACCTTCGGTAAAGGGCGCCACACTGATCGGCAACGGGCCGGACGCCCTGACAAAGGTGGCAATGATCGGCAATGATTTGCGCCTCGACGATGGGATCGGTACCTGCGGCAAGGACGGTCAAGGCGTGCCGGTCGGCGTCGGGCAGCCGACATTGCGGATGGACGGGCTTACGGTCGGCGGCACGAGCGCGTGACGCACGCCGTCACGCGCTGCCTTACGGCCCTTGCTGCCTTGGCACTGCTGACGGGGTTTTCCGTTGGCCGCGCCTACGCTTGCACCGATTTTGCGGCGGCACCTTCGACCCGCTGGTCGCTCACCACCGAGCATGGGGTGTCCTGGCTGGTCACGCCGTGTGGCGAACGGTTTTTCAGCCTTGGTGTCAATGTGCTCGACGGAGGCAATCACGAGCACGAAAGGGTCGGCAAGGCTTATTCCGGCTACAACTGGGAGAGGTTCGCGCCGACGCTTCAAGATTGGGCCGCCGAGAGTCGCCGCCGGCTGTTCTCATGGGGGTTCAACAGCGCGGGGGGCTGGGCACTACCCCCGCAGGTGATCCAACTCCCCACGGTCATTAACCTCGAGCTCGGTCGATTGGCGAAGTTCCACTGGTTCGACCCATTTGCCCCAGAAACCGAGACGCGTATGATGGCACTCGCCCGCGATCTCGTGGCTCCCTATCGCAGCACCCCGTATCGGATCGGCTATTTCTCGGACAACGAGGCTGGCTGGTGGGCCGGCGCCCTGTTCGTCTGGTACTCGAGCAGGCCGGCGAGCTCACCGACCAAGCAGCGTTGGGTGGAGACGCTACGACGGCACTATGGGGGCGAGTGGTCGCGATTTGCGGCCGATTTCCTGCCGCCGGCAGGCGTCGGCTCGTGGGATGCGCTGCTTGCGGCCACCGAGATGACCCGAATGCGACCGGGAGGCGAGGGAATTCACGCGGTGCGTAAGTGGACCGCCGTCGTCGCCGAGCGCTACTACGCGCTAACCGAAAAGGCGATCCGATCGGCCGATCCCGACGCCCTTTATTTCGGCGACCGGCTGCCGATCTACTATGACCCGGCGGCGGTCCGGGCAATGGCGGGGCATGTCGATGCCATCGCGACAAACTACAACGTTGACAGCAGCGACGGTTGGGTAGCCAGGTATTTCTTCGATGGTTTACGCCAATTGTCAGGTGGCAGGCCTATACTAATCACCGAATGGTTCTTTGCGGCCCGTGAGAATCGTAGCGGTAATCACAACAATGGCCATCTGATGACCGTTGCCACACAAGAGCAAAGGGCGCTCGGTGCGGCTACGGCGACCGCGAATTTCGCGGCAATCCCCGAAATCGTCGGGCTCCATTGGTTTCAATATTATGATCATCCGAAGGGCGGCCGGACTGACGGTGAGGATTACGATTTCGGCCTCGTTGATGTCGACGATCGGCCCTATGGGGATCTCGTTTCGGCGCTAGCGGCGGCAAACCGCCAAGCTCTCGAGATCCACGCCAAGGCGGCAGTGATGGTACCGGCGAAAGACCCTTTCGTGCTCCCCCACGCCCCGATCTCGGTGAACAACCACTCGCTTTCCGACTGGCCGAAACCGGCGAGCTTGCTGCCGCGACTGAAGCCGTCGCCCGGTGCGGTTGAATTTGGCGAAGCCTACCTCTCCTGGAGCGAAAAGGGGCTTGCGCTGGCGACGATTGGGCAAGATTATTTCGACGTAGATCTGCTTGCCTATGACGGCGCTTTTCCGCTCGGCGATTCCTATCGGGTCGAACTCGGCGTCGATGCCGGCGCCGGGCCGCGACGCTTTACACTGTTTTTCATTCCGCCGCGAACCAAGCGGCACACCTATCCAAACGACTATCCAATGAGCGCACAGCTGTGCATGGGGTCAGCTCGGATTGCAATTGCCGAAGGTTGCACCGCGGTCGGCGGCGCCGAAGCCGTCTATTTCGGCTCCGATCAGCCGCGGATCACCGCGGAGATGGTGATCCCGTGGTCGGCCTTTGGCATCACCATCCCCACGCCGGGAGCGCAGTTGCGTGCTGAAATCGCCATTACCTCGTGGGATCGCGAGCGCTGGATATCGCTGTCGGGCCAAACTCCGGACGCCGTGATGCACCATCACGAAGACTGGCGCGCGATGCGGCTCGGCAACGACCGGCAGATGATCGAAAGCTTGCCGCCCGTGCGGGCGCCTGCACCGGGGTGAGGGATAGTCGACCCCTAAGATTGTGAGCGGGTTTGCAGACCCCGGGTGGTGAGCCGCGGGAGCTCGGCTGCAGGTGAGTGGTTGCCGGCCGTGGCAGAAACGCCGCCCCATCTATGCAGCCAAGACCGGGCACCGAAGCTGTAGGTCCAGCGGCTGAATCTTACTTAGCACAGAGGGCACCGCGCTCTTATTTGCGCAGACGGAAATTATCCGCCCCGCTATCCGTTATTGGTGGAATCCTTCGAACCGATTACGGATTCGGTCGTGAGAAGGCGCGGCAAAATCATCGTACTCCACTTTATCGGCCAAATGCCTCTCGCAGGCATTGCGTGGCAAGCCATGCATTATCTCTTGGGCCTCGAGCAACTTGGCTATGAGGCCTGGTACATCGAGGATAGCGGCGCAAATCCTTATGATCCGCGCGAGAGTAGGGTCGTTATGGAGTGCGACTACAACGTGAACTATTTGCGCCGAGCGATGGAGCGGCATGGCTTTGGCCAACGCTGGGCCTATTGGGACGCTTGCCATGACGCCTACTACGGGCTCTCGCGCGAGCGGGTGCATACTCTGTACGCTGAGGCCGATGGCCTGATAAACTTATGTGGGGCGACGGGATTACGCGAGGAGCATCTCGCATGTCCCGTGCGAATTATAATCGATACCGACCCGGGTTATCAGCAGCTGAAATACGCCAAAGGCGACGTTGGAACGCGCGCTTACCTAGACGCCCACACGCATTTTTTCACCTATGGCGAGAATCTTGGAGCGGAGGATTGCCCGATACCATTGTGCGGGGTTCCATGGCGTCCAACCAGACCGCCTGTTGATCCAGACTTATGGCCCCGGCGCGCTGACCGGCCGCGGTGCTTCACAACCATCGCGAGCTGGGATAACCGCGGGAAAGACATCGAAGCCGATGGCGTGACCTACATCTGGTCAAAGCACGTAAACTTCCTTCGCTTCCTTGATCTGCCGCGGCGCCGACCCGAAAGCTGTTTCCGGATGGCAATGTTGCCGTTTGACGCAACGATCCGCCGTAAGGTCGAGCAAGCCGGTTGGGTCCTCATCGATCCGCGTCCGGTCTCGGCTGACATGAGGAGCTATCAGGCATTCATCCTTGACTCCCGCGGTGAGTTCACCGTGGCAAAAGATATCTACGTCCGCCCGAAAAGCGGTTGGTTTAGCGATCGAAGTGTCTGCTACCTCGCCGCAGGTCGCCCAGTCATCACGATGAACACCGGCTTCAGCAAGATTTATCCGACCGGACGAGGCCTGTTCGAATTTTCCAATGATGACGACGTGCTCGCTGCCGTCGACGCAATCGCTTCGGATTACGCACTCCACAGCGACGCGGCGCAGGCTCTTGCACGAGAATACTTCGCCGCCGATCGGGTTATTGGTCGGCTGTTGACGGAAGTCGGACTGTAATCTAATCGCGTTCGTCCTCAACGAAGACCCAAAGTTTACAAACTAAATAATCTGAGTCCGTTGGAGTTGGGTATGCGATGAACTCTCGTCTCAGAATCATTGTGGCTGGTATGGCAGCTCAGTATCCAGTTGGCGGTGTCGCGTGGGATTATCTGCCATATGTTATCGGTTTAACGCGACTTGGTCATGACGTGTTCTACCACGAGGATACTTGGTGTTGGCCGTACCATCCACTGCAGAATACAATGACCGATGATGGCCGTTATTCAGCACAATATCTGAACAACTTTTTTGAACGTTTCGCCCCTGAGCTTGCTACGCGGTGGCATTACCTGCACTTGCACGAGACGAGTTTTGGAATGCAACGCACCGATTTCGATGAAATCGCAAGCACCGCAGACCTGTTCATTAACGTCAGCGGTGTCAGCATGCTTCCGGAAACGTTATCTCCCAGATGCGTAAAAGTCTTCATCGATACCGATCCAGGTTATAATCAGATCATCTTGCGCGAGCGTCCGACCTGGTCTGAAAACGTCGAGCGCTGGTGTGCCAGTGTTTTGGCCCATGATCGGTTTTTTAGTTATGCCGAGAATATCGGGGCGCCTGACTGCGGAGTGCCAACCGTCGGGCTGAATTGGCGGACGACGCGGATTCCTGTGGTGCTCGATCTTTGGGCACCGTTTGCCACCAACACGTCGTCTTCGGCACCCTGGAGCACAGTGATGACCTGGAACGTGTTCAAAGGCAAGGTCGAGCACGCAGGCGTAGAGTACCGTGGTAAGAGTGTCGAATTTCACAAAATCATCGGTTTGCCGCGAAAAATCGATCGAGTCTTCCGGCTAGCGATCGGGGGTACGAAAGCACCATTAGAGCAGTTATCTGCCCACGGTTGGAGAGTGGTGGACGGTCCCACCGTCACCCTGACCGCGACCGACTATCAAGATTATATCGTCGGCTCGCGCGGGGAGATTTCGGTGGCTAAGGACATTTATGTCGCCCTCCGCACCGGCTGGTTTAGCGGCCGATCGGCTTGCTACCTCGCCGCTGCGCGCCCGATCGTCATCCAGGATACCGGATTTACTAAGTTCATTCCTACTGGCCGGGGGGCCCATGCCTTCTCTACCAAAGAGCAAGCGGAGGAGGCGCTTGCTGCCGTAGAACGGGATTATACAATGCAAGCTCAAGCGGCGAGAGATCTTGCTTGGACGCATTTTCACTCAGCCGACGTCCTCACCAAACTCATTGATGACATCTATACGAATAGCTGTTGAGTTTGACCAAGTGGCCTTTCTCTCGATCGGGGTGAGCCCGATGCAGACGAGGGTGGTGCGGACCTGCTCGGTTTTGCACGCATCGAGCCCAGAGGTCGTTTGACGACGGCATTCCAGCCCCCGCAAAACGAGTGGGTCTTGATAAGAACATATCATGAACCCATATTCCAGGCTCATTCGTCCCATGAGCCTTAATAATGTCAAAAATCGTTAGCGATCCGCGTTTGCTGCCTGTTTATCAGCTGTTTTCCAGACCAGGAATCCAAAAACTTCAAATACTTAGTCCTGATCTCTCCTCGCCTCGCGCGCGCGAAGGGCTCGGCTGCTTCGACGTGGGAACTCGGAAATCCGCGGCATTCCGACTCGCTGACGGGTCTGAGAGATCCGGGCTAACTCTCTGATATAGACGGATCTATGAAGTTAGGCTGGGCAAATTTCGGAGCGAGATCAGCTATTCACCCAGTTTCCCGCTTTTTGCAGGGGTGTGTTCAACACCGAGGCCATACGCTGCGTGGCGACGGCTCCCCAAGAAACCATTCCTCAATAGGCGTATTCGGTAAATACCGGATCTACGTCACCGCCCCACCGGGTGCGGAAGTCTTCCAACAGCTCTTCGGCCGGGGTCCGTCCCGAGCCGGCGATCGCGAACAAGGGATCGAGAAAATGCGTCTCATCCTCGCCAGCTGCGCTGCGGCGAGCTCGCCGGTGTAACCCTTCGCGGGAAATCTCGAGCATTTCTAGTGCGATGTCGCGTAGCGTTCGCGTCCGCAACGGTGTGGCGAGCCCGAGCCGGGGAACGTCGCGGCGCATCGCTTCGCGCTCTTCGCCGGTCCAATCCGCGATTAGATCATGCGCAGCATCGAGCGCTGCCGCGTCGTAAAAGATCCCGACCCACAGGGCCGGCAATGCACATAGCCGGCGCCACGGACCCCCGTCGGCGCCGCGCATCTCGAGAAACGTCTTCAGCCGTACCTCGGGGAACGCTGTCGTCAGGTGGTCGGCCCAGTCGCCGATCCGGGGGACCTCATTGGTCAACGCCGGCAGCCGGCCGGCTATGAAATCGCGGAACAACTGGCCGCTCGCGTCGATGTAACGCCCGTTCCGATAGACAAAATACATCGGAACATCGAGCATATAGTCGACATAGCGCTCGAACCCGAAGCCCTCTTCAAAGACGAACGGCAAGGTGCCGCAACGGTCGGGATCGGTGTCGGTCCATACGAGGCTGCGCTGGCTGAGAAAACCGGAGGGCCGCCCCTCGACAAACGGCGAGTTGGCGAACAGCGCCACCGCGACAGGCTGAAGGGCAAGGCTGACCCGGAATTTCTTAACCATGTCAGCCTCGGAGGCGTAGTCCAGGTTCGTCTGCACCGTACAGGTGCGCAGCATCATATCGAGGCCGAGCCGGCCCTTCTTTGGCATGTAATCACGCATGATCCGATAACGGGCTTTGGGCATAAACGGAATCTCATGACGCCGCCATTTCGGATCGAAGCCGAGACCGAGCATGCCAAGCCCGAGCTCGTCGCACACTTCGCGCACTTGGCGGAGGTGCTCGTGCACCTCGTCGCAGGTTTGATGAACGGTCTCGAGCGGAGCGCCGCTCAGCTCGAACTGGCCGCCCGGCTCGAGCGTTATCGCGCATTGCGCATCGTTTGCCAGGGCGATCGCATTGCCGTTCTCGAGGATAGGCTTCCAACCGAACCGGGTCATCTCGCGAAGCAGAGCGGCGATCCCATCTGGCCCTTCGTAGGGCACCCGGCGCAGATCCGAGCGGCGAAAGACGAATTTCTCGTGCTCGGTGCCGACCCGCCACGCCGTGAGAGGCTTACAGCCGGATTCGAGATATTCGACGAGCTGCCGCTTGTCGGTGATCGGTGCTCCTGGCGAGCTCGGGGCGGTGGTCATCCTCGGCGGAACTCCCGGGATAGCGGCAAGGACGATCAACGGGTACGAGTGCGGCGCCAATCACCGGCGATCGCCTGGAAGACTGCCAGAGCCGCAAGAGCGGCGGTCTCCGCACGCAACACCCTCGGGCCGAGCCCGATGCGAGTAACAAAAGAGAGTTTGTCCAAAGCGTCAAGCTCCGTCTGGTCGAACCCGCCTTCCGGCCCGACGAGCAGCGCCATCGGCCCCGCCGCGAGCCGCCTCGCGGCTTCACCGATCGGTTCGCCCGCCCCGCTTTCGTCACAGACCATGAGGGGTCGCTCGGCCGACCAGGAGGCGAGCACGCGATCGAGCGCTTCGGGCGGGTGCAATTCCGGCAACGAAAGACGCTCGCTCTGCTCGGCCGCCTCGACGGCATGCGCGCGCAACCGTTCGAGGTTGAGGCGCTCGGACTGGCTCCGCACCGTGCATACCGGCAACAGCACCGAGGCCCCGAGCTCGGTCCCCTTCTCGACGAGCCAGTCGAGCCGGGCCCGCTTGATCGGCGCGAACAGCAACCAGAGGTCGGCGTCGGGCTCGGGCACCCGCAATTGGCGCTCGACCGTCAGCAGCACGCGACTCTTGCCGACCTCGGCAATGCGGCACAACCACTCTCCGTCGACGGCGTTGAAGCCGGCGACTGCCGCACCGCGGCCGAGCCGCAACACCGTGCGGAGATAATGCGCCTGCCCTGCCTCGAGTTCGATCACCCCGCTCGATGCGAGCCCAGGCTCGACATGAAGGCGCGGTTCACGGTGTTTTGCCACCCTGGCATGCCTCATCTGTTGCGTCAGCGAGATTAAAATTAGACTCGGCCCAATGGAAACGCTCAGGCAACTCGAAGGGAAGCCAGCTTCTCGCTCCGACCCGAGTGACATCCGTCACGGCGATTGGGTAGAGCGCTACCTGCCCGCCGGGGCCCGGCCTTACGCCCGCCTTGCTCGCCTCGACCGGCCGATTGGAACCTGGCTTCTGCTGTTCCCTGGCTGGTGGGGGATTGCGCTCGCGTCGATCACCTGGCCGGACCCCGCGTTGCTGATCCTGTTTGCGGTGGGTGCGGTTGCGATGCGCGGCGCCGGCTGCACTTTCAACGACATCGCCGACCGGCATTACGACGCGCTGGTCGCCCGCACTCGGCTGCGTCCGTTGCCCAGCGGGGCGGTAACCGTGTGTCGCGCCGTTCTGTTCTTGGTGCTCCAATTGATGGCCGGTGCCGCGGTCCTGTTCACCCTGAACCGGACGAGCGTCCTGCTCGGTTTTGCCGTTCTCGGGCTGATCGGTACTTATCCGTTTATGAAACGGGTTACCTATTGGCCGCAAGTGTTCCTCGGCCTCAATTTCAACTGGGGGGCGCTGCTCGGCTGGGCCGCTGCCACCGGAACCCTCGCCTGGCCTTCCGTTCTGCTCTATCTCGGAGGCGTGTTCTGGACCATCGGCTACGACACGATCTATGCACATCAGGACAAGGAGGACGATTTACGCATAGGCGTCAAATCCTCGGCGATTGCGCTCGGCTCGCGCACCCGCCCGTGGCTCTTTGCCTTCTACGCCGTCGCGCTGTCGACGTGGGCGGCGGCAGGGTTTGCAGCGGGGCTCGGCATCCTGTTCTGGGCCGGGCTCGCCGGATCGGCGTTGCAGCTGGCTTGGCAGGCGGCCCGTGTGGCAATCGACGACCCGGCCGACTGCCTCGCCAAGTTCCGC
>Ga0306922_10004384_pt1 | contig 13364 bp, 19 predicted proteins | sample sta12Cox44000082_FD_203758 | JGI IMG/M metagenome (GOLD analysis project Ga0306922, IMG submission 203758) | Lab enrichment of tropical soil microbial communities from Luquillo Experimental Forest, Puerto Rico - statoxic.12C.oxic.44.000.082 (v2)... | ecosystem: Environmental > Terrestrial >... | reverse complement strand
GACGAATTCACGCTGTCTGATTCCCTTAGTTCAAGTCGCCGGAGTAATGTAACCAGCATCGTTCCCTGCGTCGTCGCACATGTGTTCCAATAGGTTCGCACGATGAACCCGCCCAGGTGCGGAATGGACAGCACAACGGTTTATGTTCTACTCGTTATTCTGATGGCTACGCTGATCCGCTCTGCTTTCGGCTTTGGCGAAGGGCTCGTCGCAGTCCCGCTCCTCGCCATCAAAATTCCCATCAGCGTCGCCGCGCCGCTGGCTGTACTCATCTCGATCACCGTTGCAGCCATTGTCCTTATGCAGGATTGGCGCAGCGTTCACGTACGCAGCGCAGGATGGCTCGTTGTCTCAACTCTGTTCGGCATTCCGCTCGGGCTGTGGCTGCTAACGGCAGGCAATCAACAACTCGTCAAAGGAGCGCTGGCAGTTATCATCATCGCGTTCTCCGCGTACGCATTCATTGGGCGAAGACCGCCCGAACTCCACAGCGACAATCGAGCCTGGCTTTTGATCTCCGGTTTTGTCGCCGGCGTGATGGGCGGCGCGTACGGCATGAACGGTCCGCCGCTGGCAATTTACGGAGCCATGCGCCGCTGGACTGCCCAACATTTTCGCTCCACGCTACAAGGTTACTTCTTGCCCGCCAGCGTGTTCGGCATCATCGGCTACTGGCTGGCCGGCCAGTGGACCCGCGAGGTCACGCGCTACTACGTGCTTTCACTCGTCGTGGTCGTTCCGACGATTTTTCTTGGACGCGCACTAAACCGCCGCATGCACAACTACGCATTTCTAAAGTTCGTGCACGCGGGACTGATCCTGATCGGTGCGACCTTGCTGGCGCAAGCAATGCGCGGCTAGGTCCAGGATTTTGGGTGCCCCCACACAAGCCGTTGTTGCCTGAGTGGGTCTTTCCAACGATGCGGCCACGACCATTGCCGCTGCTGTTCCCAGCGCGACCCCGAGCGCGAACCGCACCAGCATCCAATTTTCGTGCCATCCAGCAAGCTCCGCGAACCAATCAATAGCGTTCACCGTAACCGTCACCATCAAAAGCTGCATCGCAACTCGCCTCGGCACGCACATCAGCAATCCCACCGCTGTGCCCAGATAGATTCCCAAACAACGTGCGCACACTGCGACACTTCCGCCGAACACGAAGAACGACCGCTCCGGCTGCTGATGACACACCAGGGCAAAGCCGCGTTGCAGGGCGACGCCTAACATAGGAATCGAACGCAAGACGAACGGTGTGGCGATGGCAACAAGCCCGAGCGCAGCCGGCGCAGTCGCATACCAGCCCACGGTGTAACGTGTTGCCCGCGTTGATCGATCTAAATCCATCGGTGTTGTGCGTGTAAGTCCGTGGTCACCTTTTTCTAGCCACCAGCCACTACAAGATCCCCATCTTCTTGCCCACGCCCTTCAGTGTCTCCAGTGCCTGGTCGAGTTCTTCGCGCATGTGCGTTGCGGTCACGATTGTCCGGATGCGCGCCTTGCCTTCCGGAACCGTGGGAAAAGCGATGCCTGTCCCCAGCACACCTTCATCGAATAGCGCGCGAGAGAAGTCCATCGTCAGCTTGCCTTCACCAATGATGATGGGCGTAATCGGCGTCTCGCTCGCCGGGGTGTTCACCCCGCCAATGTTGAAGCCCAGCGCGCCCAGCTCTTGCTTCCAGTAGCGCGTGTTCTCCCACAGCTTGTCGATGCGCTCCGGCTCTGTTTCCAGCACATCGAACGCCGCAATGCACGTCGCCGCCACGGACGGGGGATGCGATGTCGAAAACAGAAACGGCCGCCCGCGGTGATACAGAAACTCGATCAGGTCGCGCGTGCCGCACACGTAGCCGCCTAGCGCGCCGATGGCCTTCGACAGTGTGCCCACCTGCACGTCCACACGCCCATGCACGCCGAAGTGGTCGACGGTGCCGCGCCCGTTGCGTCCCAGCACGCCCGACGCGTGCGCGTCGTCCACCATCATGATGGCGCCGTACTTTTCCGCCAGATCGCACAGCGCGGGCAAAGGCCCAATGTCGCCGTCCATCGAAAACACACCATCGGTGATGAGCACCTTCTTGCCCGGCTCGTTCTTCACCTCGGCCAGCAGTTCTTCGGCGTGCGCCGTGTCTTTGTGGCGGAAGACCTTGATCTTGGCCCGCGACAGCCGCGCCCCGTCGATGATCGAGGCGTGGTTCAGTTCGTCGGAGATGATGAAGTCTTGTTTGCCCAAGATGGCCGACACTGTACCCGCATTCGCTGTGAAGCCCGACTGAAACACCACGCACGCCTCGACATTCTTGAAGCGCGCAATCTTCTCTTCGAGCTGCATGTGCAGCGACATGGTTCCGGCAATGGTGCGCACCGCGCCCGAGCCCACGCCGTACTTCTTCGTGGCTTCGAGCGCCGCCTCGCGTAGCTTGGGATGCGTCGTCAGCCCCAGGTAATTGTTCGACGCCAGGTTGATGACCCGCTTGCCATCAAACGTGCAGACCGGAGCCTGCTCGTCCTCGAGCACCCGCAGGCGGAAGTAGGTGCCCTTCTGCTTCAGGTCGTTGAGCTGGTCGCTGAGATAGGAAAGAGGATTGATGCGAGTAGCCGTTGTCATGAATCGCTCCCAAGAGAACTGGCTATCTTAACGCAGCAGACGAAGGTCCTTGGTGCGCTGGAAAAAGCTGCTTCAAAAATCGTACGAGTCGTAAGAATTCGTGCCATCCCCCACGCCTATCTGAGTCCCGACTGTATTCCAGGTCAGCGCCCCAAGAAGGGCGCGAGGCCTTCGAGCGTATCGTGACTCCAGCGTTTGGCAAAAGCCCCACAATTGCCACAGTCAGGCAGTCAGCCATGAGATAGGTCGGCCACCAGGGAATCGAGATTTATTGGCCGCCACTCCGCACAACGGAATCTCTGGACCGATCCTGTACTCCGCGTGCAGCCGGAGCCGACCCAAGAATGGCAGGGTTCTGGTGCAGGTCGACGAGAAGCAACCGGCTGTCAGACTATACGGGTGGCCGCTTGTGGTATCGGCTTCCGTGACCGGGTTCTTCGACTGAATGTACTGCCGGCGGGCATCCTTTGCGGCGATATCGTTGCCGATGAAATCCCGCTTCGCGTCTACGTTAGGATCGATGATGTGATTTACCAGATGAGCGGCCTTAGCATACTCGAGGATGGCATCGTAGGTGGCTGCGCCCGCCCACAGCGGGACACCAGCGAGTGTGTACTGCGTTTTCCAGATGCGGATGTGATGGCGGCGCCGGATGATGGCCTGGGGATCAGGAAGGGCATAACTGTAGTCCTGCCTGCGACCAAACATATAAAACTCGGCCATCGGCATGTGGGCATCGTGGCTGCGGTATTTCAACATATCCCAGAGTGCCACCGGCTTCCACGGGTCAGTGGTGACCCAACGTTGCCGGCAAAGGCGGCCTCCAGATCGTTCTGCTGGGCCACGAAGACAAGGTTGACCATGTCACCTTCGCTGCCAAAGCGATCGATCACACACGGCGGCAGGTTTTGCAGCATATGGTTGAGCCGCGTCCTGTCTGCATCGGCGGGATGCAACTCAGCCGCCGGGAGATGCGAGTCACACTCGATCCTAGCTGTCATTTCCGTGTCTTCGAGAGCAACGGCATGAGTTCCGCGCGTGAGCAGAAACACGGGCGCGCTCGGGCGCTTGTTTCAGTGAACCGCAGATTCCTCGATGTGTTGCTCCTTGCCTCCGGAGCGGACTAGAATGCGGACGCCCACCTCACCCGGTACGGTTTCTGTTTTCTCGGCCACTCCGTCGATATCCGGTCAGGCAGGTTCCTGAGATTCGAAGGAGGGGACATGAACTCTCACGGCTCTCGCTTTTTGATCGCGGTGGTTGCATTCGCTCTGCTATCTATGGCCTGGGCACAGGCACAGCCGGCAACCAAAGTCGCTGACCCTCGACACCATAAGATGGTCTTAACCAGCACCACGTTCTCCGATGGAGGAACCATACCGCTGAGCGCGGTTTGGAACCAGTGCTCGGCTTATCCGGGCGGAGGAAACCAGTCTCCGCAATTGTCGTGGACCGGCGCGCCGCGCAAAACGCGCAGTTTCATCGTCTTCATGTACGACGTCACGGCGTCATTCACGCACTGGGGGATATACAACATCGCGTCCCCGACCACCTCACTACCTGAGAATGCGGGCGTTGCCGGAAGCACCTTTGGCACACAGGTCTTGAACGATTACGGAGTCGGAGACGAGAGTTATGACGGTCCCTGCCCGCCGCCTATGTTTACCCCGGTGAGCCATCACTATGTTTTCACCGTGTACGCGCTCGACACTACGCTACCGACGCTGCCGACGTACGGCGATTTTCCTCCCGGTGCGGAGGCACTTTATCAGGCGATAATCGCGGCCGGAAGGAACGGTGACATTCTCGACAGCGCCAGCATCAGCGGCTTTTTCCCCAGCCCGTAGGGATTACTGCCGGGGGGTTGGCAGCCTACATCCGCGCCGAACAGCCTGCTATTGCTGGGCAGCGGAGTGCTGACCACCCTGGCTGGTTTTCGGGGCCGACTCCTCCAGCAGCTCCTGCAAATACTGCTGCCAGAAGACCGCCCACGTGTGCGTCCCGTGGCCGTGCGTCTGGTCCGAGGCGGGAATCAGCACAAACTTACCTCGCTTCACATTCTTTATCTCGCGCTGCGCGATCCCCAGCTCCGGAGGATTGATAAAGTCATCCGCCGAATTCACGAACATGGCCGGCGCGGTGATCGTTCCCAGCTTCGCCGAGGGACCATAATTTCCTGACGCGCTAATTGCGTACGGAAAGTTGTTGGCATCGAGTGTTGCGGAGATGCGCTTGAAGTTTTCGTCGAGATATTTTGTCGGTCTGCTCGCGATTCGGAAGATTCTTCTGCATCAGCATCGGCGAGCTGCCTGCGATCATCAGGAAGTCCGCGTCGATCTGCACTGCGGCGCGCGGTTCAGTGGTGTAGTCGCCGTTCCTCCAGTTGGGGTCCTGCTTTGTGCCTTCGATCACCATCTTGCGCCAGAGGCGATTACGCCCGGCCAGCTCGACTGGCAGGCAGGCCAGCGGCATTAGCGCATCCATAAAGTCAGGATACGTCTCGCCCTACACCCACGAGTGCATGTATCCCATCGAAATGCCGAGTATCAGCCGCAGATGATTGACCTCCAGCCCTGCGTAAGCAGATCGTATTGTGCGCGCACCATGTCGTCATAGTCGTATTATGGAAAATGGGCGCGCATCCTGTCGCTCGGCTTGCTCGATTTCCCGTGGCCAACGTTGTCGACCATGACGATGTAGTAGCGGTTCTCATCAAGCAGTTGGCCGGGACCGAACAGCACGTCGGCAAATTGCGGAGCCAGAAATTGCCGCCCCGATCCTCCCGTGCCGTGCAGAAGAAGGACCACGTCGGTCACGCGCCCGTTGGCATCGAGCGCCGGCTTGCCCAACGTCAAGTAATGCATGCGCAGCTCGGGCAGCGTTGCGCCTGAATTGAAGTGAAAATCCTTCAGGACGTACTCCCCTTCCTGCGGCGTGAACGTACTCGCAGGCGCTGTCTGCGTAGTGCCTGGCGTTACAATCAGGATAAGGACGGCGAGTACGACAAGATAATGGTACTGAGTCAGGCAGTCATGCGCGTTGCTCCTAAACACTGCACTTTATCACTGCGGCACAATTCAGTTCCGCCTCGCGGGACGGCAGAGGAAGGTCCAGCGCCCCAATTGGGGCCCCAGCAGGCGTCGCGCTTGTTGGGGTCATAGAGCGCTGGAAGAGCCGACGTACGAATTGGTGAACCGGTTTCAACCGGCAGCAGATTTCTCGTGAGGGCATGAGCCGGGTGTCCCACGTTCGCGCCCCGCTCTTGGGCGCTAACCTGGTATAGAAGTTCCTACGCCTTGAGCTCCTCCGACGCCAGCTTCGTCCCTTCCACCCGGTTCTTTATCTTGGCGAAGGCAATCTCCCGCGATGTTGACGTGTCATCCGCAAACGGCGAGAACCCGCAATCGTCCGTCGTCCCCAGCGCTCTCAGAGGAATAAACTCCGCCGCCTCAAGCACGCGATCGCGCACCTGCTCCGGAGTTTCCACCGTCGGATTAATCGGGTCCGTCACCCCAACGAACACGATCTGCCCGGGCTGCAACAATCCGCGAATCGTCGACAGCACCCTCTTTTGATCAGCTTCACTCCCCAGCTGCACATAGAAACGACCGACGTTGAGCTCGAACAGCAGCGGCAGCAAATCCGCATAGTCGACCTCTGCGCTGTGCGTCGAGTCGCGGTCTGCGCCCGGGCACGTGTGTACGCCAATTTTTTTCCGCTCCTCGGCTGTGAACCGATTCAGTACTTTATTGTTCAGGTCGACAAATGCGCGCAACAGCCCCGCCGACGGATCCAGCTTCAGCGACAGCCGCGCCTCCGTGAAGTCAATCTGCACATTGGCCGCTCCAGCGTCCAGGCACTCGCGGATGTCGCACTCGGCTTCGTTGGCCAGGTCCTCCAGAAATTTCTCCTTCGGATAATCAGGCAGGCCCGGCGCGGGATACAACAGGCTCAGCGCCGAGGCCGAAATCACAGCCTGCTTCACCGGACGCTTCGTGTACTTCTGCGCCGCCTTCAAATAACCCACCGCATGCACGCCATAGGCAAACGGCCCAGCCGACAGCCGCGGAAGCTGCCGTGTATGTCCATCGGCAAACGGAATCGTCACGCCATCGAACGCGAGCTTGTGCAGTCCCGCCAGCGGATACGTCGCAAAGCTCGGCTTCATCTGCTCGCCGTCAGTAAGCACCGGGGAACCCGTCTCCTCCAGCCGCGCAATCGTGTCCTTCAGTGCCTCGTGTTGTGCGGCTTCGAGCTGCGCGTCCGTGATGCGACCCGCAGCGTGGTCTCCCATCGCGGTCAGCAATTCGCGCGAACGCGGAATGCTTCCGATGGATTCAGTTGGAATCGGCATAAGGGACTCCGGTCAATCTGAGAGTAATGAATGCAAATGCGCCGCCCCAACGGCGCGCGCCCCCAACAGCAAAGTTGCAGCAGGAACATACCGAGCTGCTGCGCTGGCAGCAATAACAGGAATGTATTACTGGGACGCCTTGCCCGCCTCTCGACGGTTCTTATCCAAGTCCGATCCGTGTCGTCCGTGTCAATCCGTGGTTAACGCTTTTTGCTTTTGTCTCGCTTCTCGTCGAATTTCGCCTTGCTCACGATCGCCCGCCCAATCGTTCCGTACCCGATGACCTCAATCCCATTGCTTGCGCTTACTTTGAAGGTATAGAACCGCCCATCGAAGGACTCCAGCGCCGCTTCAGTCTTGATGAGCTGGCCCACGATCCCTGGCGCACGATGCACGATGTTGATTGCCGTACCGACGCTCACCTCGTCGCCTTCGCAAAACGGCTCGAGCGCGTTGTAGGCGGCGGCTTCCATCATGCCGATCATGTTGGGCGTGGAATACACCGGAGGCAGGTCCTCCTTCCACGCCGTGAGTGTGTTCTTGAATTGCACTGTGGTCTCGGCCTCGCCGCGCGTGCCGATCGGAACTGGTTTTGGCATGTCTCGAATGTAACTGCCACATGGCTACGCTGTCATCTGCAAGCAAGTCATTCCCACATCGGGACTGACTCGTCAAACATCTACGTGATGCCTCAAGCCGAACTCTACCCACGCGTGCGCCGTAGCGTGAACTGTCATCCATTTATTTCTTTTCCGGTCGGGGATACCATGACCGCACTCATCCGTGGCGCCTGCTGTACCGTTGGTCCGCTTCTTCTCCTCACCTGCACCGCAGGAACCGCGCAAAACCAGCTCCCGACAGTTTTCACCACGTACGACAGCGTCAAACTCGCTGTCGGCATCTACGCCTTCATCCCGGCGCAGGAAGCCAGCGCCTTCGTCAGCGGTAACTCCGCGCTGATCTTCGGCTCCGACGGTGCGCTCGTCCTCGATTCGGCCACGTGCCCGGCGTCACCAAGCACATGATCGCCGACATCACTCGCCTCACCAACAGCCAGTGCGTTTTCTCGTCACCATCGGCTGCCATCCCACCGGCAACAGCTTCTATCGCGGCCAGTGGCCCGACGTCGCCATTGTGAGCAACACTGGAGGCGACGCCGTGATCTACGTCCCCGACGCCAAGGTCCTGATGACCGGCGACCTTCTTGTCGCCCACGCCCTTCGCCATCGGCTCCTTTATCGTCACCTTATTCCGCTGCGCGCCATGCCAAATTGTTTGGACTACAACTCGCCGCCCACGGACGCGGTACAAAATAATGTAAAGTGTTCCGCCGATCAAGAATTCGGGCCCTCCGGCAATGCTGCTTGATCGGCCAAGGAAGGGATGATGCTTGAGCGCCTCAACTACCGCAACGATGCGTTGTTGCAAGTTGCTCTGCGGCTGCTGGCTTGTCGGCCGCAACGTACGCCCGAATCTGGCGGAGCCTGGCAAGGCAAGTCGTGACCACACAAGTTCAAATGGTCGTGGCGGACCCTGAGGCCCTCTCACGGTGCCTCCGTGCGCTCCGTGTTGAATTTTTCTTAGATTCCCCTTTGACAAACTATACTGTGTGTAACACACTATGCATAAGCTACTATACTTAACACGGTATATAGCGCGACGACTGAAATCCTCGAGAATCTGCCCTCTGAGCTTCGCTGTGGCTCCCTGATCGTCGCTGTTCTTGCCGAGCTACGTCAGGAACAATACGGTTACACTTTACGCAAATCATTGGAAGAAAATGGGATATCGATGGATGAAGGCACGCTCTACCCACTCCTGCGCCGCCTCGAAAGCCAGGGCCTGCTCGCCAGCGAAGGGCGTGAGCAGGACAAGCGCTAAGCGCTTCTATCGACTCTCGCAGCAAGGCGAGGTGATCCTGACCCAGCTTCTGCTTGACTGGGAAAATCTCTCGCAGTCGCTTAGGGCAATTCTTCAGCAATCGCAAACCGGTCCCGCACCCGAATCGAGCGCGCCCTCCACCGAAGCCGCTCCACAGGACTAACGCCATGGAACTCATCGATCGCTATCTCCAATCCGTGAAGTGGATGCTCCCCCGCAAACAGCAGGACGACGTCATCCGCGAGCTCTACGACGAGATCCTCTCGCCTGTCGAAGAGAAAGAAGACGCGCTCGGCCGTCCGTTGACCGAAGATGAGCAAGTCGCGCTCTTAAGCAGATGGGCCACCCCATGCTGGTCGCCAGCCGCTATCGCTCGCAGCGCTATCTCGTCAACCCGACGATTTTCGCCATCTACTGGATGGTCCTGCGCCTCATCCTTGCAGTTGTCTTCCTGGCCATGGCGATCTCTGCAGTCGCCGTCGCCGCCACCGGACAAGGCCTTAGGCAGGCAGTAGGCATCATCCTTCGCTATCCTATCGCCGCGCTCTCTGTCTTTGCCTGGGTCACCACCATCTTCGTTATCCTCGACATCGTTCTCGACGCCGATGTGGCAGACGTTTCCCGTGGTTGGTGCCCACAAGTGAACGGGTTGGTCGTTCTTCGTCAGCTTCAACGACGTGTTCTGCAGACTTCGGTGTTTGCGTTGGGCATGATTACCATCGTCTTCGGGCTGCTCGCCCAATTTCAGCTCCAACTCGGCTCGACAGGCGGCTTGACTTTTTCAGTATTCCCGTCGGCTGCGGACACAATTTCTTCTGGCCCATCCTGGCTGTGATCGTTGCGTCGATGTGCCTCGGGATCGTCAACTTCATTCGCCCCTGGCGTCTTCGCCCTCGGCGTTGTGTTTGACCTGCGACTCGCGATCGATGCTGTCAGATGTCGGTGGTCAGTTGTCGCCGCCTTCTCGGCAAATCACCCGAGCGCGGGTGCCCCATCTGCTGTCTGCGCTATCCTTCCTGCGATGCTCGACGCCACCCGCATTGCCGCCCTGCTTCGTCCTTTCGCCGATGTATCGGACGAATTGGCAAACCGTCTGCACATCTACCTCGATCTCCTTTTCCGCTGGAACGCCCGCATCAACCTCACCGCCATTCGCGACCCGGAACAGATTGTAACCCGTCATTTCGGCGAATCACTCTTCGCCGCGCACATCCTCTGCGACGCGGGCGCATTCAAGTCCGGCGCGGCAGGAGCTCCCACATTGTCGGATATTGGCTCGGGAGCCGGATTTCCCGGCATTCCCATCAAACTCGTCGCTCCCGAGCTGCACGTCACTCTGATCGAGTCGCAGAACAAAAAAGCAACCTTCCTCCGGGAAGTAATTCGGACGCTAGACCTGAACGGCATCGATGTCTTTTCTGGCCGCGTGGAAACCTGGAACCACACCGCGCAAGTCGTCACGCTCCGCGCCGTCGAGAAGTTCGAGCAAACCCTGCCGCGCGCCGCCACCCTCGTGGCGCCCTCCGGAGCGCTCTGCCTATTGATCGGGAAGGAGCAAGTCCCGTCAGCTGAGGCTGTCCTCGCGCCAATCTGGCACTTCCGCAAGCCTGTTGCGACACCCTCAAGTCGTGAGCGAATGGTGCTGGTGGGAATGCGCGCCCAGATTTAGGAATTTGATTGGGAGATTGTGGTAAATGGAGCGGTTAGGCACGGCTCGAGGGGATAATCAGTGGGAAGCAGCCGTCATGCTAAATAGTTTGGTTGCCGCGAACCGATGGCATGGCAGCAGTATGACCTATAGTCATTATTTAGCTAAAGATCGGGCGGAACGAATGTTCCACGTGGAACAATCTAACAGCATTTTCGCGATGCCTGTTTAACCAACTAGCCAGGGCTTCGCCTTGACGCAGACAACTCTTGGGTATCTCTCCAAGATCCTTCGAGAGGATCAGAAAGTAGCGATATCCTTCGACCGATCCTTCGGCCATATCCAGAAAAGCGAGCCTTGTCCGCGGAGATCGACTCTTGGCAGCCTTTGTCTATCAGCGCGTCTGCGATAACCTGGTTTCGCTGCTGCGAGAGATCGGCCTCACAGTCGCGGCCTAACCGCCGCAATGAGAACAAAATTCTTGTTGCAGGCTATATAAGCGCAACTAATCTGCGCTCTGGCCCTTGGCACCTGAAATGTTCCATGTGGAACATTTTCGGCAAGAGAACCACAGCAGCAAAAATCGCTAGCCTCCGCCGATTCAGTGGCTTTCGGGTCGACATTTGAAAATTTCACAGTTTTTCCTCTAGAAAGTGAACCTCGCGAGCCCGAAGATCGTTGCCCCCGTCCTAACGGTGGTCTAATCTCTTCCAGAGGATTTTCCCGACTGTGGGCAGGGTCATCGCGGTTGCCAATCAGAAAGGGGGAGTGGGCAAAACCACGACCGCAATTAACCTCGCGGCCTCGCTTGCCTCGCTCAGCTCGCGAACGCTGCTGGTCGATTGCGATCCCCAGTCCAATGCCTCCAGCGGCGTTGGTTTCGGCCGCGATCCCCACCGCATGAGCACCTACCAAGTCCTGATGGGCGAGATAACGGCTGCCGAAGCCGTCAGCCCGACGGAAGTCGAAAATCTCGCTACTATTCCCGCGCATAAGAACCTGATCGGTGCCAACATCGAGCTGGTTCCGCTCGATCACCGCGAATACCGCCTGCGCTACGCGCTTGACCCCATCCGCCAGGATTACGAGTACATCGTGCTCGATTGTCCACCGGCACTCGACCTTCTCACGCTGAACGCCTTGGTCGCAGCCGATTCGGTGTTGATCCCGATGCAGGCCGAGTACTTTGCGCTGGAAGGTGTGACCGAGCTGCTGGATACCATTGAGCGGATCAAGCTGGAGCTGAATCAGGGACTTTCGGTCGAGAGAGTGGTAATTACTATGTTCGATGACCGCACCAACCTGGCGCAGTCGGTGGCGGCGGACCTCCGTGGATTTTTTGGCGAATTGATGTGCGCAACCACCATTCCACGCAATATTCGGCTGGCAGAGGCACCCAGCCATGGGAAGCCGGCTCTGCTCTATGACCCCAAATCCCGCGGGGCCGAGGCCTACCTGCAGCTGGCGGAGGAGATCAGCACGCGCGCCAGACGCGCCAGCTCCCCGGTCGAAGCCACCAAGTCCCAACTATCCGAGTAAGTTTATGCAAATGAGTAACTTATGACCGAGAAGCGAAAAGTACTGGGACGCGGGATCGAGACCCTCCTGCCACCGCGCCAACCGTCCGCTCCGCCCGCGCAACCGCCCGTCCACCGGGAGGAGGTGATCCATCAGCTTGCGGTGGAGTTGATTGACCGCAATCCTTACCAGACGCGCGCCCATGTGGACGAGGGGGGACTGCAGGAACTCGCCGATTCCATCAAGGCGACCGGGGTTCTGCAGCCAGTTACCGTGCGGGCGGTTCCTGGCGGACGGTATCAGCTAATTGCCGGCGAGCGCCGCTGGCTGGCATCGCAGCGTGCGGGGAAGCCGACGGTGCCGGCGATCGTGCGCCAGGTCTCGAACGAGCAGGCGATGGAAATGACCATCATCGAAAACCTGCAGCGCGAAGACCTGAACCCGATCGAGCAGGCGCGGGCGTTTGAGCGGCTGGCGCACGAGTTTGGTCTGACACAGGAGCAGATTTCAGTGCGTACCGGCAAGGAGCGGTCGTCGGTAGCGAATTTCCTGCGGCTCCTGCGGCTGCCGGAGCATGTGCAGACATACGTGGCCGGAGGGCATGTCAGCGTTGGCCATGCCAAAGCACTGCTGTCGTTGGACTCGCCCGAGGCCATGGCTAAGATTGCCGAACGCGTAATTACGCACGGACTGACCGTCCGGCAGACCGAAGAGGTGGTAAATGACTGGCTCCATCCTGTAGACAGGAAGGCTCTAAAAGAACTCAAGGAGCGCCTTGTTGACCCGAATGTTCGGGAGGCGGAGAAGGAGTTGGAACGGGCACTGGGAGTGAAGGTAACGATCACAGATCGCAAAGGGCGGGGAAGGATCGTGTTGGAATATTCGTCGCTGGAGGATTACGACCGCATCGTTACGGCCCTTGGAAGCAAGTAAGTTATTGATTCCAGTTAACTGCGCTGCTCCCTCTCTATTGTGACTAGAGGTCATTATTGGTGGGAACCCGGAGTGTTGGTGGACGCGGGTGAGCGGCGCTGCTCCTCGTCAAGCTGACGGCGCAGATCGCGGATTAGGATGGTCCACATGCGCACATTGGTGTTGAGGAGGATTTGAAGGTTCTGGTCGCGCAAGAAGTTGATTTCACTTTGCATATTGTTCATGAGGCTTTCCATCTGGTTCAGGTCGGCGCGCATCTGCTCGGCGCGATCGCTTGCTTGTACGGCCGGATCGGATGGCTGGGTCTGAGACGGTTGTTGAGCGAAAACTGTTTGGGTAAGCAAGAGTGCGAATGCGATGCGTACGACGTCTCGAAGCATGACGGATCCTCCAACGTGTTGGATGAATTCTAGTCCGAAGTTCCA
>Ga0306922_10004381_pt1 | contig 13366 bp, 8 predicted proteins | sample sta12Cox44000082_FD_203758 | JGI IMG/M metagenome (GOLD analysis project Ga0306922, IMG submission 203758) | Lab enrichment of tropical soil microbial communities from Luquillo Experimental Forest, Puerto Rico - statoxic.12C.oxic.44.000.082 (v2)... | ecosystem: Environmental > Terrestrial > Soil... | reverse complement strand
ATCCCCACTGCGACCACGACATTTTTGGCTTCATCTATACTGGGCCCAATCAAAAGTGGTGGGCGCCGTTCGACAACCGGCCGGGCTTCCGCATGACCCGCGCCCTGCCCGACTATGTTCCCACCGGGCTGATCTATCCGTTCAGCGAACAGAACCCCAAGATTTTCCGCTGCCCTTACGGCTATGATACCGATCCTGGTAGCAACACGTTTGGAGAGCAGTACCAGATCAGTTATGCTTGGAGTAGTATGACCCACGGCCCCGGGGGAAGATCGCTGACTGCAGTGCAGAAGGGGACAAGCAATGTCGTTGTCGTGTGGGACCACTGTGTCGGGCCGACGTGCTTCGTGCCCGGTGTTTTGGACAACCCCGTCACACGCTGGCCGTGGCAGCGAACCGAGGAGAACCTACCCGCCCATTACCCGCCACGGCACGGGGGCCTCTGCCACTTCTTGTTTTGCGATGGCCATGTCGTCGGCCTGCGTAAAGACGAGATGGTAAACGCCATCTTTTTCATTGATACGCCGCGGGACTGGGAATAAATTCAGTTCAAAGCTGGTTTTCAATTCGTTTTCAAGGAAACTACCTTGATTTATGTTGAATACCAAATGGATGGGTCTTTTCGTGGAAGACCAGTCACCGTCCAAGAACTTCGAAAGAATGGGTTGAAGATATGAATCCAATCCCTCTCAAAATCCCTCACGCGCTAATCAACGGACAACTGTTTGATGAAATCCTTTTTTCCGGCTGCCATCAGAAGGGTGCGGGATTCCTAACCGGTTCCAAATGATTCGAGCCGCTTTTGGACTTCGGCCGATCTTCCGACCAACCACGTAATCAGGATAATTTTCCAGCAAAGCCAATTGCAATGCTTCGGGAAAACGCCCAAAGTTGCGAAAACAAGGCCGATCTGGACAGTCCTGGTTGGACGGATGCGACGTTTGCAGTAGCCTCCGCCGACAGTCTAACGAACTGCTTGCACACGGGTCACATCGACCACCGCGTGTCGCACTTGCTTGGCGTAGCTTTAGCGGCGACCGATGCTGCGGGCCCTCACAAGGGCTGCACATTGCTTTCCAATGTCTGAAAGCAACGAGCCGCGGCGCCAACGCCCGGTGGGTCATGATGTACATGTGCATTCCCCTTTTCTTGCTGGAAAGTGCTTGACTGGCGGCATGGGCGCGCGATAATGCACCGTTCCGGCTCGGCGCTCCCCGTCTGCATACGGCTCGCGTGTTCGCGGCGGGTTCAGGCCGGTCAGGTCGAACACACGTCGCTGCCGGTTCTTGGGATCGGGGCTGAGGCTTTTGCGATCGATCAAGACTAATGCGGATCGGCGTCGCCCGGCGACCGGCGGGGATCGGTCCGAGGAATCTTCGTGCGAGCGCATCGGCGCGCCCGCAGCACGGGTTCTGCTTTGGCACAGGTGATGATCCGACGAAGGTAGAAGCTCATGACACACACGATGCGGCACGGGCGCCGGCCGAGGCGCCCCCGTCCGTTGATGCGCTATCGACCCTGTCTGGAAGTCCTGGAGGAGCGGTTGCCTCTGGGCGACGCCGTGCTGGGACCGCTGGCGGCCCTGGCGCTGGTGTCCACCCGCGCTGTGGCGCCCGCCGCCGCGCCGGCATCATCAACCGCGTCCCAGGCCGGGGCCCCAGCAGCCGTCGGGCGGGCGGGCGATTTCTCCAGTCGAGCCGTCACCAGGCCGGCCAGCTCCGTGGCCTGGCTCGCTCCCTTCGGCGAGGACGAGACCGCGCCGGGACTGGCGTGGGACGCCCTGACGCCGCCCGGGCCCGGCACCGTACGCCGGCGGCGCGCAGCGTTCGCCGCGAGCCCCGCGCCAGCTTCGACGCCGGAAGCGTCGCCCGAGCTGGTGTCCCCCGCGCCAGCCGACCGCGCTGAGCCTCCGGCCCAGGCCGTGCCCGCCCCATTCGCGGCGGGCGTGATGCCCGCCGACCCGAGGTTGCGGATCGCTGCATTTCTGCCGCACACCGCGCCCGCCGCCACCGCCGTCACGCCGGCGCGCCAGGCCCAGGTGAACGGGAACTTCGGCCAGCTGCCGTTGTCCTTCGAGGAGAACATCGGACAGGCCGACGCCCAGGTCCACTTCCTGGCGCACGGGCCAGGGTACGGCCTATACCTGACGGGCACAGAAGCGGTGATGGTCTTGAGCCCGCCGACAGCGCCCACCGCCACGCCGGCGGGCGCCGTCGCGCCGGCCGGCGACCCGGCCGCGCTCCTGCGGCCCGATCTCAATCCACCCCCACAATCCGAGACTCCGCCCGCCGTCGTCCGCCTCCAACTGGCCGGCGCCAACCCCGCGCCCGCGGTCAGCGGCCTGGACCGGCAGCCCGGCCAGGTCAATTATTTCCTGGGCAATGACCCGGCGCAATGGCACACGCACATCGCCACCTTCGGCCGGGTGCAGTACGACCAGGTCTATCCGGGCATCGGCCTGGTCTACTACGGCAACCAGCAACAGCTCGAATACGACTTCGTGGTGGCGCCGGGGGCCGACCCGAGCGCGATCCGCCTGAAAGTCAGCGGCGCTGAGCACCTGGAGATCGACGCGGCGGGGGACCTGCTCATCCGTGCGGCCGAGCCCGGCAGCGCTAGCTCCGGGTTCACCCTCCGCCAGCACAAGCCGTTCGCCTACCAGGAGGTGAACGGCGTGCTCCGGGAGGTGGCCAGCGGCTTCGTGGTCGATCCGGCGAGCGGGGGACGTGAGTCCCCTGTGGTGCGCTTCGCCGTGGCAGCGTACGATCCGGCCTTCCCGTTGGTGATCGACCCGGTGCTGAGTTACTCCACTTATCTCGGCGGCAGCAGCGCTGACCGTGGCAATGGCATCGCGGTGGACCCCACCAGCGGCGATGTCCTCCTCACGGGGTTAACCTCGTCCATGAACTTTCCGACCGCCAACCCGCTGCAGGCCGACAGCGGGGGCGGCGGCGATGCGTTCGTGGCGCGGCTGAGCGCCGATGGGAGCGCCCTGGTCTATTCCACCTACCTCGGCGGCAGCGACTTTGACTATGGCAGTGGCATCGCCGTGGACCCCGCCAGCGGCGACGCCCTCGTCACGGGGTACACCTACTCCACGAACTTCCCGACTGCGAACCCGCTGCAAGCCTCCTACGGCGGGGGCGCCACCGATGCGTTCGTGGCGCGGCTGAGCGCCAACGGAAGTGCCTTGCTCTTCTCCACTTACCTCGGCGGCAACGGCTTTGACTATGGCGATGGCATCGCCGTGGACCCCGGCAGCGGCGATGTCCTTGTCACAGGGTCCACCTCGTCCGCGAACTTCCCGACTGCCAACCTGCTGCAAGCTTCCCACGGCGGTGGCTTCTGGGATGCATTCGTGGCGCGGCTGAGCGCTGACGGCAGCGCCCTGGTCTACTCCACCTATCTCGGCGGCAGCGGAACTGACTATGGCGCTGGCATCGCCGTGGACCCCGCCACCGGCGACGTGCTCGTCACGGGGTTAACCGGTTCCACGAACTTCCCGACCGCCAACCCGCTGCAAGGCACCAACGCGGGCGGCGGCGATGCGTTTGTGGCGCGACTGAGCGCCGACGGCAGCGCCCTGGTCTACTCCACCTACCTCGGCGGCAGCGGCCTTGACGAGGGCTATGCCATCGCCGTGGACCCCGCCAGCGGCGATGCCCTCGTCACGGGGCAGACCTTCTCCACGGACTTTCCGACCGCCAACCCGCTGCAAGGCACCAACGCGGGCGGCGGCGATGCGTTCGTGGCGCGGCTGAGCGCCGACGGCAGCGTTCTGGTCTACTCCACCTACCTCGGCGGCAGCGGGGCGGACTCTGGCAGTGGCATTGCCGTGGACCCCGCCAGCGGTGACGCTCTCCTCACGGGGTGGACCGCCTCCACGAACTTCCCGACCGCCAACCCGCTACAAACCTCTTTCGGAGGCGGCCACGATGCGTTCGTGGCGCGGGTGAGCGCTGACGGCAGTGCCCTGGTCTACTCCACCTACCTCGGCGGCAGCGCGCTTGACGAGGGCTATGGCATCACCATGGACCCCGGCAGCGGTGATGCCCTCGTCACGGGGCGGACCGACTCCACGAATTTCCCGACTGCCAATCCGCTGCAAGCCACCAACGCTGGCGGCGGCGATGCGTTCGTGGCGCGGATCAGTTAGTTGGCGCTGGCGTCCGGCGCCATCGACCGCGGCAGCGGCCCGGCGCGTTCGCCGAAACCCGTGCCAGCATCACGAGGAGGTTTCCCATGAACAAGAAGTTCAATGTTCGTTTTTCGGATGAAGAGCGTGGTGTGTGTCAGGAAATCGTCAAGAAGCTCAAGGGATCATCGGAGAAGGTTCATCGGGCGCAGATTCTACTTAAGACGGATGCCGATGGACCGGGATGGACCGATAGCAGGATTGGCGAGCCTATCACCTGCCACATGCAAAGGATCGAGAATCTCCGCAAGCGAGTTCGACTCCTGTCGGGGATAATTCCTCCATGAAAATCCTTTTCCTGCACGGCTGGCGCTCCGTTCCCGGCGGGGTCAAACCGAGCTACCTCGCCCAACACGGCCACGAGATCATCAACCCGAAGCTACCCGATGACGACTTCGCGGAGGCTGTGCGTATTGCCCAGGCCGAGTACGACCGGCACCGGCCCCAAGTAATCGTCGGTTCTTCACGGGGCGGTGCGGTGGCCATGAACCTTGACAGCGGCGATACCCCTCTCGTCCTGCTCTGCCCGGCCTGGAAGAGCCATGGGACCGCCAGAACCGTCAAACATAACACGACGATCCTGCACTCGCGCGCCGATGACGTGGTGCCGTTTGCCGACAGCGAGGAACTCGTGCGCAACAGCGGTCTGCCTTCCACGGCCCTGGTCGAAGTCGGCACGGATCATCGCCTCGCCGACCCGGAGCCGCTGGCGGCGATGTTGCGGGCGTGCGATACCCGGAAACGAGTGTCACTCCACAACGAACTTCAAATCAACGATTTATGACGGATCATTTCTAATACACTCTGAGACCCCCTACGCAGCTTGTCGCCTCCGTGACTTTCGTGACCTTCTACTAACCCGTCTGTCACTTCGTTGCTCATTGCCCTGCGTTGACCGGAAACGAACTACCTTCTCGATGACTGCAAGCGAATCACACCGACATAAAACCACCGCATGCAACGACCTGGCATTGCCTCATAACGGCTGAGCTTTAGAGCGGACACTATCGAACGGAGTCGACGCCGCCCGGTCAGCGGGCTGCTGGTAGCCACTCCCGAACAAAGCACCGACTAGCCAGGAAGGGCATTTTCCGGAACTCTATAAGGCAAAAGAGAATCCGTGAGACGATTCGTCGCTCGCAGGACTTTCGCTGAAAAAGCCAAGGACGGCGCGGAGAAACCTGGCCGGTAACTCAGATGGATTTCGACGGCCGGAACGGCGGTGGATGAGATTGAGGACATGACCGGGCTGACGCGATGTCCGGTGACGTATCGGAAGAAGGTCGGGCGCGGCCAAACGTGCCAACAAAAATGGATATGAGGCCACGCCAGTCTCGCGGCAGGCGGGCCTCAGCGGCGCCGGGCTCGGAGCCGCCCAAACGGGTTGTTCCCGCGCGGCCTCCCCCGGCGCCCCGCGTCATACGCGGCTGGCGTCACCACTCTCCGGGTTGCGGACGGCAGCGGCTCCTGTCAGCACCCCACGATTCAATGTTGGATAGCCCAGGCAGCGGCCTAGGTTCGCGCTGCGTGGCGGACCAACAACTGGTCTCGAACGAAGACGTGGTTGCTTTCTGTCGCGATGGGGCTGGGACTGGATTCGCACGGCAACACCGAAAAGAGCCCGTAGCTAGGCCTTAAACAAGCGAGAAATCGCAGTGCCAGCCCTGTGTCAATTCATTGAGCCCAAGAAAAAAAGCAGGTTGCGCACAAGACATTCCGTCGAGAAAACCCTTGCCAACGTTCCTTCCGTTGGGTAAATTTAGCTGCTGGAGTTGCAGCCGCGGCCTAGGGGCCGTCCCATCTGGGAAGGATCCTCTTACGGTTAACGTGCGGGACTCATGACCGCTGAACACGACCGGCTCAACGAAGCGCGCGACCAGAAAGGTCCCTGGAAAAAGTGGGGGCCTTACCTCAGCGAACGACAGTGGGGAACCGTCCGCGAAGATTACAGCGAGGGCGGGAACGCCTGGGACTACTTCAGCCACGACCAGGCCCGCTCCCGGGCCTACCGCTGGGGCGAAGATGGCCTGGCCGGCATTTCCGACGACCAGCAACAACTCTGCTTCGCACTTGCCTTGTGGAACGGCAGGGACCCCATTCTCAAGGAAAGGCTGTTCGGCCTTACCAACAGCGAAAGCAACCACGGCGAGGATGTCAAGGAATACTACTTCTATCTCGACAGCACGCCGACCCACTCGTACATGAAGTACCTCTACAAGTATCCCCAGAGCGAATTCCCGTACGCCCATCTCGTTAACACCAGCCGCAGCCTCAGCCGTGACGAATTCGAGTACGAATTGCTCGACACCGGCGTCTTCAATGACAATCGCTACTTCGACGTCTTCGTCGAATTCGCCAAGGACTCGCCCGAAGACATACTCATCCAGATCTCGGTTCACAATCGCGGTCCGGAGCCTGCCGAGCTGCACGTCCTGCCGACGCTGTGGTTCCGCAACACGTGGTCCTCGGCCGGAATCACCGGGAGGCCGAGTATGCAGCGGGCCGGGAACGCGATCAAGGCGGTTCATCCCGAACTTGGAGAACGCTTCCTTTACTGGGAAGGCAACGCGACGCTCCTGTTCACAGAAAACGACACCAACACGCAACGCATCTTCGGCGTGCCCAATTGCGGCCCCTACGTCAAGGACGGCATCAACAACTACGTCGTCCACGGCCAGCAGGACGCAGTCAACCCGGAGGAACAGGGCACAAAGGCCGCGGTACATTTTCGCTTGACGGTGAAACCAGGCGAGTGCCAGGTGGTGCGCGTGCGTTTGTCCAATGTCGCGCCTGGCCAGAACGATCCATTCAGCGATTTCGACGACGTGCTGGAGATTCGCCACAAGGAAGCCGACCTGTTCTACGACGCCGTCATCCCGCGTACACTCACCGCCGACCAGGCCAATGTCATGCGGCAGGCCCTGGCCGGCATGATGTGGACCAAGCAGTATTATCACTACGACGTGGACAGGTGGCTCAAGGAACGTGGCTCCAACCCATTCGAGGAGAACCGCAAGCCGGCGCCGCGCAACGACCTTTGGCACCACATGTACAATGGCGACATCATCTCCATGCCCGACAAGTGGGAGTATCCCTGGTACGCGGCCTGGGACCTCGCCTTCCACGTCCTCGCCTTGACGTTGGTGGACCCGGACTTCGGCAAGGAGCAATTGAAGCTGATGCTGAGCGACCGCTATCTGCATCCGAACGGACAGATCCCGGCCTACGAATGGAACTTCAGCGACGTCAACCCGCCGGTCCACGCCTGGGCGACAGGCTTCATTTATCGCCTGGAAATGGCGCAAAAAGGGGAAGGCGACATCAACTGGCTCAAGCACTGTTTTCACAAGCTCCTCCTCAACTTCACCTGGTGGGTCAATCGCAAGGATCGCACCGGCCGCAACGTCTTCGAGGGAGCTTTTTGGGCCTCGACAACATTGGCGTCTTTGATCGCAGCGCTCCGCTGCCGACCGGGGGCTATCTGGAACAGGCCGACGGCACCGCGTGGATGGCCCTTTTTGCCCAAAACATGCTGGAAATCGCCGTCCAACTCGCTCTGCACGATGCCGAATACGTAGATATGTGCCTCAAGTTCCTTGAACACTATCTGTGGATTGCTTCCTCGATGCTGCATTGCGGTCAAACGGGGATGTGGGATGAAGAGGACGGCTTCTTCTATGACGTCCTGCGCTGGCCCGATGGACGCGCGGAGCGGCTCAAGGTGCGGTCGATGGTGGGGCTGTTACCGCTTTGCGCGGCAACGGTCTTCGAGGGGAAAGTGTTCGCGAAATACCCCGAGTCGCGAGCGCGCGTGGATAGGTTTATTGCCAGCCGTCCTGAAATACACAGCGCCATTCACGATGGCTTCAAGCCGGGAGTAGGCGGTCGGCTGATGTCGTCCATTCTGGACGAACGGAAGCTTCGCCGCGTGCTGGCCAAGCTACTTGACGAGAACGAATTCCTCAGTGAGTTCGGCATCCGCTCGCTGTCGCGTTACCATGCCGAGCACCCCTACGTCAGGCATGTCGACGGCCGAGAGTACCGAGTCTCGTACCTGCCCGCCGAGTCCAACACCGGTATGTTCGGCGGCAACTCGAACTGGCGCGGCCCCATCTGGATGCCGGTCAACGGCCTGATCATTCGCGCCCTGTTGCAGTATTACCTGTACTACGGCAATGATTTCACCGTGGAATGTCCGACAGGTTCGGGGCGGCGAATGAATCTCCATGAGGTAGCCGAGGAGATCTCGCGCCGGCTGGCAAACATTTTCTTGAGAGCCAAGGACGGCCGCCGTCCCGTCTACGGCGGCACGCGGAAGTTCCAGGAAGACCCGCACTGGCGTGATCTTATCCTCTTCTACGAGTATTTCCACGGCGACAACGGCGCAGGCCTGGGCGCCAGCCACCAAACCGGCTGGACCGGTATCGTCGCCCGCCTCATGCACCTCTTCGCGACCACCACGGCCGAGCAGGTGCTCGAGTTAGGCAAGATGGCAGCGGTGGTGGACGTGCACAAGAGCCGCACAGTCGAGACAGCGGGCACTGCCAAGATTGGTGCCAGGTAGGATGCAGAGAAAACACTAGATCCCATGAGCAACCCAGAGGCGCCCGGCAATACCGTGATCGCCTTTGAAACAGGCGATATCCCTCACGTGTTGTCTCAGATTGCCCGCCTCGGAGAGGGTCTCAAGGCGGAGTTTGACCTGATTGCCGGGCGCATGAGCTGGCTGGTTATTGCGGAGTCGTTCATTTTCTCCGCGTTTGCGACGGCGACCGCGAGCTACCGGCCCGATCACCCCCTCGCTGGCATGTTGCGGTACCTTGGCTGGATCTTGCCCTTTGTCGGCATGTTCATGGCGGCATGCGTCTATGTCGCGATCCTCGCGGCCCTGAGCGCCGTCCACACGCTGAAGAACCAGCGTGATCGAATGATGGCGGGATTGCCCAGCCAGTTGCGGATTGACCTGATTTCAGCGCACAGCCGAGAACAACTATGGGGGAACTTGCCAACCCACACTATCCCTGCCCTTCTCTTCGTGGTGTGGGCGGTAGCATACGTGTTCGTGATAATCTGACGGTTTGCGACTTCCGGGCGTGCCAGGAACTCGCCAGGCGCCGATGCCGTCGATCAGCGCGCCGGCCCGCTCTTCGACACCGTCACTGCCACACTATCCGCGGGAGGAGGTTTTCGCCTAGGCGATGCAGCTTCGTGGTGCCCGCTTGCATGCTCCAGTGCCAGCACAGATCGGTGGTGTCCCCCTTGCGTTGCCGCGCTAACGGCGTGTGAATGGGGGGGCAGCTTGTATCGCGGCGTGCTCGGGAACAACAGCCACTCGTGTAAGGTCCACACATGATCCGTGAGAGGTGCCGCCATCGCCGGCGTCCGCGCCCGATACCGCCGCGGCCCGATTTCCTCCTGCAACGTCCGCACCGGCCAGCAGTCGGTTTGGAGACGCTTGAGCAAATCACGTTGGTCGCGCCCGGAAGGCCTCGGACTCTATTCAGCGCGGAAGATGTACAGGCTAACCTTGGCGAAACGGCAGCCCAATCCGGAACACGTCTCCGATAACAGGGGCCAATAGAAACAGGGAAATTTCAGAGTTTGTGTTAACGGCTGTGTCGAGGTTTCGCGTCCCTTTCGGGGACCCGGTTGATTTGGAGCGAAATTGGCAGATAGGAAGGGTCCGAAAGGGACCCCGATTATATCATCAGATTTTCAGATTTCGCACCAATCCTCAAAGAATCACAAATATTTTTGAAAGTTTATCCGACCGGCCATTCGCCCGCTGTTGACGTCAACGGCTCCCGGCGGGCCAACCTGACCGATGGCGACGTCAATCCAACTCAAGATTCCGAAATTGACCCTGCCCGTTCAGAGTGGCGGCCCACACTTTGTGAGAGGCCTGGTGCTCTGATGGACCAAAGGAAATCTTGGTGCCAATGCCAAAATCCAGATTCTGGATGCTTTCCAGTGCATCCACGAGTTTCTCCGTGGTGATTTCCGGCCCCGCTTTTTCCAGTCCCACGCAAAGCAGCCGGGCTGCAATGTAGCCCTCCAGGGAAACGAAGCCTGGTTGTTCCGCCGGAAAGTACCGTGCCAGCCGTTGGCGGTATTCCAAGACTCCCGTGGCGCCCGATTCGAAAAACGGTACTACCTGAGTGACAATCACGCCGTCGGCGTATTTCGGTCCCAATTCCTTGAGCGCATCAGCTAGGGCATCGCTGTTGACGAAGGAGACGCTAGTAAAAATCGGGTTCACTCCCTTGTCTACGATACGCTTGATGAAAGCAGCTGCCTGCCGATAAGTGGGCACCATGACGACTGCCTTGATTTGGTCCTTGTGTTCCAGGAGGCCGCTGACCGCCGCGTCGAGGTCCATGGAGTTGCGTTCATAGCCGACGCGGACAATTTGCTTCGAGTCAACGCCGGCCTTACGCAGCGCCTTGGCGACGCCGCTGAAGCCCGCGTCGCCATAGCCGTCCCGCTGGGCGAAAACAGCGATCTCCTCGGGTTTGACGCGGCGGACCGTCAACAAATATTGGACGATAGCCGCCGTCTCCTCGGCGTAACTGGCGCGGTAGTTGAAGACGTAACGATCCGGGGGATCGCGGCGCAGCAGGCCAGCGCCCGTGAAGGCCCCGAAGAAAACGCGCTTGTGCGCCAAGGCAAGGGGCAGTGCCACCTCGGCTGTCGGTGTGCCGACGTTGCCCGCGAAAACGAACACGGGACGCTGGTCGATCATGTCCTTCATGGTTGCAGCGCAACGCTCGGGCTCGTAACCGTCGTCCAGGGCCAGGAGCTTGAGCTTGCGCCCATGAATGCCTCCGGCAGTCTCATTGATGTGGTTCAGATACGTTTCCATGCCGATCTGCATGCCGCGCCCCAGTTCCTTGGCCGGTCCGGAAAACGGGGCGCTCATGCCCAGCGTGATCTCCGTCGCAGTGACTCCGGGTGCGGTCGCTGTCAAAGCGTGTGTGTCGGCTGGTGCCGCCGGCGCGGTCGCGACTGCCTTGCTGTCAGAGAGCTGCCCCTTACCACCCCATGCCAGCCAGGCGGCCAAGGCTACGCCAGCGATGACGACACCCGCCGCGAGGACCAAAAGCCAACGGCGGGACGAGAAGACAATTTGCTGTGACGCCGCAGCGCTCGCGCGAGTCGCCGACCGTGCCGCCACCGTAGCGCTGTCGCTGGGCAGGTCAATGCGCGTTGGGCCCGACAGGGCGGCGAGAACGGCGTGCAAGTCGGCGCACATGTCGGCGGTGGACTGATACCGGTCCACAGGCCCTTTCGCCATGGCGCGGGCGATAATCCGAGCACAGGCTTCCGGAATCGTCTGGTCCAGCGACCGGGGGTCGGGGATGGGGCCATGACAGTGGGCGTACGTCAGCTGGGACACGCCATCGGAATTGTGGTATGGGCTTTTTCCGGTCAACAAGTGGTAATAGGTCGCTCCAAGAGAGTAAATATCGCTGCGCGGGTCAAGCGGTTTAGCCTCGCACTGCTCCGGACTCATGTAAAAAGGCGTGCCGACGACCATGCCCATTTGTGTGAATCCATGGCTGCTTCTGTTCACCGATTTGGCCAACCCGAAGTCGGCGACTTTGATCGAGCCATCCACCGCGCGCATGAAGTTGGCAGGCTTGATGTCGCGATGGATCAACCCGGCGGCATGTGCAGCGCCGACGCCCTTGCAGGCATCGATGAGCGCCTTCGTGGCTTCCAGCACCGACAGGACGCGTCGCTCCGTCAACCGGTCCTCGAGGCTGCCGCCGGCGACATACTCCAGCACCAGATAAGTCATCGCTTGCTGCTGGCAGACTTCGTAGATGGCCACCACGTTGGCGTGATTGATCTTGCCCGCTGATTTGGCCTCCGCCACAAAACGCGCCAGCGCCGTCGCATCGGCCGCCAGATTATCCCCGAGTACCTTGATCGCGACATCGCGCTCGATCAACGGATCATGAGCCCTCAGGACGACTCCCATCGCACCGCGCCCCAGCACACTCGTAACCTGGTACTTCCCCAAAGTTTTCCCGACCCAGGCTTCAGCCCCGGCCGCGGAACCAGGCGCCGGCGCATCGGCGGAGGTGCTGTGTGGCACAGACACGGTTTCGGACAAACCGCTTTCTGGTGTTTTTTTTTCGGCCGATTGACGTTCCGTAACCGATTTTTTGGAATCTTCGGGTGTCATTCGAAGTCTTCCTCAAGTGGATTTCAGGCGCCGAGTGCCAGCCCTCCCTATCACGGCATCATGCGCATTAACGCTAACTTCATTGTCGCGAAATTTCGCTCCATATCAACTAGGTTCCCGAAAGGGACGCGAAACTTCGTCACAGTAGTTAACACGAGCTCTGAGATTTCCCTGTTTCTATTGGCCCATGTCATCAAGGACTTGCCCCAGATTTGGCCGCCGTTGCGCCAACGTTCGCCCGTTCCGCCACTGATGGCCCGGGCCGATTATGCGGCACCGCCGGCGATGTCAACATTTCGCCTGTATTCCCTACGGCAGAGCCCCGCTCCGTCGGCGCTTTCCCGTTGCTGGATAAGGGCGGCGACGTTGACGGCACGGCGTGGCCTACCGCACGGCCCTCAAAACCAAAGCCATGAGAGCAAGAGGAACGGGACAACGTCCGCACCTTCGAGCGGGGTAGCTACGAATCATGTCGTGCGCCCGTGTTCCGCCCCGACACGCATGCATAGGTAGAACACCCGGGGAGCACTTCGCTATAATGCGGCAGTTCTACCTGGACAGGGGCAGTCGATAGGCCCCTGTCGGGCCACGTTTGTGAAGGAGTCGAACGATGGCGAACAAGGAATCAGCGACCAAGAACGAATCAGAATCCCGGGTACAAGTTGGCGTCGCGCAAGGGGCCGAAACGGACAGGGATGTGGTTGGCGGTTCGGAGGCCGAAGGCGGCGGCTCCTCCGAGCGCTGCTCTTATGTGGTCGGCATCGGGGCGTCCGCCGGGGGGTTGCAGCCGCTGCAGGAATTCTTCGGCAACATGCCACAGGGTAGCGGCCTAGCCTTTGTCATCGTCCAGCATCTCTCGCCAGAATTCAAAAGTCTCATGAGCGAGCTGCTGTCCCGGCGGCACACCAGCATGGCTCTGCACCATGTCGAGCACGGCATGCCGCTGGAGCCCGACTCGATCTACCTGACTCCGCCCAAGA
>Ga0306922_10004369_pt1 | contig 13385 bp, 12 predicted proteins | sample sta12Cox44000082_FD_203758 | JGI IMG/M metagenome (GOLD analysis project Ga0306922, IMG submission 203758) | Lab enrichment of tropical soil microbial communities from Luquillo Experimental Forest, Puerto Rico - statoxic.12C.oxic.44.000.082 (v2)... | ecosystem: Environmental > Terrestrial >... | reverse complement strand
AGGACCCAACATCGAGGCAATGCCGATGCGATCGGCTCCGCGGCCCCGGAGTGTCATTTCTACTTTGCGCGCCCGGTGCCATTTCTATCTTGCGCCGACATTTTAAAGACTGGCCTCCGCCAGTGGCAGACCTATTGGCGCATGTTCACAGATATAACCCGTCCCCTCGGTACCATCAGCACCTCGAACCGGCACCGCCGGGGGTTGATGGGGGCCGCTTTTATGGCATCGCAAAGATCCACGACATGAACGGTTATTATAGCTGTGCGCGCGACTTCCAGCCGCGCCGATTGTATCCACGGCCCCGCGCGGAATCGATGACCGTCGACGCCTTCCGCACCGAAACCGCCCTCATGCTGGAACGCCTCGGCCACCCTGTGATCAGCAACATCAGCGACATTGTCACGCTCAACAAGGGTGCAAATACGTCGCCGCCTGCGGGCCGCCGACCGGCCAGATACGCGGGCCAGGACCAATCAGCCGATCTTTGCCAGCATTTCGGCTTTGAGAAACCGCTCGATCAGCAGCGTGAAGACGACTGAGGGAACCAGCAGCGCCAGTGCGGTGATCGCGGCGATCTGATAATTTCCGGCGAGGCTCGCCGTGAGCATGAGGAGCGGCAAGGTGGTTACATCCGAGAAAGACAAGATCGCGCTTTGCCCAAGGCGCGACTTTTGTCGTCGAGCCCTCCGATGCCCACTCTATTACAAATATCCTGTATGTCACATTCTCGTTCGGCGCCGGTTTGTCAAAGGACATCCTTCTTTTCCTCGGTTGGCTGTTCGGTCTGCTGCTGAACCTCCTCGGCCTTTTTTTGGACGGTCTCGGCTACCTTCTCGATGACGATCTCTTCGACCTTCTTCTGGAGCTTCTGTGCCTGCCCACCCTGATTCTGAACAGCTTCCGCCACCTGTTGCTGGACCGTTTCGACCACTTGAGCAACGACCTTCTCCGCTACCTGGTCGTGGACCTCCTCTGCGACCTCGACGGCTTGCGGTTTGTCCGTCTCCTTGGCGACCTCTGCGCTTACCTCTGTCACCGCATCCATCCCCTTTTCCAGGACCTTGTCCGCCTCGACCGCAGTGAACCCCTGAATCAGAAAGGCGATGACGCCGGTCCAGCCGGTCTGATGGCTGGCTCCGATGCCTGCACCGGTGTCCCCATGGAAGTACTCGTAGAACAGGACGTGGTCGTGCCAGTGCTCATCGTTCCACCGGTTGTGATTGCCGTGGGCGGGCCGACGTTCTTCCTCGTTGCGGATAAACAGGCGCGACAACCGTCGCGCGATCTCCTGGCCGACCTCCAGGAGGTTCAGTTGACGGCCTGAGCCGACTGGACACTCGACCTTGAAGTTGTTGCCCAGGTGGGCAAATTGGTTGACCAGGGCGCGGATCAGGATGAGCTGCATTGGCATCCAGATCGGTCCGCGCCAGTTGGAGTTACCCCCAAACATCCCGCTGTCCGAATCGCCCGGGACGTAGCCGACCCGGTACTCCTGTCCGCCGGCATTGAAGACATAGGGGTGCTCGGCGTGATAGCGCGACAGCGAGCGAATCCCGTAGGGGCTCAGGAACTCGTTCTCGTTGAGCATGTAGCCGAGCATCCGGCGGAGCTTGTCCGGGTTGACAAGGGAAAGGATCCGGCTACCGCCCGCCCCCACCTCCAGCGGAACCGTGATAGTCGCCGCCGTATACGGGTGCTGTTCCAGAAACCACTGCGCCTCCTCGAAAAAGCGCGGCAGCCGTTCCCGCAGGTCGGGGGGCAACACCGTGATCGCCGCCATCGGCAGCAGCCCAACCAGGGAACGGACCTTGAGCCGGGCGCCGTTGCCGTCGGGAAAGCGCAGCACATCGTAATAGATACCATCCTCTTGGTCCCAGAGTTTGACTCCGGTAAAACTCAAATTGTCGATGGCTGAGGCGATCCACAGGAAGTGCTCGAAGTATTTCAGCGCCATCGCCTCGTAGTGGGGGTCGTCCTCCACCGCGAGCTCGACCGCAATCTGCAGCATCACCGACGCAAAGACCGCCATCCAGGCTGTGGCATCCGATTGCTCCAGACGCCCGCCTGTCGGCAGCGGGCTGCTGCGATCGAAGACCCCTATGTTGTCCAGGCCAAGGAAGCCTCCCGAGAACACGTTGTTGTCATCCGGATCCTTGCGGTTCACCCACCAGGTGAAGTTCAGTGACAGCTTGTCGAAGCAGAATTTGAGGAAGGCAACGTCCCCGCGCCCGCGCAACTGTTTGTCATAGTTGTACACAGCCCAGACCGCCCACGGGTGTACTGGGGGATTGACGTCGTTAAAGTTCCACTCGTAGGCCGGCATCTGGCCGTTGGGATGCAGGTAATGGTGGCCGAGGAATAGCCGCAGCTGCTCCTTGGCGAAATCAACGTCCACCAGGGACAAAGCGATGGTGTGGAAGGCGAGGTCCCAGACGGCGTACCAGGGGTACTCCCACTTGTCCGGCATGGAGATGACGTCCGCGTTGTACATGTGGAACCAGTCCTTGTTGCGGACTTGGGCGCGCACTCCTTCCTCGGGCTTATCGCCGTGCTCCCGCAGCCACTGAGCCACGTCGTAATAGAAATACTGCTTGCTCCAGAGCATTCCTGACAGTGCCTGGCGCATCACGTGTGCCTCATCCCGGCTCAGCGTATCCGGCGCTATGCCTGCATAGAAAGCATCCGCTTCTGCCCGCCGGGTCTTGAGCGGGGCCTCGAACGCATCGCCGAAGGGAGCCCGCAACCGGTCGGGAGGCTCGTCGGTCAGCCGCAGTCGGACCGTCTGAGTTCCTTTCGCCGCCACGGTAAGGCGATAATCGGCAGATGCCTTGGTGCCGTGCAATTCGGGGTTGATGGCGTTCTTGTTCCCGTGGACGATGGCGCGGATGATGCCGTCCTTGCAGTACGGCTGCTGATTGGGCTGATTGAAGGCGCGCTGGGTATTGGTTTCATTTTCGGTAAAAAGCAGATCGACCACACCTTCACAGTAGAGGAATCGTTCCCCAAGGAGACGATGCCGGGCGGCGACGGCCCGCATGTCCGCGCCGGCAGCGAGGATCTTCAGCTCCGGTTTCTCTTCCCTGCGACCCCACGACCAGGTGTTGCGAAACCAAAGGGTGGGCAGCACGTGGATCTCGGCCGGCTCGGGGCCCCGGTTGCAGACGGTGATCTGGATCAGGATGTCCTCCGGCTCGACCTTGGCGTATTCGACGATAACGTCAAAGTATCGGTCGTCATCGAATATGCCGGTGTCCAGCAATTCATACTCGGCGGCCTTTTTGTCGCGCGCCCGGTTGGCATCGATGATGGTCTGGTACGGGTACGCGGCCTGCGGATACTTGTAGAGGTACTTCATGTACGAGTGGGTTGGCGTGCTATCGAGGTAGAAGTAGTACTCCTTGACGTCCTCGCCGTGGTTACCCTCACTGTTGGTCAGTCCGAACAACCGTTCCTTGAGGATCGGATCGCGCCCGTTCCAAAGCGCCAGCGCGAAACAGAGCAACTGGCGGTTATCGGAGATGCCGGCGAGCCCGTCCTCACCCCACCGGTATGCCCGGTACTGCGCGTTATCGTGGGTGAAGTAATTCCAGGCATCGCCATTGGAGCTGTAATCTTCACGTACGGTCCCCCACTGCCGCTCGCTCAGATACGGCCCCCACTTCTTCCACGCGGCTCGTCCTTCGCGGTCTTCCTCGAGCCGGGTCAGTTCCGCGCCGGATTCGTTGGTCTCATTCGTCTGCATGGCTCTCTCCCCGCTTGAGCTAACACCGCCTTATCGGCCGGTGCCAATAACTGGTATCGCAACCTAGCCTACACGCAACGCCAGTGCGTCATGGCTTCGGCGAAAGAGGGAGGTGGCACCAGGAGCCGTTGCGGCAACGCTTTCTGGCGTGTCCCCTCGCGTCCTTAAAGGATATCACACGACATTGAAGGGTATGTACGGTTCTGTCAGCCGATTTTGGCCAGCATTTCGGCTTTGAGAAACCGCTCGATCAGCAGCATAAAGCCGACCGCGGGGACCAGCAGCACCAGCGCCGTGATCGCGGCGATCTGGTAATTTCCTGCGAGGCTGGCGGTGAACATGACGAGCGGCAGGGTGGTCACGTCCGGCACCCCGACAAAATAGGTGCCGGTAAACTCGTCGAGCGATTCGAGAAAGACAAAGATGCCACTCGCCGTCACTCCCGGCATCGCCAACGGCAGGGTCACGGTCAGCGCGGTGTGCAAGGCCGACGCTCCGATATTGCGGGCGGCGAGCTCGAGCTCAGGATCGATTGCCGCGAACGCCGCCGTGGCGATCCATACCGCGATCACCAGCCCATGGGCGGCATGCACGAGGACGACGCCGGCAATCGTTCCGTTGAGCCCGACCATGTAAAACAGGCGGGCGATATTGAAATAGACGGCGAGGTTCGGAAACGCCTGCGGCAGCAGCAGGAGCAGCAGGATGAGGCGGCGTCCGGGCACCTGCGCACGTCCGAGCGCATAGCCCGCCGGGACGGCCAGCAGCAGACAGACCAAGACTGTGATGGAGGCGATCAGCACGCTCGTGCCGAGCGCCGCAATGGTGTCGCTGGTCGGCTTGAACACCTCGCCCCAATATTTAAAACCCCAGGTCAGCGGCAATTTGTGCGGGAAATACCATTGGATCGCCACCGCCCACAGTACGAGATTGGCGAGCGGCCCGAAGATCAGGAAAGCGAGGCCGCCGAGCAGACCGCCGCGCAACAGCCAGCCCAAGGCTGCCCTCATAGCCCGCCGCCGCTCGCCAAATTGCGTCGCAGATAAATCCAGGCCGCCAGACCGGCGATTGCGTAGGAGACAAAGGCCAGCGCATTGGCGACGCCATAGTCGCCGTAGGAATTGACGCGGAACGCCATGTCGACCGTGATCATCGTCGGCGAGCCGCCGCTGATCATGATCGGCACCGACAACACCGAAAGCATCGTGACAAAGGCCAATGTCAGCCCGACCACCATCACCCCGGCGACTTGTGGCAGGATGATTTCGACGAGGATGCGCAATCCGCCGGCGCCGAGGTTGGCGGCGGCTTCGATCGTCGCACGGTCGAGCGAGGCCATGGCGCCCGACACCAGCAGTGCGACAAACGGCGTCTCCTTCCAGACAAAGGTAACGATGATGCCGCGCCAGTCGAGCAGCCCCGCCAGACTGCCTACATCGACGAGCCCCAATGTCGCGAGCGTGTTGTTCATCAGGCCGTTTTTGGCGAGGAAAGTGCGCATGCATTGCGCGGCGACGATGAACGGGATGAACAGCGGCCAGCGATAGAGGCTTTTCAGGACCGCCACCGCTGCGGGATGGGCACCGAGCACCAGATAGCCGCCGATCGCCGCCGCAAACAGTCCGGTCAGCACCGTCGAAGCGACGACGATGACCACGGTGAAGACGATGTCGTTCCCATAGAGTTCGAATGCCTTGGCGAAATTGTCGAGGCTCGGCGCTCCCTCCTTGGTGGTGAAGGCCGATACCAGCGACATGCCGAGCGGATAGACGAACAGCGCCAGCACCATCGCCAATGCCGGTGCAACCAGCAGCAGTTGGCCGGACCGTCTATCCTCCCTCACGATCAACTGGCTGCATTGGCTGGATCAGGGCCGCAAGATTCTCCCTCGCCCCGCTTGGCGGGGAGAGGGTTGGGGTGAGGGGCCTCTTGATGCTTGTACAAAACACCGCCACTGCGGATGATCCCCGCCCCTCACCCGGAACTGGCGCGCCATTCACGCGCAGCGTCCATTGCGCATCCCTGGCGTCCTCTGCGCTGAAGTGTTGTTCACTGAACCTTGCGCTCGTAGCTCTCCAAGATGTCGTTGAAGTAGGGCGCAAGCGGGAAGGGCTTGCCTTTACTGGCGAGGTCCTCGGGTGTCACATCGACAAAGAGCTTGCCCCAGCTCGCCTCGTCGAGCTGCGGCTTGACTGCGGCGGCGTCGATGCCCGGGTACCAGTTGAAGCGTTTGACGATGCCGTCGGCCTGGACCTTGGGGCTCGTCGCCAACGCGATGAACTCCTCGGCAGCCTTGGCATTGGCAGCCTTGGCCGGGACGACGTAATACATCGGCTGACCGGGCATGCCCGGCCCGATCAGCTTTAACTTAACGTCCGGCGGGATCTTGCCTTCGCTTTGCCAGGTGTAGAACATGTCGACCCAAACCGGGCCCATCGCGATCTCGCCGCGATTTAGCATGTCGAGCGTCCCGGCATTGCCCGGCGTTAACACCACATTTTTGTTGAACGCCGCGAGCTCGGCGAGGACCGGATCCCAGGTCTTCTTGGTGTCAGGATTGTACGGACCCTTGATAAGCCGGTCGGTGTCGGGCGAGTGCGCATAGATCCAGCCGACGATGAAGCTCACCCCCGACATGCCGCCCTTGATGCCGTTATAGCCGAACTTCTTCGGGTTTGCCTGGACCCATTTTTCGAGCTCGGCGTATGTTTTTGGTGGGTCGCCGACCATCGCCGTATTGTAGGCGATGGCGGTCTGGCTGTTGAACATCGGCATCACATAACCGCCGACATCGGTGCCGAGCGCGTTCTTCGCAGCTTCGGAAGTCACAAGCTTGCCGGTAGGGATCTCTGCCGAATAGCAGGCGAGCAGCCCTTTGCCGACCATCTCGCCCGCTGCCTTCTGGTGGATGACCGCAACGTCGATGTCCCAGGCGGGGTTGCCCTTCTCGGCTTCGAGCTTCTCGTAGATCTTTTGCGAGCCGGCATCACCCGGTCCGGTGCCGACCGCTCTGACGGTGACACCCGGGTGCTCTTTCTCGAACATCGGTCCCAGATAGTCCTTGACGTAATCGACCATGTTCTGGTCGCCGGCAGTGACGACGTTCAAGGTCACTGCTTGCTGTGCCGTCGCCGGCGGACTCAAAACGAGCGCCGCCAGTGCGGCAAATACGATACTGATACGTTGCATGCCTGCCTCCCGTGGATTTACCGAGTGTGTTGAACCGGATAGAGATGCAGCGCCGACGCCGGCAAGGCGATACCGATCGTGTCACCGATCGCCAGCCGACGCTGGTCGTCCACCAGATATTGGTGAGGTCCGACGCAGATCGCATAGCGATAAAAGCCTCCGGGATAAGAGGCTTGGGTGATCCGTCCGCGCAGCACCAAGCAGCCGGCGAGCGGTTGATCGGGCGGGCAGAGCCGTGCCTGCTCGCTGCGGAAGTGAGCGACCGCTGCGGTGGCAGGGGCCATCTGCCCCATGCCGTCGGTGACAAAGCCCGACTGCTCAATGGCGACACCGCAATTGAACGGACCTTCGGCGATGACGATCTGCCCTTCGGCGCGGCTCAGCATGAGCGGCACGACATTGGCGGCACCCATGAAGCCGGCGACGAAAGGTGAGTTTGGCCGATTGTAGATCTCCTCCGGGGTGCCGATCTGCACGACATGCCCGGCATCGAGGATGGCGATGCGGTCGGCCATCACCATCGCCTCCTGGCGGTCGTGCGTGACGTGCACCGTGGTGATGCCGAGATCCTGCTGCAATGTCTTTATCTCGTGCCGTACCTCCTCGCGGATGCGCGCGTCGAGGTTGGAGAGCGGCTCGTCGAGCAAGAGGATCTGCGGGTTTATCGCCAGCGCACGGCCGAGCGCCACGCGCTGGCGCTGCCCACCGGAGAGCGCCGTCACCTTGCGCTCGTCCAGTCCCTCCAGGCGCAGCATGGACAGAAGAACGGCAATCCGCTCAGCGATCTGGGCCCGGCTCACCCGCCGCAACTTCAACCCGTACGCCATGTTCTGAGCCACCGTCATGTGCGGCCACAGCGCGTAGGACTGGAATACCATCGCAATGTTGCGTTTGTCGGGCGGCAGACGGGTGATGTCGCGGTTGCCGACAGATATCGAGCCGCTCGCCACCGCGACAAAGCCGCAGATCGACCTCAGCAACGTCGTCTTGCCGCATCCAGAGGAGCCGAGAAGTGCGATGAACTCGCCGCCCTCGGCATTCAATGAGACACCATCGAGCACGCAATGAGCGCCGTAGCACACGCGAGCCTCGTGCACTTCGAGCGACGTCGCCGATGAGGCCATGACTTCAGAGCAGCGCGAGCCGGACCAGTTCCTCTCGCAACGCGCCCGGTGTCGTAAAATGAATGCCGTGGATGCCGAACGGCCGCGCCGCCTCGGCATTGGCCGCGACGTCGTCGATATAAACCGCCCTGCGCGGATCGATCGCGAAGCGCGCCAGCATGATCTCGTAAATGCGCGGGTCGGGTTTAATGACCCCGACCTCGCCCGAAATCACCATGCCGCGGAACCAGCGTAGGAAATCAAACCTTTCGAAGGCCGGTGGAAAGGTCTCGGCCGAAAAATTGCTGAGCAGGTAGAGTGGCGTGTCGCGGTCGCGCAGCTCGGCGAGGATGTCGACCGCGCCGGTGATCGGCCCAGCCATCATTTCGTCGAAGCGGGCACCGTAGGCATCGATCAGTTCGGCATGTTGAGGATGCTCGCGCTTGAGCAGACGAGCGCCCTCGGCAAAGCTGCGCCCGGCGTCCTGGCGCCGGTTCCATTCATGGGTGCAGACATTTGCCAGAAAATGCTCCATCGCGGTCTCGTCGCCCGAGAACAGCTTGCGGTAGAGATGCCGAGGATCCCAATCGATCAGCACACCGCCGAGATCGAAGACCACGACGCTTCGGTCCGCCTTCGTCATTCGCCTGCTCTCGACATTCCAACCCCCAACACGATAACAGGGGCCGTTTCGACGGTCCAACAGCCCCGTCGATCTGGCCCCATCTCGAAGAGGGAAGCGATGTAATGCTGGCGTCAATTTGGCTGCGGTTGAGCGACCAACAGAAAGCATCGCTCAGAGCGTTGACCGAGCGGTTGGCGGGTGCGCACGGCACCGTGCCGTTTGAGCCCCATCTGACGGTGTGCAGCCCGCAATCGGGGGCTTCGTGGGACGCCGCCGCGGAGTATGTGCGAGGCAGCAAGGCGTTGCCCCTCCGCGTCGGGAAAAAGCGCATCTCGTTTTCGACGACGGCGCCGATGATGGCCGTCGTGATCGATGTCGAGGACACCCCCGGCCTTCGGGCATTTCGCGAAGAACTGCGACGGCTCACCGGCGCGGTCGAACCGCCGCCGCCGCATATCAGCCTCCTCTACGCCGTGGATGCAACCGGTCGGCAGCCGAGCTGGTCATCAGACGAGCGCGCGCTGAAGAACATCGCCGAGGAATGCGTGCAGCGCGTCGGCGCAAGCGAATTTGTTCTCGACCATCCGGTCATCGTCGCTCCCGATGGCGAGTGGACGAACATCAGGAGCTGGCGGGTGGTGCGGACATTGTAGGCGAGCGACGCCGCAGACCGACGAGGCTGGCACGCCTCCTGTGGTTAGTCCATAGTTGCCGGCGACGACAGAGAGGATGGCGAGCATGTCCGAGTTGCACCGGTTTCTCGACGAAGCGCGCGCGCTGTTACCCGCCGCCGTGGCATTGCGCCGCCGCATTCATCAGAAGCCCGAGCTGGGCCTCGACTTGCCGCTGACCACCGAGGCGGTGCTCGACGGGCTCAAAGGCCTCGATGTCGGCATCGCCCGCGGGCCTTCGACCTCGGGCTTGATCGTGACATTGAACGGCGCCAAGCCCGGCCGCACGATCCTGCTGCGCGGCGATATGGACGCCCTGCCGATGCCGGAAGACACCGGGCTTGATTTCGCGAGCGAGTTTCCCGGGCGCATGCATGCCTGCGGCCACGATTCTCATACCGCGATGCTGGTTCAGGCGGTGCATCTGCTGTACCGGCACAAGGACGAGCTCGCCGGCACCGTTAAATTCATGTTCCAGCCCGGCGAGGAGGGGCACGGCGGGGCTCGGCTGATGATCCAAGACGGCCTGCTCGACACGGATCCCAAACCCGATGGCGCCTTCGCGTTGCATATCTGGCCCAACGTCAAGGCGGGCGCGCTCGTCAGCAAGCCGGGTCCGATGCTGGCCTCGGCCGATGTTTGGACCATCACGATCAGGGGACGCGGTGGTCACGCCGCGATGCCGCATGACGCCACCGACCCGATCCCGGTCGCGTTCGAGATTGGGTTGGCGCTGCAGACCATGGTTACCCGGCGGGCAGATGTATCCGATCCCATAGTGCTCACATGCACCAGGGTTACCGCCGGCACCACCAACAATGTCATTCCCGAGTCGGCCGAGATGGGCGGTACGATACGAGCGACCTCCGAGGCGGCCCGAGAGCGGGCGCATGAGGGGCTTCGCCGGGTCGCCGCAAATGTCGCCGCGGCGCATTTGTGCGAGGCCAATGTCACGATCCGGCGGGGCTACCCGGTCACGGTCAACGACCACGGCTTTGTCGAGTTCGCCCGCGCCGTCGCCACCGAGCTTCTCGGTGCGGACAATTACGTCGACCGGCCGGCGCCGATAATGGGCGCCGAGGATTTCTCCTATGTCCTTCAGCGCATCCCCGGCTGCATGATGTTTCTTGGAGTGATGCCGGATGGCCATGACGGGCACGACCACGTGGCGCCGTGCCACTCCAACCGGATGATCTTGAACGAGGAATGTATGGCGGTCGGGATCGCGATGCACGCCTCGGTCGCCCACCGGTTCCTTGCGCAGGGGCTCTAACCGTCGGCGAAGGAGTAAAGACGATGGCAATGGCTACGCGAACGCCGTTTCTGAGCACCGCCTTTAGCGCCTATCACCACCGCGAGCGACCGCCCGAGGATGAGGAATTGAGCCGGGTCGGGCCAGGCACACCCTGCGGCGAATATTTACGGCGCTTCTGGCAGCCGGTGGTCCTCTCCGAGGATGTGCGCGATCTGCCAAAGCGGCTGCGCATCTTGGGCGAGGATCTCGTCGCGTTCCGCGACAAGAGGGGAGCTGTTGGCCTCCTCGAATTACACTGCCCGCATCGCGGCACCTCGCTCGAATTTGGCCTGGTCGGCGAGAAGGGGATCCGCTGCTGCTATCACGGCTGGCTCTTCGACGTCGACGGCAGGATCCTCGAGACACCGGGCGAGCCGGCCGACAGCACCCTAAAGGACCGCCTCTTTCATGGTGCTTATCCGGTGCACGAGTACCGGGGACTGGTCTTCGCCTATATGGGTCCGCCCGACGCGCAGCCCGATTTCCCGATCCTCGACACCTATGACTTGCCCGGCTACCAGCTCGCCGCGCGCCAAGGCACGGTGTGGCCGTGCAACTGGCTGCAGGTCAAAGAAAACAGCATGGATCCGGCGCACCTCGCGTTTCTCCATACTCTGCCCGGTAGCCAAGGCTTCACCGACGACCTCGGCGCGCTTGGCGAATGGGATTGGATGGAAACGCCGATCGGCATGGTCTACATCGACACGCGCCGCCAGGCCGACCGGGTGTGGGTGCGCGTCGCCGACTTCATCCTACCCAACATTCACCAGTTCCCGCCCAATGCCGACCCGATGGCGTTGCGCACGACGATCAACCGGCCGGCGGCGACGACCTGGGCGGTGCCGCTCGACGATACCCACACGATGCAGATCGGCTTCCGCCGTGCGCCCGAGGGTCGCGAAATGCGGCGCGACGCCGGTTTCGGCCAGGATGGCGACCGGTCCTATGAGGCGCGCCAGCGCGTCCCCGGCGACTACGATGCGCAGATCAGCATCCATGGCGGCATTTCCCGCCACGGGCTCGAGCATCTCGCCTCGACCGACCGCGGCGTCATCATGATGCGCAATATGATCCGGCAGGGAATTCGCGCCGTGCAGGCGAACGGCGGCCGCGGCCGCAACAGCCCGCCCGACGGCAAGACGATCGCGACCTATTCTCACGACCGCGTCGTGCCGGGAATTCCCCCAGCCGCGACCCCCGAGGAAGACCAGCGCCTTTTGCGCGAGGTCGCGCGCAAAGTGGTCAGCGACGCCGTACAACGCGGCAACGCGACTGCGTAAGCGGGCGGCATCGCATGGAATACCGGCAATTCGGCAAAACCGGCCTGAAGGTCTCGGCGATCGGGTTCGGCTGCTGGGAAATCGGCGGCACGTACGGCCGCATCGACGGGATCCAGTTCGAACGCGCCGTTCAGCGTGCGGTCGATAACGGCGTCACGTGCTTCGACACTGCCGAAGCCTACGGCATGGGAGTGTCGGAAGAGGCCCTGGCGCGGGCGCTCGGCGACCGCCGCCGGGATGTCGTCATCGTCACCAAGTTCGGCGTCGGCTACGAGGAAATGCCCAACCGCCGCGACAGCAGCCGCACGAGGATCATGGCGTCGATCGAGAAGAGCCTGCAAAGGCTGCAGACAGATCACCTCGACGTATACCTCGTGCACTGGCCCGACCCAAACACGCCGTTCGAAGAGACAATGCGCGCCCTCGACGACATCGTGCGGCAGGGTAAGGCGCGCAATATCGGCGTATCGAACTTTCGCCTGGCGCAGATCGAGGATTGCATGCGGCTGCGCCATATCGACGTCGTGCAATATGGCTGGAACATGTTCGACCGCCGCATGCAGGGCGAAATTTTCCCCTATTGCGTGGCTAACGACATCGGCGTCATGGCATACGGGTCGCTCGCCTACGGCATGCTGAGCAGCACATTTCACGCCGGCATGCGGTTCGATGAGAGCGACTGGCGCTCGAAGGGTGGCATGCTCGGCAATCTCAACCTGTTCCGCACTTTGTTCGGGCCCGAGCATTTTCCCCGCAACCTCGAGGCCGTCGAGGGACTCAAGCGGCTGGCGGCCAAATACGACAAGACCCTGCCGCAATTCGCCCTTCGCTGGAGCTTGAGCAACCCGGTCATCGGCACTGCATTGGTCGGCTTTCGTGAGCCCGCCGAGGTGACGGAAAACTTGGGCGCCCTCGGCTGGACGATCTCGGCGGCCGACATGGCGGAAATCGACGCGATCCTTGTCCGGCACGGCTGTGTGACCGTGCCGCCGGGCTGGCTCGAAGATTAGGAGGAGGTACGGCATGCCGGTTCAACGCTTTGCGCCAATGACCAAGAATTTCGCGACGTTCGATTGCGACGCGCACGTGACCGAGCCGCCGCTGATTTGGGAACGCGCCCACGAGTTCCTGACCCGCGACGAGCTCGACGCATTGAAGCAGACAATCTGGTGGGACGCCGAAAGCCGCCTGCTGATCGTCAACGGCCGCGCCGGGGTCGGGCTCGGCTCGCCGCGCAAGGGCGGCATCCCCGGCACGATGCGGGTCATCACCAATGCCGGCCCCGGCGTCAAGCACGACATCCAGCGTGCTCTCAATGTGCGCAACCTCGACCCGAAGACCGCACTGACCCAGGAACAGGTGGCCTATCTCGACCACGCCGGCTCCTACGAGCCGAAGCCGCGCCTCAAAGACATGGATGTCCAGGGCATCGATCAGGTCATGATCATCCCGACCGAGATCGACATCTATCCGTGGCT
>Ga0306922_10004366_pt1 | contig 13387 bp, 11 predicted proteins | sample sta12Cox44000082_FD_203758 | JGI IMG/M metagenome (GOLD analysis project Ga0306922, IMG submission 203758) | Lab enrichment of tropical soil microbial communities from Luquillo Experimental Forest, Puerto Rico - statoxic.12C.oxic.44.000.082 (v2)... | ecosystem: Environmental > Terrestrial >... | reverse complement strand
CCGAGACGCTCGGTGACGACATCGCCTGGATGCGGTTCGGCAAGGACGGCCGGCTCTACGCGGTGAATCCCGAGTTCGGTTTCTTCGGGGTCGCGCCGGGCACCAACTGGAAGTCCAACCCCAACGCCATGCGCACCATCTCCGCGGGCAACACCGTCTTCACCAACGTCGCGCTCACCGACGACGACCAGGTGTGGTGGGAAGGCCTCGAGGGCGACCCGCAGCACCTGATCGACTGGAAGGGCAACGACTGGTACTTCCGCGAGACGGAAACCAATGCGGCCCACCCGAATTCGCGCTACTGCACCCCGATGTCGCAGTGCCCCATCCTGGCGCCGGAATGGGACGACCCGCAGGGCGTGCCGATCTCGGGCATCCTGTTCGGCGCGCGCCGCAAGACGACCGTGCCGCTGGTGACGCAGGCCCGCGACTGGCAGCACGGCGTGTTCATGGGCGCCACCATGGGCAGCGAACAGACCGCCGCCGCCGAGGGCAAGGTCGGCACCGTGCGCCGCGACCCGATGGCCATGCTGCCGTTCCTGGGCTACCACGTCGGCGACTACTTCCAGCACTGGCTCGACCTGGGCAAGAACTCCGATGAGTCCAAGCTGCCGAAGGTGTTCTTCGTCAACTGGTTCCGCCGCGGTGACAAAGGACAGTTCCTGTGGCCGGGCTTCGGCGAGAACAGCCGGGTGCTGAAGTGGATCGTCGACCGCATCGAGCACCAGGCCGGCGGCCAGGACACCCCGATCGGCGTCGTGCCGACCGCCGAGGACCTGGACCTGGACGGACTCGACGTCGATCCCGCCGACGTCAGCCGGGCTTTGGCGGTCAACGCCGACGAGTGGCGCGCGGAACTGCCGTTGATCGAGGAGTGGTTCGAGTTCGTCGGCCAGAAGCTGCCCACCGGCGTCAAGGACGAGTTCGACGCGCTCAAGCAGCGGCTGTCCGAGTCGAGCTAACGCTCGGCTTCACCGTCGCACTGACTTCGGCAGGAACACCGCGCCCGATCCGGCGACCGCCGCCGAGTCGCCCGGGTTGGAGATCGCGCAGCGCTTCAGTGACAGGCACCCGCAGCCGATGCACGAGTCCAGGTTGTCGCGAAGCGCGATCAGCCCGGCGATCTGGTCGTCAATGCGTGCGCGCCAGGTTTTGGACAGCCGGGCCCAGTCGGCGCGGGTCGGGGTGCGGCTTTCCGGAAGTTTCGCCAGCGCGTCGGCGACCTCATCCAGGCTCAATCCGACGTTTCGGGCGGCCCGGATGAAGGCCAGTCGCCGCAGCATCTGGCGTTCGAATCGGCGCTGGCCGCCAGCGGTCCGCGTGGCCGTGATGAGACCCTGGGTGTCGTAGAAGCGAATCGCCGAGGGGGCGAAGCCGCTGCGATGCGCCAACTCACTGACCGTGAACAAATCTCGCTTATCCATGTGGCCTACTCGGATTGGGGACTTGACTTAAAGTTTACTTCAACTACAAGTATGGGCCGTATGACTCAATCTCAACCCTCACCCGTCGCAATTGTCACCGGCGCGGCGCGCGGTTTCGGCAAGGCGGTGACCGCCGCTCTGCTCGGCCGCGGTTGGACGGTCGTCGGCGACGCCCGTCGCGCTGTGGAACTGGAAACCACTGCCGCAGAGCTGAATTCGGACAGACTGATCGCCTTGCCCGGCGATGTGACGGATGCGTCCCATCGCGATGCACTGGTCGCGGCGGCAATCAAGGCAGGCCCGCTTCGTCTGCTGGTGAACAACGCCAGCCGACTGGGCCCCAGCCCGCAGCCGGCACTCGCCGACTACCCGGCAAGCGAGTTGTGGGCCGTGTACCGGACGAACGTGTTCGCCCCGCTGGCGCTGATACAAGCGGCCCTGCCCGCGCTGACCGCCAACGGCGGGCTGATCATCAATCTGAGCTCCGACGCCGCCGTCGAGGCGTATCCGGGCTGGGGCGGGTACGGGTCCTCGAAGGCCGCGCTGGATCAGCTGTCGGCGGTCCTGGCCACTGAAACCTCAGCAGCCCCGTCCGTCCCCGTCTACGCCTTCGACCCGGGCGACATGCGAACCGAGATGCATCAGGCCGCGTTTCCCGGCGAGGACATCTCCGACCGTGCCGAGCCGGAGGCCGTCGTGCCGGCGTTGCTGCGGCTGCTGGACACCAGGCCGGCCGCCGGTCGTTACCGGGCCGCGGACCTGGCGCTATCCGGAGCCCGGCGATGACGCTGACGACGCCGCATACCCGCTTCCACCGGCCCCCGGACTCCGACGCCGCGGAGCCGCCGGAAGCGCGGGGTGTGGCCCGAGACGCGGTCAGGCTGCTGGTCGCCCGGCCGGGCGGGATCAGCCACGCCCGGTTCGCCGACCTCGGTGACTACCTACGCCCGGGCGACGTGCTGGTGGTGAACAATTCCGCCACCTTGCCGGCCGCGGTAGACGGGCGCCGCGACGGCAGGGCCATCGCCGTGCACTTCTCGACGGCGCGCGCCGGGAAGGTCTGGGTGGTGGAACTTCGACCAGCCCGCGATGCGACCGGCTACCTGCCCGACATCCGTCCCGGCGAACGCATCGCCATGCCCGGCGGCGCCGCGATCGTCATCGAGTCGTCCTACCCCGAACCCGGGGTCAAGGGCGCCCGGTTGTGGACGGCGCGGGTGGTCATCGAAGGTCCCGAAGGCAGCGTCGGCTCGTTTTTGGCCCGGCACGGCAGGCCCATCCGGTATTCCTACGTGCCACGGCAATGGCCGCTGCGCTACTACCAGACCGTGTTCGCGCGCCAGCCCGGCAGCGCCGAGATGCCCAGTGCTGCCCGGCCTTTCAGCACCGAGCTGGTGACGGGTCTGGTGGCCGCCGGCATTGCGATCGCGCCGGTCACGCTGCATACGGGGGTGTCGTCGGCGGAAGCGGGTGAGCCACCGACCCCCGAGCCGTTTGACGTGCCGGCCGCTACCGCGTGGATGGTCAACTCGGCGCACGCGGGTGGCGGCAGGGTGATCGCCGTCGGCACCACGGTGACTCGTGCGCTCGAGTCGGCCGCCAACGCCGACGGCGTGGTGCGGCAGGCCGTCGGCTGGACGGATCTCGTGCTCGGACCCGGCCGCCCGGCCCGGGTGGTCGACGGTTTGATCACCGGGTGGCATGACGTCGGCGCCTCGCACCTGTTGCTGCTCGAGGCCGTCGCCGGCCCAGACTTGGTGGCCGCGGCGTACCGGGAGGCCGTCGAACACGGCTATCTGTGGCATGAATTCGGCGACAGCGCCCTACTCCTGCCGGGGCGCTGACGGGTGGGTTCCAGTTGTCACTTGGGCACCAACAACGCGGCGCATGTGGGTTTGCCCGCCTCACAGCGACAATTTTCGGTGACGTCGGCGGACCCCCTGCGTGCCACCAAATTGTCGCTGTGAGGCGGGCACATCGGCCCACCCCGAACTGCGTGTGGCCGGTGTGACTTCACCCCTCGACCGGGGACGGTCCGACGGTGACCTATATGCCGCTCGCCGACGGGCGGGTAATACAGTCTGCGCATGCAGATCCGGCCCCATACTTCCGGTCACGGAGGCGCCAACAAACCGGCGATCATCTTGCACCCGTCGGGGACGGTCGTGACCTTCGACGAGCTGGAAGCCCGCGCCAACCGGCTGGCACACAGGTTCCGTCAGGCCGGTCTGGCCGAGGGCGACAGCGTCGCGATCCTGATGGAGAACAACGAGCACATCCACGCGGTGATGTGGGCGGCCCGGCGCAGCGGCTTGTACTACGTGCCGATCAATACACACCTGACCGCGGCCGAGGCCGCCTACATCATCGAGAACAGCAACGCCAAGGCGTTCATCGGGTCGGCGGCGTTGCGCGAGACTTGCGAGCAGCTCGCCGAGCACTTGCCGGGCGGCCTGCCGGATCTGTTGATCATGGTGGACGCCGACGTTACCGGGTGGGAGCGCTATCCGGAATGTGTTGCGGATCAACCGGACACGCCGATCGACGACGAGATCGAGGGCGACCTGCTGCAGTACTCGTCGGGCACCACCGGCCGGCCCAAGGGGATCAGACGCGAGCTGCCGCACCTGCCCCCGGCCGATGCGCCTGGCATGATGTCGGCGCTGGTGGGGTTCTGGATGGATCCGGATGCGGTTTATCTGAGCCCCGCGCCGCTGTACCACACCGCGCCGTCAGTCTGGTCGATGAGCATCCAGGCCGGCGGCATCACCACCGTGGTGATGGAGAAGTTCGACGCCGAGGGTGCGCTGGACGCCATCCAGCGCTATCGGGTGACCCACGGCCAGTTCGTGCCGGCGATGTTCGTTCGGATGCTCAAACTCCCCGAGGCCGTTCGTAATTCGTATGACCTGTCCAGCCTCAAGCGGGTGATGCATGCCGCGGCGCCGTGCCCGGTGCAGATCAAGCAGCAGATGATGGACTGGTGGGGCCCGATCGTCGACGAGTACTACGCCTCCTCGGAGGCGATCGGCTCCACGTTGATCGCCGCCGAGGACTGGCTGGCCCATCCGGGTTCGGTCGGCAAACCGATGCTGGGCGGGGTGCACATCCTCGACGAGGACGGCAACGAGCTGCCACCCGGGCAGGCGGGCGAAATCTACTTCGACGGCGGGTACAGCTTCGAATACCTCAACGACCCGGCCAAGACCGCTGCGTCGCGCGACAAGCACGGCTGGGTGACGGTCGGCGACGTCGGCTACCTCGACGACGTGGGCTACCTGTTCCTGACCGACCGGCGCCACCACATGATCATCTCCGGTGGGGTGAACATCTACCCGCAGGAGACCGAGAACCTTCTGATCACTCATCCGAAGGTGCTGGACGCGGCGGTGTTCGGCGTTCCGGACGACGAGATGGGACAGCGTGTCATGGCGGCCGTGCAGACCGTCCACCCGGCCGACGCCAACGATGAGTTCGCCGAAGAGCTGCTCGGCTGGCTGCGAAACCGCCTGTCGCACTTCAAATGCCCGCGATCGATCGCGTTCGAGCCGACGTTGCCGCGCACCGACACCGGCAAGCTGTATAAGAACGAGCTGATCGATAAGTATTCCGCGTGATCATGTTGCGGCTGGTCGACCTGTCGAGTTCGCCGGACACCGATGCCCGGGCAGCAACATTGCCGGGCGTGGTGGTCGCCTTCGGCCCGGCCGCCGACCTTAATCGGGCCGAACACTGGCTGAACACAGCGACTTTCACGCTGACCGAAGACGCCTGTACCGATCTTAGGGTGGTCACCGTCGATTCGGTGCCCGACGCCCTGGCCGAGCTGACGGAACGCTGCCAACGCTGGCCGCACGCCAGTGCCGTGTGCGATGACGTCCTGCGCGGGGTCGACCCCGACGGCCCGACGCTGGCCGGGGTGGTCACCGAGTCATTGGCCTACTCGACCCTGCAGGCAGGCCCGGAGTTCGTGCGCTGGCTGGAGGAGCGCGGACCGGCCCGCATGCCCGACATCGCCGACCCCGTGCAGGCGGAGCGCGACGGCGACACCCTCCGCATCAGGTTCAACCGGCCCCAACGTCACAACGCGTTTTCCACCGATGCGCGGGCCGCGCTGCTCGAGGCGCTGACGGTCGCGCAGCTGGACCCGTCGGTGACCGGGGTCGTGTTGAGCGGCAACGGGCCGTCGTTTTGCAGCGGCGGCGACCTCGCCGAATTCGGCACCTTCGCCGACCCGGCGAGCGCGCACCTGGCGCGCACCCGGCACAGCCCCGCCCTGGCCCTCGATGCGCTGACCGCCAGGCTGGGCCGGTCATGCCGCGCCGAGGTTCACGGCCGCGTGATGGGCAGCGGGCTGGAGATGGCGGCGTTTTGCGGATGGGTTGAGGCGCGCGACGATTCGGTGTTCGGGCTGCCCGAATTGGGCCTGGGCCTGATCCCCGGCGCCGGCGGCACCGTCAGCGTCACGCGCCGGATCGGCCGCTGGCGCACGGCGTATCTGGTGCTGTCCGGGCACACGGTCAATGCCGATGTCGCACTGGCCTGGGGGCTGGCGGACGCGATTTACGTTGGCGCCCAGGGCGTTACTCAGTAGCCCGAGTAGGTGGTGGTGGTGATCGACGGGATGGTCGAGACAACCGCCGCGACGAAGGCGAACCACAGAACGACGCCGATGACATAGGTGACTGCGCCCACGACGGCGCCGATGATGGCCCACTTCTTGGCGCTGTCCGACGCAGACTGGGCCTCGGCATACCGCCCTTGGGCCCACAATCCGGAGACCTTGGTGGAGTACACGATCGAGACGACCCCGAGCGGGAGACAACACAGGACCGTGCACAGAATCGCCCAGACGAGGTAGTTGTCCGGCTCACGTTGGGCGGGCCAGCCCGGCTGCTGGGCTGGCCAACCCGGCTGCGGACCTTGCCAACCGGGCGGTTGCTGGCCCTGCCAACCCGGCTGCTGCTGGCCCTGCCATTCCGGGGAACCTTCGTACGGCCCAGGAGGATAACTCATGGCAGCTGCCTTCCTTTGGATTCCCGCGCCGCTCTGCTGGTGCCGAAGTCAGGCAAATATACAGCACGCACCTCCGTCAGCCACGGAGATTCGGGTTCGGACTCAGATCCCGCCCCGAGCGACCAGCTGCCCGGCGATCACATTGCGCTGGATCTCGTTGGTGCCTTCGCCGACGATCATCAGCGGCGCGTCGCGAAAGTAGCGTTCGACGTCGTATTCGCATGAGTAGCCGTAGCCGCCGTGGATGCGCACGGCGTTCAGGGCAATTTCCATCGCGACCTCGGAGGCGAACAGCTTGGCCATCCCGGCCTCCATGTCGCACCGTTGGCCGCCGTCATAGCGCTCGGCGGCGTAGCGGGTGAGCTGACGGGCGGCGGTGAGTTTGGTGGCCATGTCGGCCAGGTAGTTGCCGACGGACTGATGTTTCCAGATCGGCTGGCCGAAGCTTTCCCGTTGCTGGGCATAGGCAAGCGCGTCCTCGAGCGCCGCAGTCGCCACCCCCAGGGCCCGGGCGGCCACCTGGATGCGGCCCGTCTCGAGTCCCTTCATCATTTGCGCAAAGCCCTCGCCCATCCGGCCGCCCAGGACGGCCGACGCCGGCGCGCCGAAGTCGTCGAACGACAGCTCGCAGGATTCGACCCCCTTGTAGCCCAGCTTGGGCAGGTCCCGCGACACCGTCAGACCCGGCCCGTGCCCGACGAGCACGATTGAGATGCCCTTGTGCCGTGGCCTGGCGCCGGGGTCGGTCTTGCACAGCAGCGCGATCAGGCCGGACCGGCGCGCGTTGCTGATCCAGGTCTTGGAACCGTTGATCCGCAAACCACCGGACCCGTCGGGCAGCGCGGTCGTCGAGATGTTCTGCAGGTCCGAGCCGCCGCCCGGCTCGGTCAGCGCCATCGTGGCCCGCAGCTCGCCGGTGGCCATCGGCGGCAGGTAGGCGCGCCTCTGCTCCTCGGTGCCGAACAGCGTCAGCAGCTTGGCCACCACCGTGTGCCCGCCCATCGCGCCGGCCAGGCTCATCCAGCCGCGCGCCAGCTCCTGGGTGACGCGCACATAACACGGCATCGACACCGGTGACCCGCCGTATTCCTCCGGAATGGCCAGGCCGTAGATGCCGATCCGCTTCATCTGCTCGATCCATGCCTCGGGGTAGGCATTGGCGTGCTCGACCTCGCGGACGCTGGGTTTGACGTCGCGGTCGATGAACGCCCGCACCGTGGCGACCAGCATGTCTTCTTCGTCGTTCAGTTCAGAGTCCACCCGTGACCACCCTCCGGCGTTACCCCCGATTCGACAGCCTGCCAGCATGTGGCGTTGTGACTAGTAATGGGTATGCGCGGATCCGCGAGGGCGGGCCCTACTTCGACGACCTCTCGGTGGGCCAGGTGTTCGACTGGGCACCCGCGGCGACGCTGTCGTCCGGGTTGGCCGCCGCGCATCAGGCGATCATCGGGGACCGGCTGCGCCTGGCGTGCGACGCCGTTCTCTGCACCGCGGTGACCGGCGTACCGGGGCCGCTGGCCCATCCGGCGCTGGTTTGCGACGTCGCGATCGGGCAGTCGACGCTGGTGACCCAGCGGGTCAAGGCCAACCTGTTCTACCGCGGCCTGGTGTTTCACCGCTTCCCGGCGGTCGGCGACACCATTTACACCCGCACCGAAGTGGTTGGACTGCGACCGAATTCGGTCAAGCCGGGTAGGGCGCCGACGGGAATGGCGGCGCTGCGGATGATCACGATCGACCAGGCCGATCGGTTGGTACTCGACTTCTACCGGTGCGCCATGCTGCCGGCCTCCCCGGACTGGCACCCCGACGACCTCCCCGGCGACGACCTTTCGACCATCGGCGCGGACGTGCCCGGACCGGCCTTCGATCCGACCGCGCACTGGGACGGCGACGTTTTCCGGAACAAGGTGCCCGGTCCGCATTTTGACCCGGGCCTGGCGGGCGCGGTGCTGCGCAGCACCGGTGACGTGGTCAGCGGCGCGCCCGAACTGGCCCGCCTCACCCTGAACATCGCTGCCACACATCATGATTCGCGAGTCGGCGGACGGCGGCTGGTGTACGGCGGACACACCATCGGGCTGGCACTCGCGCAGGCGAGCAGGCTGCTGCCCAATTTGGTGACGGTCCTGGGTTGGGAGTCCTGCGATCACACCGGGCCGGTGCACGAGGGCGACACCCTGTACAGCGAGCTGCACGTGGAGTCCGCCGAGCCGACCGCACACGGCGGGGTGCTGGGGCTACGGTCGCTGGTCTACGCGGTGGGCGAAGCGGGTGAACCCGACCGGCCGGTGCTGGACTGGCGCCTCAGCGCGCTGCATTTCTGAGTCGCGCGGGACAGCCGCGCGCACAATGGTGGGCGTGAGCTCGGCTTGGTCGTCTTGGGAGGCGCAGTGGGGAAGCAGCGGGCTGGCCTGCCTGACCGGCCTGTCCGACGGGCCGCCCGACTTCTCCTGCGCGCACGTGCTGGTACGCGCGGAACAGGTGGCCGCGGCCGTCGGTCACCGATTGGGGATCGCCGTCGATGCGGCCGGCCTGCTGACCGGGCGTGCCGGGTTGCTCGGGTTGACGCGCGGCGGCCGGGTGTCGGCGGGTGGGGCAACCCGGTTGCTGGCCGCCACCGACGGCTGGTGCGCGATCACGCTGTCCCGCCCCGACGACGTCGCCGCCGTCCCCGCGCTGCTGCAGGCCGATGCCGCGCCCGCCGACCCCTGGCCGGCGCTGGCGCGTTGGGTCGCAACGCATCCGGTGTCCGCGATCACCGAGCGGGGGGGCCTGCTCGACATCCCGGTGGCCGGCCTCGGAGAGGTCGCCGCCGCATCGCCGCGGATCCTGCACATGGGTTCCCGAGATTCGCAGCGTGAGCCGGCCGGCCTGCTGGTGGCCGACCTGTCGTCGATGTGGGCGGGTCCGCTGTGCGGGCAGCTGCTGGCGCGCGCCGGGGCCACCGTCGTCAAGGTCGAAAGCCCGCGACGGCCGGACGGCACCCGAGCGGGGGACCGCGCCTTCTTCGACTGGATGAATGGCGAAAAGCTCTCCTACGCAGCCGATTTCGACGACCAAGCCGACGAGCTGCGCGAGCTGCTCGCCGCAGCCGATATCGTGATCGAAGGCTCGCGCCCCGCGGCGCTGGCGCGCCGCCGGCTCGGGCCGGACGACGTCGCGCCGCGAACGGGCCGAATCTGGTTGCGCATCACCGGATATGACGACCATAGGCCGGCGTTCGGCGATGACGCCGCGGTGGCGGGCGGCCTGGTGGGTACCGCTGTCGATGGACCGGTGTTCTGCGGCGACGCCATCGCCGACCCGCTGACGGGGCTGGACGCCGCCTTGGCGGTGGCCGAATCGCTCGGCAGGGGCGCCGGCGAGCTGATCCACGTGTCCATGGCCGCGGTCGCGGCGACGTATGCGGCGCTGCCAACGGTGGCGTCGATCGCGGAATACCCGGCGCCACCACCGGAGGCACCGCCGGCATCCGGCTCGGCGGCCGAGCTGGGTGCCGATAACGACACCGTGCGGCGAATGGTCGTCGAAAGAGGTTGCCCGTCATGCTGATTAAGCAAGCCACATTGCTCGACGGGACGGTCACCGATATCCGCGTCGGCGCGCAGATCGACGAGATAGGCGACGGCCTGGTTGCGGGCAAAGGGGAGGGTGTGCTCTACGCGGGCGGTGGAACCGTCCTGCCCGGACTCCACGACCACCACGTGCACTTGCGCTCGGCGGCCTCGGCGCTGAATTCGTTCTTCGTCGGACCGCCCGGCGTCAGCACCAAAGCTCAACTGACACAATTGCTGTCGAATGCCACGCCGGGTCCCGACGGGTGGATTCGCGCCGTCGGCTATCACGAGTCGGTCGCCGGGGAGTTGGACCGGGCCGGTCTTGATGCCCTGGTGCCCGACATTCCGGTGCGCATCCAGCACCGCAGCGGTACGCTGTGGATCCTCAATTCCGAGGCGCTGGCCAGGGTCGGGCTGACCGAACATCCCGACGGTCGCCTGCGTAGCTCCGACCGTGGCTGGTCGGAAGCGCTGCAGCAGCGCGAAACCGACCTCGCGGAACTCAGCCGTCGCATCACTGCGACCGGCGTCACCGGCGTCACCGACGCCACCCCTGACCTCGACGCGGACGACATGGTCTCGCTGCTGGTCGCGCACCGTCGCGGCGAATTTCGACCACGGCCGCGTTTCCTGTCGCCGGGCAAGAAAATCCTGCAGGATGATCGCCTTGACCTGGACTCCCTGACGCACTGGATTGCCGATCACCACGACGACGGCCGGCCCGTCGCCGTGCACTGCGTGACCGCGGCGCAGCTGGTGGTGACCATCGCGGCCCTGCGTGCGGCGGGTAGCCATCCGCTCGATCGCATCGAGCATGCCGCCGTAGTGCCCGACGACAATCTGACCGACCTCGCCGAGCTCGGGGTCACGGTGGTGACCCAGCCCAACTTCGTCGCCGAGCGCGGCGATCACTACCTCGCCGACGTCCCCGCCGCCGAGCACGGTCAGCTATGGCGCGTCGCGTCCCTGCTGAACGCGACGGTGCCGGTGGCGCTGTCCACCGACATGCCCTTCGGCCACGGCGACCCGTGGACGGCGATGCGCGCCGCCGTATACCGCACCACGCCGAGCGGCGCGGTGCTCAATGCCAACGAATGTGTCTCGGCGCTAAAGGCTTTGACGATGTTCTTCGGCCGGCCGGACGAGCCGGGCCGGGCGCGGGCCGTCGAAACCGGACAGCCGGGGGACCTCTGTGTGCTGACCGAGCCACCGGCGACAGCACTGGCCGAGCTGGACGCCGGCATGGTGGCGGCCACCATCGTCGGTGGCGAGCTCGTTTACTTCGCAATGTGACCGGCGATCAAGCCGCCGGGACGAGGGCGGCCCGCAGACTGTCGCACTGGCTGTCGAAAAACCTCCGGGACACTGGGGCTTTCGGCGCCACCAGGTCGAAGCCGTGGAAGGCGCCTGGAACGACTTCGACACGGCACGGCACCCCCGCGTCGGTCAACCGTTCCGCGTAGGCCAGATCTTCGTCGTGGAACAGGTCGTGGGTGCCGACGCCGATCCACGCCGGCGGCAGCCCGCCGAGGTCGTCCCGGCGCGCGGGAACTGCCACCTGTGGGTCGGCATTGCCTAGGTAGGCCGTCCAGCCGAAGTGGTTGCTGCGTGTGTTCCACAGCCGGTAGTTCGGGTTCTCGGCGGTCGCGGAACTCCGGTCGTCGAGCATGGGGTAGGCCAACACCTGGAACGCCGGTGTCACTTCGCCGCGGTCGCGCGCCAGCAGGGCCAACGCCGCAACAAGCCCGCCACCGGCGCTGGCGCCGGCGATAGCCACCCGGTCGGAATCCACCGCGGGCAGGCCGGCCAGCCACGTCAACACCGAGTAACAGTCTTCCAGCGGAATGGGATACGGGTGTTCGGGAGCCAGCCGATATTCCACCGACGCGACGGTGATGCCCAGCCGGGTGCTGAACCGCCGGCATAGCCGGTCGTCCTGCCTGGCGGTCCCGATGATGTATCCGCCACCGTGGATCCACAGCAACGCGGGCGTGGGTTCGGTCGCGCCGGCGGGCCGGAACAGCCGGACGCCCGCTCCGGATCCCAGGGTTATCACCTCGACGTCGCCCGATGCGCCTGGGCTGAGAAGTCGCTCCGTCAGCCCGCTCAACGCTCGCATGATCGGCAAACTCCGGGGACCGACCAGTTGTCGCGGGGCGATGCGGGCGATTCGGCGCAGGTCGGGGTGAACGTCATCGTTCGGCATCGGTCCAGTATCACCGACGGGAACGTATCGGCGCGGACAGGCCCGTGAGTACGTGGTAGTCGTCCGGACAATCGGCGGAAATGCCTTGGAAACACACGCGACGTAGCGTCTGGCGGTAAGGGGTCGATCGGGAGGCGACGTGGGAGGTACATCCAGTAGAGCCGGCCCAGGCCGCGCGGGCTCATCGGATGAACGGTGATCGCCGATGGCGCCGGCGCCGACGAAAACACACTGCCCGTACTGCTCGTTGCAATGCGGGATCACGCTCGACGTGTCGGGGGATGGCTCGAAAACGCCAGTGCTTGCACCACAAAGCGATTTCCCGACCAACCGTGGCGGCCTGTGCGCTAAGGGCTGGGCCGCGGCCGACCTGCTGGCGCATCCGGAACGGCTGACGAGTCCGCTGGTGCGCGACGAGCGTGGTTCGCCGCTGCGCCCGGCCACCTGGAACGAGGCGCTGGAACGGATCGTCGCGTCTTTCCAGAAGACACAGGCCGACCACGGCCGGGACGCGGTCGGATGCTTTGGTGGCGGCGGCCTGACCAACGAAAAGGCCTACCAGTTGGGGAAATTCGCGCGCATCGCGCTGCGGACCTCGGCGATCGACTACAACGGCAGGTTTTGCATGTCATCGGCGGCCGTGGCGTCGAACCGCTCGTTTGGCATCGACCGCGGGTTGCCCTTTCCGCTGGCCGATATCGCGCGGGCCGATGTCGTCCTCATCGTCGGGGGTAACCCGGCCGACACCCTGCCCCCGGCGATGCAGTATTTCGACGAGGGTCGCGCGCGCGGCGCCAAACACATCGTCGTCGACCCGCGGCGCACCGCGACCGCCGGCCGCGCCGACCTTCATCTTCAGCCCGTCCCCGGAACCGACCTGGCCCTGGCCAACGGCATGCTCAATGTCATTGCCCGGGACGGCCTTATTGACCGGGATTATGTCGCCGAGCGGACCACGGGATTCGACGCGGTGCGCCGCGCGGTGCGGCTGTACTGGCCGGATCGGGTCGAACGAATCACCGGCGTCCCCGAGGACGACGTCGTCGCGGCGGCGCGGATGCTGGCGACCGCCGACCGCGCGATGATCCTGACCGCTCGCGGCGCCGAGCAGCACAGCTCGGGCACCGACACCGTGCAGGCCTTCATCAACCTGGCGCTGGCGTTGGGATTGCCGGGCC
>Ga0306922_10004365_pt1 | contig 13388 bp, 12 predicted proteins | sample sta12Cox44000082_FD_203758 | JGI IMG/M metagenome (GOLD analysis project Ga0306922, IMG submission 203758) | Lab enrichment of tropical soil microbial communities from Luquillo Experimental Forest, Puerto Rico - statoxic.12C.oxic.44.000.082 (v2)... | ecosystem: Environmental > Terrestrial >... | reverse complement strand
CACCCTGTGGCGCAGCCGCAGCAACGGAACCGACCGGCTGCAACTTACGTTTGCGCCTTCCGACGTGGCCTACCCCTTCATTTCTCCCGATGGCAGGCACGTTGCGTATGGCGATGAAAAGGGCGCCATTTATGTCATCAGCATGGATGGAGGCCAGCCGGAAAAGCTGGCGGACGCGAACTGCTTCGCCCCAAACTGGTCGGCTGATGGGAAGACGCTGGTCTTTGCCGACTACAAGGACAATGAGCATCCCGAGGCACAATTACTGGATGTGCGCACGGGAAAGAGGTCGGTTGTACCCGGGTCGCGCGACCTCACCGGTTTTCAATGGGTCTCTCAGGACGCGCTGGTCGCCTCCGACGTTTCCCAGTCGAGTCTGAAGCTTTTCGATCTCAGAACTCAGGGCTGGTCAGTTCTGGTTGAGGGAAAACAGCCGGGCAACCTAATCAATTGGTCCCATTCGCCTGATTATCATTACGTGTACTACACCACCGGAGGCGACAACCCAAAGGTGGTCCGCGTCCATCTTTCCGACCGCAAGAGCGAGACGGTAGCAAGCTTGAAAGAGCTGCGCCTTGCCCCCGGCCCCGATGAAAATACGCAGATCAGCGTCGCCCCTGACGGTTCGGCGGTCTTCACCCGCGACGTGGGTACCCAGGAGATTTACGCTCTCACGGTGAAATGGCCGTGACTTTTACGTTCTGCTAACGTGAATGCTTTATCGAACGCGTCGCCTGGCTTTCCTCGTCTTCACTGTTTCTTATAAAGGCGCGCGTCCGATAAAGCACTTACGTCACTCAGCAAGTATCAATTTTCCATGACCTGCCGATGCCGTATTCCATGCTAACGTTCATGTGGTGCGGGCCGTCACTATGCAGGTGCATCCTTTCACGACTTTGCCGGCTAAATGTGTACGGTCTGTGCTCCCGTTCTTTTCCCGTTAGCTACAATCCATCTCCAAGCCCAGGCTGACTGGCCAAGCTACGGCAATGATCCTGGAGGGATGCGCTCCTGGTGCTCTTAGGGAATTACCGGTAGCACAAGCACAGAAGGGTGCTGCGCGTCATGAAAAATAGTGTTCGTGGCGGAAACGAACCTGCGTGCGAATTTGATGTCTTCGCCGGTGTTCAGATTGCGATCGAACCGGGGGAAATTGCTGCTGGAGATTTCAAGCCGTAGCGTATGTCCGCGTAGAAACACGTTGCTGGTGGACCACAGATCGAGTGTGATCTGGTACGTCTGACCTGGATTCATCAGCGACGCATGTTCCTGCGAATCGCGGTAACGCATGCGAAGAATCCCTTCCGCGACATCCATTGCGAAGCCATCCGGCGCAACATCTGTCAGTTTGCCGGTGAAATCCGTATCCACGGCCGAGGACTTGACGAAGAGAGTCGCGCTCACCGGACCAGTTACTTCCAAGTCCTGCGCCAAAGGCCCCATGGAATAAACCAGCACATCATCGCGGTTTTCCACCGACCGCTGATCGCGCGGGCCAGGCTCCATGCGCTCCTGGTCACAGCAAAGCGGGCCGCCGATCGTGGGAACAGGATTTCCGGGATCATAGACATAGGAGTCCGAGGGCTCGGACTTGGGTGCTGAGGTAGAAAGAGAACCATTGCCGCGCAGGGAATTGGCCTTGCCCTGGGAGTGAAGAAAATATTTGACGGAGTGGGCCTGCGGCAGCGGCCAGTCATCCTCCTGTCGATATTCATTGACGCCCATGACGAAGAGCTTGACTGGCTTGTCAGTGGCGAACTGATTGTGAATACCTTTGAACAGGAAATCGTACCAATCGAGAATCACATCGTCGTACGGGTTTTCCAGTGCGTGCGGACCGAAATCGACATCGCCAATCCGGCGGCCGAAACCCGCGTGCCCACCAATTTGCATCAACAAACGCTGCTGAGTGCGGGCGGCCTCGGTCGCTCCGTGGGCTTTCACGCCCATATAGTTGCGCAGCGTGCCGGCGCTGAAGATGTCGTACCAGCCGCCGACCTGAAGCATCGCGACGGTGATGTTAGAAAAGTGTTCTTCAATCGACAACTGTTTCCAGTAGTCGTCGTAATCCGGATGCGACAGCCAATCAAGGTAATAAGGTGCAATGGATGAGGTGAGCTGGGCGTCGGCCGGCAATTGGCCGAAGTTGAAGACGGGATAGTTCGCCAGAGGAAGCGTGGGCGCGCCCACTCGCGCATCCGTATTCTGGTCAATCAGACGGTCGAGCGTGTTGCGCGCCAGTTGCGTGGTCCAGTTCTGATCGAACCATTGTTCAAAGGCTCCGCCCTGGTACGTCCAGTTATCGTGATAATTGCTGGCCGTCACATCCGGCGCGATGCCCGCAAGGTGCGGAGGAGCGCTAATGGCAGCGAGCATCTGCGTCGCTCCTACGTAAGATGCTCCCATCATCCCGACTTTGCCATTCGAGTAAGGCAGCGACGCGGCCCATTCCACGGCATCGTAGCCATCGGCCTGCTCATGACGAAACGGATACCATTCGCCTTCGGAGGTGTAGCGGCCACGCACGTCCTGGATGATGAAGATGTAACCGCGCGCTGCGATCTTGTACGCGGGTGCAACCGCCCAACCCACGCTCTTGTCGTATGGCGTCCGCATCAGAATGACCGGAAATTTTTCCGACGACTTGGGGCGATAGATGTCGGCGTAAAGAGTGACCCCATCGCGCGTCTTCATGGCCACGCCGTGCTGAATCATGATGTCGGTGGATGCGGTAGCGGGAGGGGCCTGCGACCGAAGCGATTGCACGGAAAGCCCGAAGAAGCCGAAGGTGGTGAGGAACAACATCAGGCGCAGGATGCCAATGGAGATTTTCATCCCTGCAGTCTCCTGTGGTGTTGGGATCCTGCGGAACGCACTCCAAGCGCGCAAACCGGGCGCTTACTCGCAGGTCATTCGCATGATACTGCCAGTTGGCATCAACCGGCGATATTTTCAAATATCCCGACGCGAGTTTGTAATGCACAGCTGTCAAATCCGTATTTCGGCTAGAACGTCGGTGGTCCTGATATGAGGAATTCCAACCAACTCACACTGCTCACGCCATGCCGCCGAGCCGCACTCTCATTCCCCGCTGCGGTGATCACCAAGGGCGTGAATTTTGGGTTTCGGCGGCAGAACTCCAGCAAACCCTTCAATGCTTGTACATCGAAGCTGCCGGTTTTGACTTCGACAGCCCAGCTACCCCAGCTGCCCTCAAAGACCGCGTCAATTTCAAGCGGCTCTTCCCGCCAGTACGTGACTCTCTGACCATCAAGTTGTCCAGTTTGGTTTCGGATTTATTGGGCCTCAGCGCACGACGGATGCTGCAGGCACTGGCCGACGGAGAAACCGATGCAGACGCACTGGCCGCCTTGGCCGACCGCCGCTTGCAGGCCACGCCAGCACAATTGCGCGACGCGCTGGGTGCCTGCAGCGAGCTCCATCCAGTTTACCGTCGGCTTGTGAAGATGGCGTTAGAGCAACTGCAAGGCATCGAGCAGCAGATCGGCAAATTAGATCAGGAGATGGCGAATCTACTCCGCCAGCACCAGGATGCAGTCGAGCGGCTGGCCGAGATCCCCGGGCTCGGGGTGGATTCGGCGCAGCAAATCATTGCTGAAGTGGGTGCTGAGGCAGCCACCTTCGCCTCTGCCAAAAAGCTCTCCTCTTGGGTTGGGGCATGCCCGGGAGAGGAAGAGAGCGCGGGCGTGAACTACAGCCCACACTCACCGAAAGGCAACCGCCAGATGCGCCGCATCCTCAATCAAGCTGCTAATGCTGCTGTCAAACACAAAGGGAGCATCTTCGAGATCGTCTACCGTCGCTAATCTGGCGTTCTGGCGCTGCAATAGTGAGACCTGAGTGGCAGGCGGCGTCAACGTCCTCGTGTGTGATTGGAGTGAGGCTCGTTTCAAAATGCGATGGCTCGCTTGCTGTCGCTGATGCGACAGCCAAGAGAGGAACGCCAAGAGTGGCATCATCGTGGAGGTTCTAACAGTTGTAACGCGACTGGCCGCGAACCCCAAGATAGCTGTCGTGGATCGCTTCTCCTCTTCCGGAGCGCTCACTTCGATCAAAGGCCTCCCTGAAAAGTGCGACAAGCCATTGGAACGACGCCATTCGGTCGCAGCCTTTTTATTTATGTTTGTGACGGTGACACCGTCATGTTGTGACCTCTTCTCAGTTGAGACTTGTCTCCGGATTGCCCGGCAGCCATGTAAGATGCGGAAATGCATTTTCCGTCCGTTAATCGCACAACCAAACTGAAGAAGATGCAGGAAACACAGGGCCAGGCGTCGCGCCGTCGTATCAGCGTGATTGGAGCGATGCGTATCGCTCGATCAGATCGGCTACTTCGTTGGGCTGGTCTTCCACAACATAATGCCCGGCGCCTTGGATCAAGCCGGTCTCGACATGACTGCATCCGTTGGCACGGATACCCTTTGCAAATTTGGCAACCAGTTTTGCAAAAGGCGAACTCTCTCCCGCGCCGAAGAACAATGGCACATCGTTTGAACCGGTCTGGGACGTGTTGAATTTCGCGTTAGCAGGAAATGCGCGGTACATTTCGAATGCCGCGTGTAGCTGTGCGTAAGAGGTGTAAGCCTCCACAGAGTGCGCTCTCTCGTTCGGGTTGAATTTAGCGAATTGGAAGAAGTAATCGAGGTAATCGGCAGAACGCCCCGTGACCAGTTTTTCGGCGAGTCCGGGGACCTGCATGAAGCGGACGTGCCAGACACTGGGATCACCCTGAATCTCGTCCCACCCCTCAATTCCGGGAAGCGGAACGTCAAGGATCATCGCTCCGCGCGTTGCTTCCGGAAAACGCCGAACAAACGCGTAGGCTACCATCCCGCCAATATCGTGACCGACAACGTACGGAGACCGCAATTTAAGCGCCAGCACAAGTTGATGCACATCCATTGCCATATTGGGCGCATCGTAGCCGGCCGGCGTCGCGGTAGAGCCGCCGATGCCGCGCAAATCGACTGCGATCACCGTGAACCGTTTCGCCAAACGTGGCATTATTGCGTGAAACTCGAACCAATCTTGAGGAAATCCGTGAATCAAAATGACAGCAGGTCCGTCACCCCCGCGCACATAGTGAAGTCTGATTCCATTGACGTCTGCGGTCGCGGACGTGAACTCCTTGCCAAGCTCTGTCACCAGCGGATTCAGTGGTGCTTGCGCTTGGGCATGAGAAAGAGACGTAGACCATCCACCCCATCCCAGTAGAACGGAGAGGGGCCAGAAAAATAGACCGTCAAGACGCCTCTTCATGCCCATCCTGCGTGTGGCGTTTGTCGCTTGAATCGCAGTCCCTGAATAGGCCATTGAATTAGACTCCTCCTCCTCGCCTTTGCTACGAGAATCGCAATCAACTCAAAGTGTAGCCAAATCGCCAATTCATGTTTCGAGTAAAGGCGGGTCTGCAACGTGCATCGACCTGATTTCGTAAACTGTGCATTTCGGCTCTGTTGCCCACCTCCGGATGGTCCGAACCTTGGCCGACGGAACCCTCCGACAGCAGCTATGGTCAAACAGAACGCGTTTCGATTTTGTGAATTTCGCAGCCAACGGGAAGTTGTTGCCATCTCAAACTGGCTCACCGGATCGTTGTTAGGGCGAAGTAGGCTCGTCGGCACTACCGGGCCCCGATACCGAATTGTCGTCTTCCGATCTTTGCTTCCCCTTTTGTTCCTTCTGTGGTCTTGTGGAAAAATCACTGGAATGCTCGCCGCCAACAAAGCTGCAAAATAAGAAAGATCACTCGACCAACCCTGGGGTTTTCGACAAGATCCCAGAAGTATGGGGATTAGGATAATAACTGTTGGAATTTGATGTGCAGCATAGGCATCACGAACAGGGCAAGATCGCCTAATAATAAGGACGGCCTGCCGGACGGCAAGATCCGGTGTAAGCTACACCGATCCTTCCCGGGTCACGGGACGACCGATACCTTCAACTTATATGCAAAGTCAATGACTCTGGCAATCCCGCTCTACACAATTCCATTGGCGGTAACACTCTCCGTTTTGGCGAGGTGATGCTGGCACTTAAACGGTCAGCCGAATGAACTTTGTGAGAACTCTCTGCTTATGTCTGTGCTGCCACGATCTGAATTTACTTCTCGGCACTTGCGGCTTCCTCAAACGTGAGGACCTGGTCAGCCGCAACATCGTGCAATGTCTGCCGGATGCCGCTCGCCCACCGGATCTCAATCTCCTTGATTCGGGCGATCTGCCCGAGACCGAAATGAACCCGGCTGTCACTGGAAGAGGCGTACCCTACTGCGGTAGTTACCTCGTTCCATTGCGAATGGTTATCGGGCGTGACCAGGTGGATCTGGGCCCCGATCCCCATTCGGTTACTCCTTTTTTCCTACCAGCTTCAGGAGTATCCAATGCTGATTGCCGGGCGAGATGTTAAGGAGCAGTTTTACGGACCGCCGAGCACTGAGGCGACGGCATCAATCTTCCCGTCGTTGTTGAGGTCGCCGAAAGCGACGCCACGGTGCACAGCTCTGGAAATCCGGCCCGGCGCCGGCGCTAACGTCTTCGAATTTTCCGTTCCCCAGGTTACGGAAGATTGTGTTTGGCTCTTCGTAGCTGCGGCTGGGGACTAGCAGGCTTACGGGGAAAGTATCTATTCCCCTAGAATGTCTTCGCTACAAGACATAGAATGCCGCTGAGGAGGATCTGAAGATGACCAGTCCGTCTCCTGCACAAGAGAACCATGCCTACCCGAGCGAGCCGACATGGTCGAAGTCGGAAAAGGCCGTCGCCCGCGCAGCCTTCGACGCTGCTCTGCGGCGGGAACTTCACGAAGTGATGCAGGTAGCCAAGCAAAGGGCCAGTCAGATCAGGGAGCCTTCGGACGTATGGGAGCTAGAAGATTACCTGGCCCAACGCCGTAAAGAAATCGATCGCAAGTACGACTACCGGTACTCGCAACTCGCGCTGGTTTTCGGGCGACTCTTGCATGAAAGCCGCCTCCGTGAGGAAGAACTATGCGGTTTGGGAGAGGACAAGCTCAAGTCGATCCGTTCGTTCGCCAAGTTCTTGGCGGAGATGGACGCAGCCTGACCTGCATTGGAGGCGCAAATGGCTTCAAGGCGCTCTTGCGCGCCCGGTGGCACTGTCCACACGTCGTCTCTGGGTTGCACTCGCCGCCAATTTAACGATAAGTAAGTTGGCTCGCCCTCGACATAACTCCGGTTTCTCGTTAGTCAGGAATGAAACAGTTGCCTGACCGGACGGTGCGCCTGGAAAAAATCAACCTCGCAGGACACGTGCGGGATCGGTCCGGCTTGCCCGCCACGCGGGCAACAGGCAAGCTGAAATTGTAGTAATTGTCATCATGACCAGGGCCACGCCGAACACCAATGGATCGTGGGGACTCACGTTATAGAGAAGCTGTCCGAGTAATCTGGTGAGGGCCAGCGCGGCAACGGCGCCGAAAAGCACACCTCCCGTCGTTAATCGCAGGCCACGAGAAATGACGAGCCGGAGCAGGTTGGCAGCATCGGCGCCAAGGGCCATGCGAAGGCCCAATTCGCGCGTGCTTTGCGCTACCGAGTAAGACATCACTCCATAGAGGCCGACCGCAGCGAGTAGCAGCGCCAGTCCTCCCAAAGTCGAGACCAAGGTGACGGCAACGAGTTGCGGTGAGGCGGCGCGGTTCACCTGTTCCTGAAGCGTGATCATTTCGTACAGCGCAAGATCTTGGTCCAATGCGTGTACTTCACGGCGAACTGCGGTCAATGTGCTCTGCGGCGATTGCGTGGTGCGGACATTCAAATCTGGCTCTCTGACGAAATCCTGCCGCAGTGGCACATAGAAGAAAGGTTTCGGAGTCTCGCCCATGCTTTCATATTTCGAATCAGCAGCCACGCCTACGACCCGTGCCCAGCGCCCCTTCACCTGAAGTCGATGGCCGATTGGATCCCCGCCACCCCAGTACCGCATCATCATGGTTCGATTCACGATCGCTACGAGCGGTGCGTTCTCATCATCACTTCGCGCAAATTCGCGCCCGGAGAGAAGAGGGATTCCCAAGGTCGCGAGATATCCCGGGCCGACTTGGTTGTACTCAACTTCAGGTTGTTCGTCAGGTGAAGGTTGATAGCCGTCCACGGCAATCGGCGAAGACGGGTAGCCGGCGTATCCGAGCGGTGTCACCGCCGCAAACGCAGCGGACTCAATGCCGGGCAATCGATTCATGCGGTCGATGAGTTCGTTCTGAAATGCTTTGGCTCGCGGAACGTCATAGCTAGCCACCAGCGACACGCTTGTCACTGCTACGCTCGTCGTTGAAAAGCCTGGGCTAGTAGTTCGCATCCTCTGCAGGCTTTCGAGCAGCAGAGCCGCCCCGACCAGCAAAATGAAGCTCAAACTGACCTGAAGGACGACGAGGCCCGAGCGGAGCCACGCTCTTCGTCGAGAGCCGACCACGCTGGAGGAGTCGGCTTTCAATGGGCCAGCCAGATCCAGGTGTTGCGTCTGCAATGCCGGAACCAGGCCGGTGATGAGCGCAACCAGCAAGCAAACGCCGGCGCCCATGGCCATCACACGTCCGTCGATAACTCCCGGCAAGTACATTGTTCTTCCCTCGCGCACCGGCAGCAACATCACCAGCAGGTGCCGGCACCAATACGCCATCAAAAACCCGCCGGCCGTTCCTAGCGCCGAGAGGATGAGGCCTTCGGTGAGAAGCTGCTTCAGCAGACGGCCGCGGCTGGCTCCAATGGCGAGACGAACGCTCATTTCATGGCGTCGAACAAACGACCGGACCAGCTGCAGATTGCCGACGTTCGCACAGGCGATGAGCAGAACAAAAGCAACGACGACTACCATTACTTCGAGTGTCGGCCCCATAGTACGGGCATGGTTGAACGGCGTCTGCCACAACGGCCATATCCCGATGCTGCGCCCACGGTTGGTGGCCGGATAGTCCTTCTGCCATCGTGCCGCGATGACGGAGATTTGCTGTTGTGCTTGTGCCCGACGGACGCCGGGTTTCAGGTGCACGTAGGATTCGATCCATCGCGCACCGCGGTCCTCGAGCTTGTAACCTCCGCTCTCGAAGGTTTCTTCCATGGACGCGGGAACCCAGAACTGTATCGCCCTGCCTACGAATGTCCCATAGAATCCATCTGGCGCCACCCCGATGATTGTGTGGGCCACATTGTTTAAGCGCTGCGTCTTGCCGATGACCTCCCGGTCGCCTTTGAAGCGATTGCGCCACATCTGGTAGCTGATAACTACAACGGGATGGGAATTGTTGCCTGCGTCCTCGCCCGGTTCGAAGCCGCGCCCGAGCATCGGATGAACACCGATGGCGTCGAAATAGTTCGCTGAGACAATGCTCCCGATCGTGACTTCGGCATGGTCTCCAATATTCAGCGTGCTGCCGGTAATCTTACTGACGAAAGAGTCCTCGCAGAGCGTGCAACTCCTGCGCAAATCGAGGAAATCCGGCCATGAAAGCCCGTCAATTCTCTTGCCCTGTACCGTTCCGGCAACTGCGAACAGCCGCTCCTGATGTACGACCGCGGGGTAAGGACGGAACAGGATCCCTTCCAGCCAGCTGAAGACGGCAGCATTTGCGCCGATGCCCAAGGTGAGGCACAGAACTGCGAGCGCAGAAAAACCGGGGCTGCGCCGCAATTGCCGAAAGCCGTAACGCAAGTCCTGGACAAAATCTTGCAAGACGCTTCCCCCTCGAGCATCGCGGCACTGCTGTTCGATCTGCGCGATCCCGCCCATGGCGCGCATGGCGGAGCGGCGCGCCTCTTCAGCGGACATGCCTGTCGCAATGTTTTCGTTGATCTGCTGCTCGAGATGCTCGCGAAGCTCTTCTTTCATCTCTTGATCCACCTGATTGGGATGGAAAATGGAGCGCAAACGCAGCGGAAAGGAATAGAGCCATTGTTCGATGTCCATATTCAGGCCTCTTTCAGCTGCACGATTCCGGAGATGGCTGCCGACACGCGGTTCCAGTTGGCAGTTTCTTTTTCGAGCTGCTTCCGGCCAAGCGGCGTCAGGGAATAGAGCTTCGCGCGCCGATTGTTTTCACTCGATTTCCACTCGGCCCGAATCCATCCGCGATGTTCGAGCTTGTGCAGTGCGGGATAGAGAGAACCGTCGCTGACGCCGAGAACATCGCTGGAAATCTGCCTCAGGCGCTGGCTGATGGCCCATCCGTTCAGCGGCTGCAACGCCAGTATTTTAAGGATCAGCATGTCCAGCGTCCCTTGGACCAGGTCGGCGGGTTTACTCACGAAGGTCTCCTCTCGGTTACCGAGTTAGACTACCGCGGCTCCTCCTCGGTTAGCAAGGGGTCGCCAAAAAGTCAGGCTGATTTCTGGATGGTCGGCTTAACTGGCCAATCAGGATGCCCACACGGGGCCTAACTCTCGCAGAATCTAACTCGGAAGTAATTGGGCAAGCTTCGCGGACCAGGTCGTATCGGAGTGCCACACGGCATCAACACAGGAATGCTGCATACACGTGACCTGACATAGGAACAGTGGAAGACACTTGACCCGCTAATTCCGCGACCAAGAAGACGAAGCGATGGCCGAGGGTGACCTTGGATCGGCTGCTCTTGGATCGGTATTCAAGCCATCTGGAAAACTCACCGTACTCCATAACTTCATGAGAAGCCCGGACGGAAGCGCTCCAACTGCCGGCCTGGTGCTGGCAAATGACGGCAACTCTTACGGCGTAACTACGCAGGGGGAAGCTCCACCAACTGCCAGAGGGGCTGCGGGACAATTTTTCAGATGACGCCGGCTGGGAAGCTAAAGATTCTTTCGACCTCACGACCGGTTCGCTTCCCAAAGTGACGTTGATTCAACATACCAATGGGGCTTTCTATGGAGACGCGGACGAGGGCAGCGGGAGTCGAGCCTGCACTGTATCCTGGCAGCACTAAATTGATCCCTTATACGCCCGGTTGGAGGCGCTTTCTGGGAACCTTGAATTCTCGGCAGGTGCTCTCATCATTGAGCCGCGCCGTAAAATGCGGCCAAGCCAGATAACAGATGAGCCGAATAGCACGAGGGTGGACGGCTCAGGCGTGGAAAAAATGGTAAAGGATTCAGAAGGGATCTTGCCGAGGATATTCTCCTTGGCGGACGACGGACAGCCCGGCGAGGGACATCCTACGCCATTGTTCACGTCCCAAAATAGTGGGCTTTCCTGATCGGTGACTGCGTCTTGCAAAGTGAGCCAGTATGTCGCCGCCGCCAGTTTCACGTCTAGGCCCACGACCGTCAGCCTGTCCACGTCATAGCCGTACTTGTTGTTGAAAAGCCTGACGTCATGGATTGCTGCTGTGCCGCTCCCGTAGGTGATGGTACCGTCGGGGCTGGTTATGGACCAATCTACGGTTTGTGCGACGTCATCTGGATACTCCCACGCGCCGAAGGTAAAGCCGTTCACTGTAGCGTTCTTTGCCAGCGAAAACGTATCGCTGACCGCATAGCCGAAGTTTATGAAATAACCGTCAACATTGCCATTAATCGGACCATTGCTATACAGCAAGCCGGCAGATGCGGGCGCGACCGCTAAGGCAAGGAACAGTGCACTGTACACTGACATCCCTGGAATGCGGTGCCTCGGGCTCATTCCTCCTTTCGAACTTTGCCGCTTCTTGGCACTCGGGGTGGAGCGGATAAGGTGTTGCACTTTCGTTTCCATTCTGGCCTCCTTCAGCCATCAGCTGTCGCATCGAAAAAACCGCCGAAGCTATAAGTCCACACCGCTGCCCTTCGCCGCTGTTCTTCACTTCCCCGGATTGACCTGGAGGTACACCTGCATCGGGTGGCCTCCGAATACTTGCACACGCAGGTTTGCAGGGTCTCCCTGGTAGGCCAACATCACGTCCCAGGCGGCAAGCGGGTTTTGCGAAAGGGTATCGTACCCAACATCAAGCACATCCGTGCCTTTTAGCGGGTTATAGTCCGCCCCCTGCGGGGTGAAGACGTGCATCCAGCCATGTGGCCGATCATTTCCCCAGGCATCTAAACCAAACGCCAGTTGCAGGTCGGCCTGCCACCCGCGGGGCAAAGTAGAGGTATCGACGAAGTTGATTTGGTCCGACGTCGACGGAAAAACCCAAAATTCGTCGATCGGCAGATTCCCAACGCCGCCCGGGGTAACCTCGAATACATTCTGGCTTGCAGGCTTCAATTCCTCCAGCTTGCCAGCCCCCTTTGCAGCTCCCTTTACGATTTCGATGATGTTGAGAGCTACAATGTCCGTATCGTCGTAACGGTCGAACTCTGCCCCGGTGCCATCAAAGCTCGTGCCACCCGCTTGCATCACTGCCACGAGGTACCTCTGATCGATTTCGATTTGAGTGGGTGGATTGTGTACCGGAACAGGAAGTTGTTCATTGCCGACGAAGCGCCGAAGCCGAATGTAAGGAAGCTCACCTCGTGTTGTAGTTTTCCATCCGGAGTTGTCGTTGGTGTTTCCTGAAAAGTGGTTATGATCTGGATTGCTGTCTGGATCGGCGAACCATATCTTGCCATCCTTTCCAGGATCGATCCCGGCCACTGTGACCGAGTGAAAGTTAGGTCCAAAGGGGTCGTCACCCGACCACCACACCTTATCCGAAGCAATGTGCCCGAGCCGCAAATTTACCGAATCACCCCCTCGCAAATACTTCTGCATTTCTGTAAACAAGGTGGTGTTCTTAATCCTCTTCCTGGTGCCGTCCGAGGACAGGAATTGCACAGTGGTTCCGATCTGCTGGAGATACTGGTGGACCAGGCCTCCATGGATCCCGCGTTCAGGGCCGGCGCTCCGATCCGCTAAAATGCAGTTGGTCTCGTCCTCAAGCAGTGGATTCCCGAGACCCTTGCAGTCCATCTGGAGCTTCGAGCTCGGATCGTAATCGGAGACCAGCTGTTTGAGTTCTGCGCTTGAGGCAGGAAGCCATTTCGGCGGACCGGCAATGGTATCGTTGATCAACAAGCCGTTGTAACCCTTCTTTTTCAGAAAAAAGAACTGATTGATGGTTGAAGCGTAGAAGCACCAGCCTCCATCCTTTTCCCAGTCTGGATCCTCTACCTTGTTGTCGCCGGTTCCCCACTTTTGATGTTGAAAGAAGTCGGGGACATTCGAGTAGAAGGTTTGAGCGTTACTCTTCGGCACGAGGCACAAGGTAAAGGCCAAGGCGCACAGGGTCGCACTCCATCGACCCGTGGATGCGGAACTGCAGACCGTCTCAGGCTTCATATTGACCTCCTGCGAGTCTTAGTCTCGGCGTCACTCAACATTCTTTAGCAACGTGTTTCAACAGGCAGCGGCATTGAATTCAGGACTGGACTATGAGACAAGTAACTTTGTTATTCAAGTCGTGCATTACTCTGTCAG
>Ga0306922_10004362_pt1 | contig 13393 bp, 10 predicted proteins | sample sta12Cox44000082_FD_203758 | JGI IMG/M metagenome (GOLD analysis project Ga0306922, IMG submission 203758) | Lab enrichment of tropical soil microbial communities from Luquillo Experimental Forest, Puerto Rico - statoxic.12C.oxic.44.000.082 (v2)... | ecosystem: Environmental > Terrestrial >... | reverse complement strand
ACCGTTGATGTTGTGGCCGAATCGATCGAGTTGGTGCGGCGCTATACCGATCACGGCGCCTTGATGAAATGGGATTATGACTTGGAAGATCCACATCTGGATGCACGCGGGTTTCGGGCGCGGGAATTACTTCAAGACACCGACGAATCGGCTTACTACGAGATCGATAAACGCCGCCCTCTGAGTTTCGAGGAAATAAAGAGCGACCTCGTCCTTTCAAACGGCGCCCGGTTTTACAACGATCACGCGCACCCGGAATATTCCACGCCGGAGTGCACAACGCTTCACCAGATCGTGGCACAGGACAAAGCAGGCGAGCGCATTCTTGCGGAGTGCGCGCGGCGTCGAAATCAGAAGCTGCCGCCCGGCTACGAAGTACGGCTTTACAAGAACAATACCGACTTTGCCGGGCACAGTTACGGCTGTCACGACAATTACCTGATGAGCCGCGACATTGCGTGGGACCGAATTGTCGCCGGCATTTTGCCGTTTCTCGTCACTCGCCAGATTTTCGCGGGCGCGGGGAAAATGGGCGTCGAAGCGGAGAGCGGACAAAGCGATCCTGGTATTTATCAAATCTCGCAGCGCGCGGATTTTTTCAGTGTGGTGGTGAGCATCGACACGATGAACCGCCGGCCTCTGATCAACACGCGTGACGAGCCGCATGTGGACGCGAGCCGCTATCGCCGGTTTCACGTTATTCTTGGTGACTCGAACATGAGCGAATGGGCCACGGCCATGAAAATCGGAACGACGGCGCTGGTTCTCGATTTGATTGAGCGCGGGGAGGCGCCTCAGCTCGAGATTGCGCAACCCGTTGATGCCAACAAATCAATCAGCCGCGACCGAACTTACGATTGGATTATTGAATTGAAAGATGGCCGCAAAATCTCTGCGATCGATGTGCAACGAATTTATCTGCGCGCTGCGAGCAAGCTGTGGCGCGATCCACCAGACCACGAGCACGCATGGATTCTGCACGAATGGGAAAATGTACTGAACGATCTCGAGCGGGGTCCGATGTCCACTCGCGATCGCGTGGACTGGGCGGCCAAGAAATTCCTGCTCGATGCATTGCAGGAAGAGGAAAAACTTTCCTGGAGCGATCCCTGGCTGCAATCCATCGACCTGGAATATCACAACCTCGATCTCGACCGCGGACTCTACTACGAACTGTTGCGCAAAGGGTTAATGCGCCGCGTCACGAACGAAGATGAAATCAAGAGCGCGATTTTCAACCCGCCGGAAACCACGCGCGCGTTTTTCCGCGGCCGCGCCGTGGCTCGTTTCAACGATGAAATTTCCTCCATTCAATGGGACGAGATCGTTTTCGCAACCGGCGCATACTCACATCGCGTCGCTCTGCCTGAGGCAGCAATGAGTGCGCGTCTGGACGCACTCAATCACGCCGCGCGCAACGGCAAAGATTTCTCCGAATTCATGAGCGCAGTCGCGCGGATCGGATGATACATCGCATTCGCTTCATTTGTCTCATGAGGACGAATGGGACAAATGCGACCAATGGGAGCCTACTCCCACTCGATCGTGCTGGGCGGTTTGCTCGAGATATCGAACACGACGCGGTTGACGCCTTTGACTTCATTGCAGATGCGGTTGGAAATGCGCGCAAGCAGTTCGTACGGGACGCGCACCCAATCGGCAGTCATCCCGTCCTGGCTCTCGACGATGCGCAGCGCGACCGTGTTCTCGTAAGTGCGCTGGTCGCCCATGACGCCGACCGATTGCACTGGGAGCAACACGGCGAATGATTGCCAGACTTTGTAATACCAGTAGGCGGCTTCCATTTCGCTTTGCACGATCGTGTCCGCTTCGCGCAGGATCGACAAACGCTCGGGCGTGACTTCGCCAAGAATGCGCACAGCCAGGCCCGGCCCTGGAAAAGGCTGTCGATAGACAATCTCTTTTGGCAAACCGAGCTGCAAGCCTGCCTGGCGCACTTCATCTTTGAACAATTGGCGCACCGGTTCGACGAGCTCGAAGTGCATTTTCTCAGGCAAGCCGCCGACGTTGTGATGGCTCTTGATCACCTGCGCGGGATTACCGTCGATCGAGACGCTCTCAATCACGTCAGGGTAAAGTGTCCCTTGCGCGAGAAACTTGTAACCGCCGTGTTTGCGATCGCCGTTTCTTTGGTCTTCCTCCAGCAATTCCTCCGTCGCCTGTTGAAATACCTTGATGAACTCGTTGCCGATCAGTTTTCTTTTGGTCTCGGGATCCGTCACACCTTTGACCAGCGCGAGGAAACGGTCACTGGCGTTCACGTATTTCAACCGCACATGAAAATTCTCGCCAAACACGCGCTGCACGATTTCCTCCTCGCGCGCGCGGAGCAGTCCGTTGTTCACAAAAATACAGGTGAGCTGATCGCCGATTGCCCTGTGCAGCAACGCAGCGGTCACCGAAGAATCGACGCCGCCGCTCAAACCGAGCACCACTTTTTGATCGCCAACTTGTTTCCGGACGCGGCCGCAGGCTTCTTCGATGAATGAGCCCATGGTCCAGTCCATCGCGCAGTGGCAGATGTGATACACGAAATTTTGCAGGATCTCTTTGCCGCGCGGCGTGTGCGCGACTTCGGGATGAAATTGTAACCCATAGAGCTTTCGCTTTGGATCTTCCACTGCAGCGAAGTCGCAACCCTCGGTGGTCCCGACGACGCGAAAACCTTTCGGCAACACCGTCACCTCGTCGCCATGGCTGTTCCAAACGTCGAGCTGGTTGCCTAGTCCAACGAAAAGTTCCGAACCGTTCCTGATGTGCAACATGCCCGCGCCATATTCGCGTCGTCCGGTGAACACGACTTTTCCGCCAAGATCATGCGCCATCAGCATCAATCCGTAACAAATCCCGAGCACGGGAATGGCCAGCGAAAAAATCTGTGGGTCCATTTGCGGGGCCGCTTTGTCGTAAACACTCGCGGGTCCGCCGGAAAGAATCAGCCCGTTGGGTTTTGCTGCGGCAATTTCGGCGGCGGGAGTGTCAAAGGGAACAATTTCCGAATACACCTGGCACTCACGGATTCGTCGCGCTATGACCTGTGTGTACTGCGAACCGAAATCGAGGATGAGAATTTTCGAGTGTGCGGAGGAAGCTGGAGTCTTCACACGCTACGGATGAGTTTGCGGGACACTATGCTGCGCAGCCGGATCGTCGGGAGATCGTTCCAACGGTCCGAGTGTCCCCTGACCAGTCACGCCGCGTTCCAACTGCTCTTGCACTTCTTGTGTGCTCCGCTGTTCGAGCGGGTCCGCGCAGCCGGTCAAGGCCAGCCACGCGAGCGCGAGGGGGATTGCGAGGGGCTTCATTCACTTAGTTTATGAAGCGGCGATTTCATTGCAACAAAGTTGAAGAGTTAAAGGGTTGAAGTGTTAAAAAGGGAAGAACAACCTGCCCATTCAATCTTTCAACGATTTAACCCTTCAACCGTTCGCCAAATGATCGATCCGGAACTTTTGCTTCAAGGCTATCGGCTCGGTGTTTTTCCCATGGCGATGGAGGACGACTCGATCGAATGGTTTTCGCCCGATCCGCGCGCCATCCTGCCGTTGGAAGATTTTCACGTGCCACACGCGTTGCGTCGTCTGCTGCGCCGAAGAGTTTTTGAAACTACGATCGACAAGGCGTTTTCCGAGGTAATCGCTGCGTGCGCGAAACGAGAAGATACCTGGATCAACCGCGAGATTATCGAAAGCTACATGCGACTTCATGAGCTCGGGCACGCGCACTCTGTCGAAGCTCGGAAGGAAGGCAGGCTTGCTGGTGGACTTTACGGCGTCGCGGTTGGCGGAGCTTTCTTTGGGGAATCGATGTTTCATCGGGTCACCGATGCTTCCAAGATTGCGCTGGTCGCTTTGGTGGAGCATTTGCGCGCACGCAAATTCGTGTTGCTCGACACGCAGTGGCTCACTCCGCACCTGCAACAATTTGGGGGTGTCGAAATTTCTCGGAACCATTATCTGCGCCTCTTGCGGAGAGCAGTCGAACTGCCACGAAAATTTCTGTAGAGTGCTCTCGTCAACGTTTTAGCCACCGGCTTCTGGCCGGTCTATCTCACGGTTGTTTTGGCATTTGGAGAACGGCCCACAGGACCGTTGCTATAGATTAAGCACAAAGTCTGCCTGCGATTGCTGCCAGATTGATAGTGGCGCAATCTCGCCGATATTAAATGCGCAATGGTTGGTTGGATTTTAAAGAAGATCCTCGGATCGAAAAATCAGCGCGAGCTTAGGCGGCTAGCGCCGATTGTTCACCGGATCAACGAGCTGGACGAGCAGTTCAAGAGCTTGTCAGACGGCGAGTTGCGGGTGAAGACCGCGGCTTGGAAGGAAGAGTTTTCTAAAATTCCGGCGCTGGAGGATCAGTGGAAAAAGCTTGGTGAAATTTTGCCGGAAGCATTTGCCGTGGTGAAGAACGCGGCGCGCCGGCTGAAAGAGCGAAATCACAGTTTCGCCGTGTGCGATCAGCCCATGGTCTGGGACATGGTGCATTTCGATGTGCAATTGCTTGGCGGGATCGTTTTGCACCGAGGCCGGATCGCGGAAATGGCAACAGGTGAAGGCAAAACTTTGGTCGCCACGCTGCCGCTTTACTTGAACGCCCTCGCAGGTCGCGGCGCGCACCTGGTGACGGTGAACGATTATCTGGCGCGGCGCGACGCGGAATGGATGGGACAACTCTACGATTTCCTCGGGCTTACCGTTGGCTGCATTCAACACGATCAGGAGCCCGATGTGCGTCGCGAACAATACGCGATGGACATCACTTACGGAACGAACAGTGAGTTCGGTTTCGATTATCTGCGCGACAACGGGATGGCCACCACGCGCGAGCAGCAAGTCCAGCGCGGCTATCATTACGCCATTGTCGACGAAGTCGATTCCATTCTGATCGATGAAGCGCGAACACCGCTCATCATCAGCGGCCCGGCGACGATTTCCACCCATCAATACGACAAATGGAAACCACTCATCGAGCAGTTGGTGCGGAAGCAAAATATGCTTTGCAACCGCGTGGCGAGCGAAGCCATCGAAAAATTTGAGCAGGGCGATGTGGAGACCGGCGGGCGTCTCATGTTCAAGGTGAAACTCGGACAGCCACGCAACAAACAGCTTTTGCGCATGATGGAAGACCCGGACAAGCGCCGCGCAATCGATAAAGCCGAGCTCTCGTTCTACCAGGACACGCGCAAGGAAGAGCTGTTCCAACTCAAAGAAGAACTTTTCTTCACGATCGATGAAAAATCGAACGAAGCCGATCTCTCCGAACAAGGCCGCATCTTCCTAAATCCCGATGATCCGAACGCATTTGTGTTGCCGGATCTGATTAACGAATTTACCGAGATCGATCTCGATCCGAGTCTGTCACAGGAAGAAAAGGACAACAGAAAAGCGGAGCGCCAGCAACATTGCGACGCGCAGGCCGAACGCATCCACAATATCTCGCAGCTGCTGCGCGCCTACTGCTTGTTCGAGAAAGACGTTCAGTACGTGATCGAGGACAACAAGGTCGTGATCGTCGATGAGTTCACCGGTCGCAAAATGCCGGGACGGCGGTGGAGCGACGGATTGCATCAGGCGGTTGAAGCGAAGGAAGGCGTCCAGATCGATCGGGAGACGCAAACCCTGGCGACCATTACGATCCAAAATTATTTCCGGCTTTATCAAAAACTGGCGGGAATGACCGGCACAGCCGAAACGGAGGCCGCGGAGTTTCACGACATTTACAAACTCGACGTCAACATGGTTCCAACCAATCGGCCTGTGCGACGGACGGATTACAACGATCGCATCTACAAAACGCGGCGCGAAAAATACAACGCAGTCATTAAGGAAATCAGAGAAGCTCATGCGAAAACTCAGCCGGTGCTCGTCGGCACTGTGAGCGTGGAAGCATCGGAACTCCTCAGCCGAATGCTGAAGCGGGAGAAAATTCCGCACAACGTTTTGAACGCGAAATTTCACATGCAGGAAGCCGAAATAGTCGCGCGTGCAGGCCAGCCCGGCACGGTCACGATTTCAACCAACATGGCCGGCCGCGGCACTGATATTAAACTTGGCCCGGGGGTAACCGAGCTGGGCGGCCTGATGGTGATCGGGACCGAACGCCACGAAGCGCGCCGGATCGATCGGCAATTGCGCGGACGCTGCGCGCGCCAGGGCGATCCCGGTGCATCACGCTTCTACGTCAGTTTCGAAGACGATCTGATGCGCAATTTCGGCGCTGCTGATCGAATGACGAAAATCATGGAGCGCTTCGGGCTCGAAGAGGGCCAGGAGCTTGAACACCGATGGCTCAATAAATCGGTTGAGACTGCGCAGAAGCGAGTAGAGCAGCGCAACTATTTGATCCGGAAACGCACGCTCGATTTCGACGACGTGATGAACATGCAGCGCGAGGTTGTTTACACCTATCGCAATGAAGTTATCGATTCCGAAGAGCCGCGTAAGCTCATCTTCGAAGTGATCGACGAGGCCGTACCGGCAAAGGTGAAAGAATATCTAGACGTCGACGAACCGAATTACACTGGTCTTGTCCATTGGGTGAACACGACATTTCCGCTCGGACTAAGCAAGGAGAAAGCGCAATTTGAAACGCGAGATGTCGATGAGAACGCGCAGTTCTTAATCGAAAAGATCAAGAACGCTTACGAGCGCAAATCAACCTACGAAGAGCCCACGGCGGTGAAAAGCCTGGAGCGTTACATCATTCTCAATGCGATCGACCGGCTCTGGCAGGAGCATCTTTACGCAATGGACGCGTTGCGCGAGGGCGTGTATCTGCGCGGCTACGCGCAAAAGGATCCGCTCATCGAGTACAAGACCGAAGCCTACGACATGTTTGTCGAACTGATGGCGAACATTAAGAACGAAGTGCTGAATAATCTTTTCCGCAGCACTTCGAACTTGCAGGCGTTCGAGAATTTCCTGGCCACGCTGCCTCAATTCCTGCTCCGTGAACACGCACCGACTGCGCCAACGGCCGGTGCTCTGTCGCGTGTACGTCAGCCTCAACCCGTCGGCGCAATGGCAGCAGTCGCTGGAGATGGCGACGGTGCAGGCGAGGTTTCAATCGATCTGCCAATCCGTCGTTCAATGCCAAAGGTCGGCCGCAACGAACCTTGCCCCTGCGGCAGCGGCAAAAAATATAAGAACTGCTGCGGACGCGTGGCCTAACAATCGAAAGGTCTGCAAACAGCCGCTAATTAGACGGTACCTGCGAGTCTTCTTTCAACCAGGTGCGTATGATTCTGCCGCGTGTGACAAATAGAGCAGTGATTAACGCTGCGATTAGCGTTCCGACGATCGCGGTGATCAGAGGTTCTTTCGCTCCGAACCGGCCAGCCTTGGTAGGAACAAGTTGTGTCTTGTCCAGAGTGATTGACGAAGAAGTGCCGCGGATAGTGACGGAGAGTGCTGCTTGTTTTGGCGACAACTCCAACCGAGCTGATGTGTCTGGTAGCGAGAGTTCCTCTGCACCGTCGATGGATCTCGATACACCGTCGATGAGCAGAGTACCTTTGGGATTTTTCACCACAAGACTTTCACAGAAAATTGGCGAGCCAGATAGCGGGTCAGACGGTGTATTGACCAACATCATTGGAACATAATCTTCGGACATGCCGCCCGGTGTCTTCACCGTGGCTCTTTGGCCCACGGCCGCGCTCGAGCACAAGCGGGGCGCCGAAGAAAGGATGTGCGTAACCAGTGAAGAAAGCGCCTTGCATCGTTATCGGACTGCGAGGGCCGTAAAGATAAGACCAAGCAGTAATATCCGTCTCCTGCGAGGCCATGATTGTCCAAACCTTTGCACTCGGCGGATAGTCGAATGCGAGCGCAACAGAGTATGCCTTTGGGAGATGTTGCGATTCTTCAAAGCGTTCGCGAAACTCTAGGTCGGCCCCTTTTTGCACCGTCATTGTAGCGTGCGGGATCATGAACACGCGGATCGATGCCTGCGGTTTGCACAACAAAAATGCAAAAGCTTCTGGGCCGAGTGGCGCTCGCCGTGTTCCGTGCGGGCCACTCGGAGTGCGTTCCAGCATGTCAATAGTCGTGGCTTTCACAACCATCGATGTTGCGGCTAGATGAAGATGAGGCGCACGATCGACGATCTGCTCACCGTCAAACAGGAGTGTCGGCTGAAACTTACATTTGACGGTATCGGCTTCGCCGGAAACGGAATAGGGCACAACGGGGCGAGTGATGAAGCCGAACAGCGTTGCTCCGAATAGTGCGGCTGCGAGTGCGATCAGAAACAGGTCAATCACAAGTTTCAGACTGCGTCGACTCCCCTGCCGCCGGCGAGGGGATTGCGACGCTTTCGTTCGCTTGCTCATTCAAGTGGGAATCTCCCGGACTTTACCACAATTATTCCGACGGCCGCCTAACGAGAATCAGACCCAATTAGCGCGTCTTCAAAGGCGCATTTCCTAACCTCGACCTTCGAGCTCGTAAGTCGTAATCTCGAGCTGATGCCCGTCTGGATCGCGAAAATAAATAGAATGCGCGATTTCGTGATCTTGGAATTCGAACTTGATTCCGCGCTCTTTTAGTTCGCGCTGCGCGGCGAGAAAATTCTCCCGGTTCGCGCGGAATGCGAGGTGAAGCATTCGGATTTCGCGGTGACCTGACGGTTTGGTTTCGTGGCTTGCCGGGAATAATGCGATCCCGGTGTTTCCTTTGCCAATGAAAGTAGGCACACCATTCCACGCGCCTTCGTGAAGGCGTTCAAATCCGAGAACTTCGACATACCATTTCGCTGATCGCTCGATATCGCGTACGCCCATGGCGACGTGATCAATGCCTTCAAGTTGCATGTGGAATTAAAATAGAATTTGCAGGTCGATCGCCTATTCGGTTCAACCAGCTTTGTCGGCGGCAATCCGAGTCAGGTGCGTGAGCACGCAGCGCCATTGACCGTTAATCTTTACGACTACGTCAGTCGACCGTTCCAGAGTCGTGAACTCTGCTCCCATAAACTTTCCGGCACTCGTAGCGCGGCCCGTAACGACGCCTGTGCCTCCGTAGACACGCACTCTGGGGTCGTCGAGCTTCATCGTGTCATGCGTAAGCGCGCCCGATTTCACAACTGCGAGAAACCTGTCCTTCTCAACGATTTTTCCATCTGGATCCACGAGGATCCAGTCATCAGCAACGAAGCGTTCAATCGCTTCCGCGTTATTGTCTACGATCGCCCTTTGGAAATCTTGTTCAATTTTCAAGAGCTCATTACTTGATTCCTCATTCATATCTTGGACTTTCGATGTTCCAGCGATCGTCCTACCAAAACTTTGAATTTCCCAGTCGATCATCCAACTTTCCGCCGCGTAACGCGGCGGCAAACGCTGCGTAGTTTTTGAACGGACCACCAACGGCGCGCCACACTACTCTTGGTTGGCTCTCATCGTTCCTTAACCTGGCAACAAGGATGTGAAACGTGTGCGCGATCCCGCCGCGCTCGAAATGCACGACGTAATATTCACCGCCTATCGCTGCCCAAATCAGACGCTTGCCTGGAAGCGTCGGATCCGTAATGGAATCGGTCGCGTTCCATTTCGCACCGGCTTCCGCCAGTTTGCCAACGCCGTTCGTGCAAAGCGCGACGACTGCCGCTGGCAAATCGCTGGTGGAATGAACCTCGTGAAAGCGCGACGAATCCTGCAACACCTTACGATCTTCAGCCGAAAGCTTCGTCACATCGGCAAAGCACAAGCTCTGAATCGCGACAGCGAAAATGAGGCAAAGGCTGATATGTTTCATGTGCATCGGTATTTAACGAGGCACAAGATCAGCAACCGCGCGAGCGAGAAGTAATGCTCGTATGCTCTCAAAGCCAGGCATCGGCGGCGGTCCGCGGTTCGCTGCATCGCCTGGTTAAGCCTATTCGAGCGCACTGATCGTGACATAGTATCCATCTGGATCGCGGAGTGAGAACTCCCTTGTTTGAGTGTTCGGATTTACGTGCGGCTCTTCTTCGAACGTGCGACGAGCGCGCGCGCCCTTTTCAGCGAATCATCGTAGTCATCGAGGCGGAAGAACAAGAGGAGCCCATTGCCAGGTGACGCCTAGTCCGGACTCATCAAGGAGGGGTGCTCGTGGGCACCCCACTCGTGGAGGCACACCAACACGGTTTCATCCGTATCCAGAATCCGACCAAAATCCTCATGAGCCGACGGGTCTCCGGCAGGCCGAGGAGCGACTCGTACCATTTGAAGCTGCGCCGGAACGTTACTAACGCCGATGATCGCCCATATGCGTTTCATCGTACTTCCGATGTAACCTGACGAGAATTCGACCAGAAAAATCTGCAATTCATTGCAGACAAAATCTGTCTAATCATTGTCTCCAGGCAGCAGCGTGGGCGCGAACTGGGCGGCTGAAACCTTTCAAGGCAACTTCGCCGAGGTCTTCGAAACAGAGCCCCTTGCCAACGCAGAGTTCGGCAATCGCGTTGGACACGACGATTTGTTCCGGCGCGGCGTGCTCGCACAACCTGCAGGCAAGTTGAACTGTCGATCCAAAGAGATCGTTATGTTGCTCGACAGGTTCACCTGCTGCGGCGCCGACTCGAACCTTGAGCAGCCGCTCGGGATTCGCTTTCGCGTGCTTGCCCAATTCGCGTTGAATTTGAATTGCGCAGCGAACCGCGCCCGCTGCCGAGACGAATGAGGCCATGATGCCGTCGCCGGTGTGCTTGACCTCGCGTCCGCCTGAAGCCGACAGCGCATTTCGCACGATCGTGTCGTGCACGCCGAGCATTGCGAGCGCCGCATCGTCGCCCAGCGATTGAGTCAATGTCGTCGAATCCACAATGTCGGTGAATAGCACCGTTCGGATTCCCGGATCTCTTTCATTGGTTGCGCCAGGAACTAAGGCCGCTCCAGCCTCGTTCACTTCGACGCCGCCAAGAAATCCTTCCGCGAGCTCGGGCTGTATCTCAATGACCTTGTCCGCGACCATGCCGTGCGCCTCGCGATGAACCTGAATAGCGGCTTCGGCGTTTGGCGCGTGGCAAAGACAGAAAATCTTCCCAGCCTTTTCGTTTACCCAATACTTGTGATAATGAACGCCGTACTTGTCCTCGATTTTAACATCCTCGGCATGAGCTTTGGCGACATCCTCGGCACTGACGCCTCCCGGAACCTCGTGAATGTCCATGTAAAGCGGCATAGGCGTAGATTTTAGCGAGATATGACGCTTTGCAAAACGCTGATCGCGGTAGGATGACTCAACGTTTGGTAAACGACACAATAGCGCTCGGTCAGACGAAGCAAACTGGCGATTTGCTCCTCGCTGGCGTTAGTATCTACATCGAAATGCAATCGAATTTGCTTAAAGCCGACAGGCACATCTTTGGAAACGCCGAGCGTTCCACGAAAATCAAGATCGCCCTCCGCGCGGATCGTCGCGCCGCGTAACGGTATGCTTAGCGCGGTGGCAACTGCGCGCAGCGTGACGCCTGCGCATCCTACCAACGCTTCCAGCAACATGTCCGCCGAGCACGCGCTGGCGCCGACCCCGCCTGTTGCAGGATGAAGCCCAGCTTCCACGCGCGCTTTTCCGGTTTCGATTTTGCAGGTGATATTTTGGCCGACGCGCCCCTCAGCCCGTAGGGTGACCAATGCTGTCTCGGGACGCTCGCGATATTGCGCCTTCAACGGCGCCTGCAATGATCTTAGCTCTTCGGCTGTCATTATCGATCGCTTTTCCGCTGTAGAGGCGTTTGTGTCAAACGCCTGAGCTCGGCTCTCGCCGCGGCGAACGCCGCTACAACTAGTTCGGTTTAATGTTTTGGTTCACGCGGAAGAAATTATCGGGATCGTATTTGGTTTTGATTTGGACGAGCCGCTGATAATTCTCGCCGTAAGTTTTTTTTACTCGTTCTTCGCCTTCGTCGCCCATCAAAAAATTTACATATGCCCCGCCAGCAGAGTAGGGGTGCAACGCATCGTAGTAACTCTTCGTCCACGAAACGATTTTGTCCTTGTTCGCCGGGTCGGGATCGACGCCTACAATCACCATCGCCCAGTTGGAGTCGCGATAATTCCAGGCAGTCTCGTTCTTGCTGACGCGGGCTGCGGCTCCGTTGATTGGATACATGTGCATGGTGGAATGCATCGTAGGAAGCGTTTCAGCGAATGGAATGTGGTGCGCAATCGCGTCGTCGCTTATCTCATTCACGAAATCGGCGCGCCAGTACCACTGCAAGCCTGGGGGATACAAGGCGTCAAACATGCTTTGTAATGCAGGCTGCGGAAGCGGGCCCACAAAGTCCACAGCAGGCTTTTTGAAAGCACGGATCGGCTTGAATATCTCTTCGGCTTCCTCCAGAGGTCCAGCGTATGCCCAGACCACGCCGCACATTTTTTTCATGTGCAGATGTTCGGGGAACGGCGGTGCAGGTGGCACAGTGAGAAATGCAAAAAATCCATTCAAATCGTCGGGAGCCTCCGGAATAAACTCGCGATACCATTTCATGACATCCGCTGCTTCGCTCAACTCATAGAGCATTGGTCCGCCGTAGAGAATGTCGATCGGATGTAGTTTGAACGTAAACGAAGTTACGACGCCAAAGTTCCCGCCGCCGCCGCGAAGGGCCCAGAACAAATCGGCGTTCTCGTCAGCGTTGGCTTTCACAAATTTACCGTTCGCCAGTACCACATCGGCGGAGAGTAAATTATCGATGGTCAATCCGCATTTGCGGGTCAGATGTCCGATTCCTCCGCCGAGCGTTAAGCCGCCAACACCCGTCGTGGAAATGAATCCGCTCGGAGTAGCCAGTCCGAACACATGCGTGGCGTGATCCACATCGCCCCAGACACATCCACCGCCGACGGTAACGGTGCGAGTCGTGGGATCGATCCACGTGTATTTGATTGGCGCAAGATCGATAACAAGACCGTCGTCACAGATTCCAAGACCGCCCGCATTGTGGCCGCCGCCGCGGATGGCAACCAGCAGATCGTTATCCCTGCCAAAATTGATAGAGCGAATTACGTCGGCCACATCCGCGCAGCGCGCGATGAGACGCGGCTTCTTGTGGATCATCCCGTTGTACACCTTGCGCGCTTCATCATAGTCCGCGTCGCCCGACTGAATCAGTTTTCCTCTGAGACTTCGTTTTAGTTCGGCGATGGAATTTTCGTTGAGCATGACGAAGTGTTACTGAAACACTCTTAGGGTCAAGGGACTGAGTTTCAGCATTTTCGTTGAGATAACAGCCGCCGCGGCGCTAATATGCCAGCGCATTGACATAGGCGATGTTTGACGCGGAGAGATCCTGGACCAGGCGGGAGTTTTTGAAACTCGCCGGTCGAGTGGGACTTCTAAGCGCGGTGCCAACTCTGGCGAGCGCTGCAGCGGCGCTCAACTCC
>Ga0306922_10004359_pt1 | contig 13398 bp, 9 predicted proteins | sample sta12Cox44000082_FD_203758 | JGI IMG/M metagenome (GOLD analysis project Ga0306922, IMG submission 203758) | Lab enrichment of tropical soil microbial communities from Luquillo Experimental Forest, Puerto Rico - statoxic.12C.oxic.44.000.082 (v2)... | ecosystem: Environmental > Terrestrial > Soil... | reverse complement strand
TCGGCGCGTAGTACTGCCGCAAGCCTCGCCGCCGCACAGCACAAAGTCGCCGTGGCCGCAGCCCAGCTGGCTTTGAACAAGACCCAGGTCACGACTGCCGAAGCCGGCGTGCGCGCGGCGAAGGCGCAGGTCGAGCAGGCGCGCCTAAACCTGTCCTACACCGGGATCCGTGCCTCCCTCTCCGGGCGTATCGCCAGCAAGAGCGTGGCTGTCGGCGACTACGTTCAGGTCGGCCAAAATCTGATGGCGCTGGTGCCCGACGCGGTCTGGGTGACGGCCAATTTCAAGGAAACCGACCTCGACCATATGCGGGTCGGCCAGCCGGTCGACATCTATGTCGACGCCTATCCCGAGAAGGTCTTTCACGGCCATGTCGACAGCTTTCAGGCCGGCAGCGGCGCCGCCTTCTCGCTGTTGCCGCCGCAGAACGCGACCGGCAACTACGTCAAGGTCGTGCAGCGCGTGCCGGTCAAGATCGTGTTCGCGTCACTACCCGGTGGTCATTGGCTGCTCGGTCCCGGCATGTCGGTCGAGCCCTACGTCAAGATCCGATGAGCGTCTTTGCCGCGACTCCGGGCCGCGCTTCGCGTCCGGCGACGGCCGCGCTCGACCTCTCTCCCTGGGTCATTGCGCCGATCGTCGGGCTGGCGGCGTTCATGGAGGTGCTCGACGTCTCGATCGTCAACGTCTCGCTCCAGCATGTCGCAGGCAGTCTCGCCGCCACCCCCGACGAGGCGACCTGGGTGTTGACCTCCTATCTCGTCACCAACGCGATCGTGTTGCCGATCAGCGGCTGGCTTTCTCAGACATTCGGGCGCAAGCGCTATTTCCTCGGCTGCATCATCGGCTTCACGCTCACCTCGCTGGTATGCGGCTTGGCGCCGACCCTCGGCTTGCTGATCGTCGCACGCGCCCTTCAGGGTGCGACCGGCGGGGGGCTACAGCCGACATCCCAGGCGTTCCTCGCCGACGCGTTTCCCTCCGAAAAACGCGGCCAAGCCTTTGCCGCCTACGGCTTGGCCGTCATCTTTGCGCCAGCAATCGGGCCGACCATCGGCGGTTGGATCACCGACAATTTCGACTGGCGCTGGGTGTTCCTGGTCAACGTGCCGGTCGGCATCGTGTTGTCGATTGTGGCGACCCGGGTGCTCACCGAACGGCCGCAGGAGGCCGTGGCCCGGCGCGCGCGGGCCCGCCAGGGCATCAGTCTCGATTACGTCGGCTTCGCGCTCTTGGTCATCGGCATGTGCGCGCTGCAAATCGTCCTCGACAAAGGGCAGGAGGACGACTGGTTTTCCTCCGCGCTGATCACTGATTTGAGTATCACCGCGGTGGTCGCCCTCGCTGCGTTTGTCGTCTGGGAGTGGCGCCGCGCCGACCCGATCGTCGATCTGCGCCTGCTCGCCGACCGCAGCTTCGCGATCGGCAATCTGCTGATGTTCGTGCTCGGTTTCGCGTTGATGGGCACGACGGTGCTGCTGCCGCTCTTCGTGCAGACTCTGCTCGGCTACACCGCGACAGACGCCGGGCTCGTACTCTCGCCCGGCGGGTTTGCGACGATGCTGATGATGCCGGTGGTCGGGGCACTGTCGGGCAAGATCGACGCGCGTTGGATGATAACCTTTGGGCTCGCCTGGACAGGTATGGCGATGTTCCACATGTCCGGCTTCGACGCCGGCATCGACTACGCGACCGTCGCCTGGGCGCGGGTGTACCAATCATTGGGATTGGCGCTGTTGTTTATTCCGATCAATACCGCCGCCTATCAGGGAGTGCCGGCGGCAAAAAACGCCAACGCCTCGGCCCTCATCAACATGATGCGCAATATCGGGGGCAGCGTCGGCATCGCGCTGATGACAACCTTTCTCGCTCGCCGCGAGCAATACCATCAGAACATGCTGGTCGAGCACGTCACTCCATACAGCACGCAGACCAGCCGGATGTTGCAGCACTTGCAGCAGATCTATCACGGCGCCCATGCCGGCGCCGCCGATGCCCTGCACCACGCGGAGGCTCAGCTTTACGCGATGGTCCAGACGCAGGCGGCCGTGTTGTCCTATATCGATGCATTCTGGGTGATGGGTGCGGTGCTGCTGGCAATCATGCCGCTGGTGCTGCTGTTGCGGAAGCCGCCGCGCGGCGGCGCCCGCCCGGGGGCGCATTGACACTGCGCTGCGCGCTTCCGCCCAAAGAATATCTGATCCTCTATAGTCGTTTGGTCGGTCGCGATTGTGGTGATGCGGCGCTACTTTAGGAACTCGCCGACATTGTCTTTGGTGACCCGATCGACGCCGGTATAGATGATCTGCTGCACCGGCTTACCGTCGTGGAGCGCCAGCAGCGCATCCATCGCCTTCTCGCCCATCTCGAAGGGTCGCTGTCCAACGAGTGCGGCGACATAGCCCCCTTTGAGGAGCTGCAGCTCGGAGGGTAGCGTGTCGGCGGAGACCGCCACCAGCTTGCCGCTCTTGAAGCGGTCGGCATTGCTGTTAAAGAAATTACGATAGCCCTCCGGCACGAAGAGCGGCCAGCCGCCAACCGCGACGACCGCGTTGAGATCGGGGTGCGCCGTCGTCAGGTCGTTGAGCTGCTGGACGGCCAGCGCCGCATCGTCGTTGCAATAGGTGGGTGAGCCCGACACCTCCTTCCAACCTGCCTTCCCCGCCACCTCGCGGACGCCTTCGAGGCGCTCATTGAGATTGGCCGCGGCGGGGCCGCCCGAAACCATGCCGTAAGCCCCGGCGCGGGGCTGGGCCTTGACCAGCATCTCGCCCAAGGCCCGGCCCAGATCCTTATTGTTGGTGCCGATATAGGCCTGGCGCGCCGAGCTCGGCGCGTCCGCGTCGAAGGTGACGACATGGATGCCGGCGTCGCGCGCCGCCTTGATGACGCCGGTCAGGGCACCGACGTCGGAGACAGAGATCGCCAGACCGTCGACCCGTTGCGTGATCAGATCCTGGATGATCTGCACCTCCGTCGCAGGCTCGTGCTCGATCGGCCCGCGATAGACGCATTCGACAGTGCCGAGCTCCTTGGCGCGCTTGATGCACCCGTCGCGCGCCAAGTCAAAGAACGGGTTGTTCATCGCCTTCGGCACGACCGCGAATTTGAGCTTGTCGGCCGCCCCGGCCGGGTCGGCCAACACCGTCATGGCGAGCACCGCGAGAATCACACGCTTCATGGCTTTCCTCCTCCGCTCTGCTCCAGCCGGCCTGGCGTCGCTCAGAAGACGCGTCGAGTGCGAAGCTGATCGACCAGCACGGCGATGATGATGATTACGCCGACGAACACCTCTTCCCAATAGGTGTTGGCGCCGATCAGCACAAAGCCGTTGCGGATCACCTCGATCAGCGCCGCGCCGATGACCGCACCCGCGGCACCGCCGACGCCGCCGGCGAGATTGGCGCCGCCGATAACCGCGGCGGCGATCACCCGCAGCTCGTATCCTGTCGCGAGATTGGCGGGAGCTGCACCCAGCCAGCCGGCGATCAGCACGCCGCTGAAGCCGGCGGCAATGCCGCTCAGCACATAGACCGAGACGACAACGCGCGGGACGCGCACACCGGTTAAGGCCGCCGCCTGCGCATTGCCGCCGACGGCATAGAGATGCCGGCCCCAGACAAGGTGGCGCAATGCCAGCGCCATCAGGACGGCGAGCACGAGGAGATAGACGAGCTGTGTGGGCAGGCCGAGCACGGTGCCGTTGGCGAAGCGGGTGAAGCCCGCGACGTCGGGCCCTGTCGGATATTGCGCGCGCCCTTGGGTCAGGACGTAGGTCATGCCGCGCGCGACCGAGAGCATGCCGAGCGTGGTGACGAAGGGCGAGAGCCGTATTCGGGCGATAAGCAGGCCGTTGACCAGGCCGATTAGCGCCGCGAGCGCCAGTGCCAGCAGTGTCGCGAGCGCGATCGTTGCACCCGGCACCTGTGCCGCTGCTGTCGCCGACAAGAAGCGCATCAGCATCAGAGTCACGACCGCACTCAGCGCGCAGATCGAGCCGACCGACAGATCGATGCCGCCGCTGATGATGACCAAGGTCTCGCCCAACGACATCAGCGCAATGAAGCTGAAGTTCTTCGAAATGTTGAGCAGGTTGCGCGGCGTCATGAAGACCGGTGCCAGGATCGAGATGACGACGATCAGGACCGCGAAAGCGATGGCGACATAGGCGGTCTGGGTCTGCGGCACGCCGCGGCGCCACCATGCGGAGCGAGGACGGGCGGGGAGCGCCGCGGGTTCCGAGGTGCCCGCCATCAGGCGCGCTCGACGGCACCGGTTATCAGCGCCGTCACTTCCTCGGGCGAGGTGGTACCCATCGGCTTGTCAGCCACCTTCTGGCCTCGGCGTAAGACCGTTATCCGGTCGGCGACGGCGAAGATGTGCGGCATCGCGTGGCTGATGAAGATCACCGACTGGCCGTGGTCGCGCATGCGGCGCATCAGGTCGAGGACCTCGGCCACTTGACGCACCGAGATCGACGCTGTCGGCTCGTCGAGCAGCACGAGCTTGGCCGCGGCGAGCCGCGTGCGCGCGATGGCCACGGCTTGGCGCTGGCCGCCCGAGAGGGTGCGCACGAGTGCCTCGGGCCGCGTCTCCGATTTGAGCTCGGCGAAGAGCTGCGCGGCTCGGCGTGTCATTGCGGCGTGGTCCATGATGCTGAAGCCGGCGACCCGCCGCCGCAGCTCACGGCCGAGAAAGACGTTGGCGGCGCCCGTCAGATTGTCGGCGAGCGCCAAATCCTGGTAGACCACCTCGATGCCAGCGCTGCGCGCATCCTCCGGCCCGCGAAAGCGCACCGGATGCCCGTCTAAGTGGATGGTCCCGTGGGTCGGCGGAAAATTCCCGGCGATGATCTTGACCAAGGTCGACTTGCCGGCGCCGTTGTCACCAATGAGGCCGACGATCTCGCCCGGCGAAACCGTGTAGTCGACCTGGGCGAGCGCGCGAATGGCGCCGTATTCCATGCCGATGCCGCGCAGCTCCAGAAGGGTCATCTGAGGAGGTTAACGTCGCGACCGTAAGCCAGGCAACGACGCCCGTTGCGTTGCCTTCGCTTGCGTCGAGGATGCGGCTGGCTGCAATTGCACCTCTGCGCACCGGTCGGGTAAGTTTCGTCCCGAGTGCAGGGACGTGGTTCAGGGGATGGCAAAGAAACGGGGAGGAGAGGCCGCGCGGGAGACGAGCGGCGAGCAGGCGCCGGTAGTGCGGATTTTTCTCTCGTCGCCGGGGGACGTGGCGGATGAGAGGAAGATTGCCCGCGAGCTGATCGAAGGGGAGCTGCAGAAGCACCCCTCCTATCGCGGCCTGAAGCTGGAGGTGATCACCTGGGACGATCCCGACGCGCGCATCCCGATGCTGGCGAGCGAGACGCCGCAGCAATCGGTGAACAACGCACGGCCGCGGCCCTCCACCTGCGACATCGTCGTCGTCATCCTCTGGGCGCGGATGGGCACACTTCTGCCGGAGACGATCTGCAAGCCGGGCGGCGAGCCATACCTGTCGGGCACGGAGTGGGAATATCTCGACGCGGTCAATTCAACGCGAGAGCCCAAGCCTGAGGTGCTGGTCTATCGGCGAACCGAAGAGCCGATCATCAGTATTCGCGATCCCAACAGGAAAGAGAAGGAAGAGCAGTTTGAACGTGTCGAAGCGTTCTTAGCCCGGTTCCGCAACAGCGATGGTTCGCTGGTCGGCGGGATAAATGAGTATGCCGCACCGGACAAGTTCAGAGCACTGTTGCGACAGCATCTTGACGAGCTGTTGCATCCGCGCCGCCCACCCGCTCCTGCGAACGGGAAACCTCTGCAGATTGAGGCGACCATCCCCGGCGCATATCTCGACTGGCTGCGCGTCGAATATGCCGACGTCAATCTGCTCGGCCAGGAGCTGCAACAGGGGCAGGCGCTGACGCTCAACCACGTCTATGTGCCGGCATTGACGGCGCCGACGGCAGATCCTGTCGTGCTGAAGGCCGGAAGGCGGCGCCGCGAGCGCAAGACGCAACCGGAAAAAATGGCGGAGCGAAGACCGGTCCCGTTGCTGCAGCGGCTCGATGCGGAGTCGCTGTACGTTCCGGCCCCCGCCGGCGCCGGCAAATCGACCTTCTGCCGTTGGGCGGTGCTGCACAGCATCGCTGCCGCCGATCTCGCGCACGCCGTCCCGACGCAGCCGGAGTTCGCTGAGACGGCGCCCGAAAACCTGCGCGGCCGGCTGCCGCTGCTGGTGCCATTGCGCGACTTCCACGAGGGCATCGACGGCGGCCGTGGCCGGCGCACCGGTCATCGAGGGGAGTTGGAGCAGACGCTGGCAGCGTGGGTGGACAGGTCGCTGGCAGACCAACTGACCGGCGAGAACCTCCTTGCCCATCTGCGGGCCGGGACTGCCTTCCTGCTGCTCGACGGCCTCGACGAGGTGCCGGTCTCCGACAATCGCGACGGTGCCGAGGTCTATCCCCGCGACCTGTTGCTGACCGCCCTCGCCAATGCGCTGCCGACATGGCTGAAGGCCGGCAACCGGGTGCTGTTGACCAGCCGCCCCTACGGCCTCGACGAAGGCGGTCTGCGCAAGCTCGACCTGCCGCAGGCGCCGCTCGAACTGCTGCCGGAGCCGCTGCAGTACCTGTTCGTCGCCCGCTGGTTTCATACGCTCGGCAAAGCGGAACAGACCGACGGCCTGATGGCGACCCTCCACGAGCGCGACGACCTCGGGCCGCTCGCCGAGAACCCGATGATGTTGACGGCACTGTGTGTCCTCTGGGACAGCGGGGGCCGGCTGCCGGAGGACCGCTACGAGCTCTACCGGCGCATCGTGGGCAACGTGCTGTTTCACCGCTTCCGCGACGAAGTGCGGCAGCGGGAGCCGGCGCGGGCCCGGCTCGAAGTTATCGCCCACGGCATGCATGTGGGCGACCGAGAGTCGCCGCGCGAGAGCCCGGCGGCCGAGATCAGTTATCGCGAGATCGACCATATCCTGCGGGCCTTCGCCGCCGAAGATTCGTACAACGAGCGTGGTGCCGTCGGCCCGGTGGTGCGGCGCGAGGAATTGCTGACCCGCTCCGGGCTGTTGTTGCCGCGGCCGGGCGATCGTGCCGCCTTTTATCACCTGAGCGTGCAGGAGTTTCTGGCCGCCGAGCGGATCCTGCGCACCGAGGATGATTTGCTCCCGGTGATCCGCACCCGTGGCGCCGTCGCAGGATGGCGCCCGACGCTAATATTCCTTTTCGCCGGCAGGATCGGCGCTAAGACGCCGCGTTGGGGCACCGATCTGCTTGTCCGGCTGATCCGCGAGCTGGATCGGGGGGCGGTGAGGGCCAGCCCGGCACCGGCGGTGTTCATCGCCGAAGCGCTCGACCTCTGTCTCGCCAAGAATTACGCGGTGCCGGAGGAGCTGAAGGAGGCGTTCCGCGGCGTGGCGCTCAATGCGATCGAAGACGAGGTTGAGCTGCAGGCGCGCCAGGCGCTGGGGCTCACCCTCGGCCGGGTGGGTGACCCGCGGATCACCGATCTCCGCGATGCGCAAGGCAATGTCGATTTGCGGGCTTATGTCGAGGTGCCGGCGGGGACCTACCCCTACGGCGATGAGGGCCGAACGGTCGAGATCAGGCAGCCGTTTGGATCGGCCGCTATCCGGTGACCAACCAACAATTCGCCGCTTTTATCGCAACCGGCGGCTATCGCGATCGCCAGTGGTGGTCGAATGAGGGCCGGGCGTGGCTGGAGCGGGAAAAAGCCGCCGAGCCCGGGTATTGGCTCGACCGACGGTGGAACGCGCCGAACCAGCCGGTGGTGGGGGTGAGCTTTTGGGAGGCGGAGGCGTTCTGCGCCTGGGCGGGTGGGCGTCTGCCGACGGAAGAGGAATGGGAAGCCGCCGCCCGCGGTCCGCAGGGCCGCGTCTATCCCTGGGGCGACGTGTGGCAGGACGGCATCTGCAACACACGTGAGGCCGGGCTCAGCGTCACCTCGCCGGTGGGCTTGTTTCCCCGCGCACGGCAGGCCGACCGTGCCATCGACGATCTGGCCGGCAACGTCTGGGAATGGTGCGCAAGTCTTTACGACCCGAAGACAAAGGATTTCCCGTATACCGGTGTGCACCGCGGCGGGTCGTGGTACCTCAGCCAGGACGACGCGCGTTCAGCCGCGCGCAGCAGGTACTACCCGGACCTCCGGGTCGACTCCGTCGGCTTTCGGGTGGTGTGTGGCCCATCCGTGAGCGTCGACCACTGAAAGCGCCGCGCCCCGCGGTGCCAACCGGCGCTGAAGCGCCGGTTCAAGCGGCTCGCCGGGTTGGCTTGTCATCCACGCTAGCGGGGCGCGGCTCGCGGCCTAACATGCGGGCGAAATCAGCTTCGCCGAGTTGGATGCCTGCGTCCAGGGCTGGATCGCCCATGTCGGTCACGCCGACAGCTGGGGTTGCGCCGCCATGTCCTCGACCGTCTCGTCATCCACCCCGCTGAACATCGGCGCGCGATCGCGGCACGGCAGGCGCGGTATGGCTAAAAAATGGAAGTAGCGCTGGCGCAACGCTTGTCAGTGGTCAGCGCTCAGGGATGGGCGACACACACCACCCGAAATCCGATGAAGTAGTCCCGGTAGTGCGGGTTGCGCCCGGCGCGGCTGGCTGAGCGCGCGTACTCCTGGTAGCCGACCCACGACCCGCCGCGCAGCACACGGGTGTTGAAATCGTCGGCACGCGAGCGGAGTTCTTCAGGACTATCGAACTTGTTGAGGCACCACTCCCAAAGCGTGCCGGCCATGTCGAGGGCGCCGGTCGGCGCGGCGCCGGCCGGGTACATCCCGACCGCCGTTGGCTGCCCCAGCCGGCTCTCGAACGTATTCCCCCGCCACGGCTCGGCCCTGGCGTCCCAGTCGGGTCCCCACGGAAACACGTTGCCGTCATCACCGCCGGTCGCCGCCTGGTGCCACTGCCACTCGTCCGGCAGGCGTACATCGAAGCCGAGCCGCCGGCTCAGCCAGCGACAGAACGCCACTGCATCGAACCAGCTGACATACACCGCCGGATGGTTGCCGAAACGGCCGAACTCGTATGTCGCGCCGTCATGGTCGCGGTTAAGATCATTGCCCCACCACGCGGGATCGCACCAACCGTCCTCAGCGTCGACGAAGGCACGGTACTGGGCGAGGGTGACCGGGTAGCGAGCAATCTGGAACGGTTCGCCTCTCTTGCGCGTCCTCCGCTTGACCTCGGAATACGAATTGTCCGGATCGGACAGGATCGAGATCGTCACCTCCCCGCCCTTTACCGGCTGCCAGTCGATCCGCGGCGTGCCCCGTTCGTCGACGCCAACACCCCAGCGGGACGGGTGCTCGACCAGCACATCCAGCCGCTCGCCGATCAATAGCCGGCGCTTGTGCGGCGTCTCATGTTTCTCCAGCTCCGCCAGCATTGCATCCGCATCAATCGGGCCAAGAAAATCGGATTCGTCGGCATCGAGATTAAATTTCGGACCGGGTTTTTGCGTCATCTTGTGCAGTTCCCGCACCCGCTCGTGCGGCCACTGAAAACCGGACGCCTTTCCATTCTCCAACCACATCCGCATGTCCAACCGGAGTCGTTCGCGCCATGCGGCCTGTTCCTTGTGTTGCTCGATGTAGTTCCACAGGGTCGGCCAATAGGGCCGCGGCTTGGCGTCGTCGTCGAGCCCTTTGCTGCGGACCAGCGTTTCGTGGATCAGGTTGACGGCGCCGTTGTCACCGACGGTGATCAGCCGGAGCGGCCCCGCCTGCCTGCTGTCGTCCGGCTGTCGCTGGCCCGAGAGCCGGTTGACCACTGCGAGCCCCGCCTCGCCGCCGCCGGCGATCGCCACCGCCTCGTCGCGGCCGATCCGCAGCCGGGCGTGCCGCACGCCCTCCGTGTCCACCTTGACCAGCCGGAACAGCAGCTCCAGCGCCCGGCTCCGCTGCGGCTCCAGGCCATCGAGCAGATCGTCGGCGGAGCGGCTGAGGAGGCCGGCAAGGCCGCCCTGTTCGGTGAAAAGCCGGCCACTTAGCCGGCTGTTCTCCCGCCGCTGCCACAGCCAGTCGAGCGCGTTCTCCACCAATGGCAGCGCCCCGGGCTCGTCGCGCGCCTGGTCGATGATCGCCTCGCGCACCTCGGCCACATCGAGGCCGGCGAGCCTAGCCGGGCCGTCGATCACCTCGCGCAAGCCCGCATCGCCGATCGGCGCCAATGTCCAGCGCTTGCCGGCGCAGTTGAGGACGCGGGTCAGGTCAGGTGTATCCTCGCCAAAGCGGTCGAGGAAGTCGGCGCGGACGGTAGACAGCACGAACAGTGGGCAGACGGGGTCAGCGAGTGCCGCCGCCAGCAGCCGATCGAACCGTCGCCGCTCTTCTGCCTCGGCGAAGGTGAACAGCTCCTCGAACTGGTCGATGGCGAGGAGGAAGGCGGTGTCATCCGCCTTGCGCTCGCGCAGCCAGAAGCGCAGCCGGTCGTCGCCGCGCTTGAGCTCGTCGACCAGATCGGCCATCCGCGTGTCATCGAACGCGTGCGCCAGGCTCTCGGCCAGCATCTCCACCGGCCGCGCCCCCGGCAGGAGCAGCCCGATCCGCTGCCAGTGCGCGATGCCGGTGCGCGGCCACAGCCAGCCCTGGTCGATCAGTGGTAACAACCCCGCCTGCATCAAGGACGACTTGCCGGAGCCGGACGTGCCGTTGATCTCGAGCCAACGGATGGCCGTGTGACCGGGGCGCGTGTCGAAGCAGGAAAGCGCCGCCAAGGTTTCCTGCTGCCGGCCAAAGAACAGGTGCGCCTGATCCGTACGGAAGGCGGCGAGGCCGACAAACGGCGGTCCTTCGAAGAACTTCACTTCGGTCTTCAGCAGCGTCCGGTCGCGAATGGCGGCGAGCAGCGGCTCGGCCGGCGGCGAGGCGCCGTCCCACATGGTCGACTGGAACAGCCGGAGGAACGCCGGTAGCGCATCGGCGCCGATCCCGTCGAGCAGCACCGGAAAGATCGGCAGCCGGTCGGTATCCCCGCGTGCCCCAAAGTGCCGGTTGAGCGCCGCCTGCGTTTCCGCCCCAACCCACTGCGCCACGCCGTCCCGGCCGACGAGGACGACAAATGCCCCGCAGCCGGCCACCGCCGCTTGCAGCCGGTCGAGCCAGTGGTCGCCCGCATGCAGCTCGGTCTTGTCAAAGAAGACTGATAGCCCCCGCCGCACCAGGTGGTCGTGCAGCCCCCTTGCTGCCGCAACGTCGTTATTGCTGTAGCTGAGAAAGACCGCCCGCCCGGTCACATCAGATTCCGGTGACCTGAATTTTCGAACTGATCAATTGATCTACCGTGGCATTCGCGAAGGTGAGGTGCGCAGTTCTAGGGCGCGTTCGCGATTTTCGTTGTTTTCTGCCTCACGGCAGGTCTCGGGCGACGCGCAAAACTGAACGAACTGAACGACGAGTGGCATGTAGAACACCGGAACGGTCATCGATAGCGGCATCAGTTGTGCGTCGTCGGTGACCACCAGGTCGACTTTGCGCGGCGCGTCGTCGGGGTCGCCGTCTTCGCTCGACTCGCCTTTGAACCCGGCAATCGCGCGCAGGGTCAGCTCGACCCGAAGGGTGCCTTCGCTCGCATCCCTTTTCGGCAAGACATGGCCGAGGATGTCGAAACGCCGCGCGCCGTCATAGACCGGGACGGCGAACGAACCATCTGCCGAGCGCCGTGGCGCGCGCAACGCAGCGCGCACACGCTCGAACGCTGTCACCGGATCGACCGCATTGCTGCGAAACTTCTCGGCGAGCGGCGGTTTGCGGCTGGTGTCGTCGGGGCCGCGCTCGGCGACCGTCCCGCCGCCGCGGGTGACAAAGCGCATGCTGATGTGGCTGTTGCGGCGTTTCCACAGATCGTAAATCGCATCGTAATGGGACGGCTCGGCCGGCCGGTCGGCGGCGAGTCGTCCTTCGGCTATACCGGTTCCGCGAAGTCGCGTTATCAGGGCCGGCACGCCTATCGTTCGGACCTCGATTTCGTCGTGATACGCGGCGGCGCCGTCGTGCAGCTTAATGCGGATCTCGCCCGCGGGAATGCCCGCCCAAAAAGCGGCGTAAACCGCGACGATGTCATCGGCGCGGGCGGTCGCTGGAAGCGACAGCAGCGCGAGGGCGAGCACCCGACCTAACCGGGGGCGGTGCGGTGCTCGCCTGCTGCAGTCAGTCGGCAACGGCGGTGCGACGCGCCGTCAGTGTGACGCCGGGATGTAATGCCAGGTCACCCCATCCCAAATGATCTTCTCGCCACCGGGAAAGAGCAGCTCCATAGTGCCTTCCTTCGACCGGGTGCGGCGCACCTTCCCGGCGTCCTCCAAATGCTCGGCCTCCCAGCGGTCGCTCAGCGCAAGACTTATTCGGCCGGGGCTCAGCCCGTCCTTTTGCAGCGCAATCGCGTCTTCGAGCAGTTCGTTCACAATACTCATGTCGGGATCCCCGCCCAGTACCTCGGGCTGCGGCTAAAGGACGAGCTCGGCGACCGCGTCGTCGGGCAGCCGGCCTTGCGCCCGATATTGTCCGATCTTTTCCATCAGCGGAGCGTCCGATACGGCGTAGAGGACCGCATCGTTTTGGCTCTGATTGAGATGTCGCCGCCAGGCAAAGCTCGGCACGACAAAAATGTCGTTGGTTTGCCAATCGAGGCTCCTGCCCGCAATCTCGGTGACACCCTGACCTTCGATTGCGATGTAGAGGGTGCTCGCGGTTTCGCGTTTGAACCGGGTCGCCTCGCCAGGTCTCAGCATCAACGCCCGGTAGTCCAGGGTCGGAAACACCGAGCCCCCGGTCGCCGGGTTGATAAACCTCAGAGCGATGGCCTCATAGGGATCGCCCTCCTCTTTGCGAAGTCCGGCGAGCGCCTCCCTGACATCCGACCCGCGATAGTGGAACATCGGCGACGTCTCTCTTGCAAAGCCGCGCCGATGCGGCAGAAAACCCGGCACCAGACCCCCTCGCCCGTAGAGCATATGGGAGTACGAGCCGGGAAAGGTCACCCTTTGAGCGCGGGAATTACCATGGGTGGCGCCGGGATACGCCTCGTCGAGCCAGACGCAGTCGAGGAACTCCATCAGCGGGAAATCCAGGACATCGATCCAGACGACAGGCTCGCAGCCATCATTGCCGTGGTCGTGCCAGGTTCCGTTCGGGGTCAGGATCAAGTCGCCGCGCGCCGCCTCGCAGCGTTCCCCTTCGATCGTCGTGTAGCCGCTATTCTCCGACAGGATCGTGCGGCTGGCATTGGGCGTGTGGATATGGACCGGTGCCACATCCCTAGGATTGTAGATCGAGACCGCGCAGCGCATCGTGCTGGTGACCTGCAACCGCCCGCCGAGCCCCGGATTGGTCAGCAAAAACTGCTGGCGTTCGGCAAATTCGATCGGCGAAACATCGGCGCCGC
>Ga0306922_10004358_pt1 | contig 13401 bp, 10 predicted proteins | sample sta12Cox44000082_FD_203758 | JGI IMG/M metagenome (GOLD analysis project Ga0306922, IMG submission 203758) | Lab enrichment of tropical soil microbial communities from Luquillo Experimental Forest, Puerto Rico - statoxic.12C.oxic.44.000.082 (v2)... | ecosystem: Environmental > Terrestrial >... | reverse complement strand
CGCTAGCGCGACTCAAAGGTGCAATACCCCGGGACAGTTTAGGACTCGAGTCCTTCTGCTTCTTCAATGAAGGAGAGCAGGCGCTTCGTGCTAATTCCGAGATTCACAGCAGCCTCGGTGTGCTTCGCTTTCTTGGCCTGTTCGACCCGGCCCTGAAAATAGGAAACTTCCGATAGCGCAAAGCGCAGCGCCGATGCGAGCGCGCTTTCTTCGCCAGACCGCTTTCGGCCATCCATCGCAACCACGAGCAGCGCCCGTGCCACCACCGCCCGGCGCAAGTCTTCGGCCTCCTGATCGCCTGCGCTGACAAACGCGGCGACTTCCCAAGAGGACAGCAAAACTTTGGTGTCCTCCAGAACCACGGTCGACATCGAGCGGCCGCGCGATGGAGGCGCCGCAATCAACTGCTCCCAGATGGCTTCCATGCATTTTTCGGGATCGACTTCGGCTCCTGCCGGCTCCGCGGCCTTTGCCTCCGACTTGGGTGGGTGGTGAGCCGAGGCGGCAGCCTGGACTTGCTTGAATCCGGTTGTGGTACCTGATGCGGCCTGTTGTTTCCCTCCAGACGGAGCTCGGACGTCTCCCGCTGTATCGGCCTTGGGCGCCGACGCTGCGGGCGAGACCACTACTGCCTTCGAGACCGCTCGGGCCCTAACAGCTGCGCCGGACTTATTTGCCAGCGCCTCTTCGAGCACCGTGCGCACGGCGAGCAGTTGCTCGAAGGCTCGGTGAACCGAATTTTGTGTGTAGTCTTTTTGGAATGGCTGTTTCCAATTTTCGCCGAAGTAGCGAATCTGAGAAGTTGTTTCCGCCGCAGAAAACCCGGCGCTGCGGCAATCCACTGTTTTCACACCCAGCGCCTCCAATTCGTCGAGCGTCTTCGCGACTGCCTGCAGGTCCGCGTGCAGCATTCGAATGAACGCTCGCCTGAGTAGAAAATTGAAGCGGCAGAACGCCACCAGCGCGGCAGGATCGTAGAACATCGGCCCCGCCGAGTCTTTCAGCATGCGCCCCTGTTCTAAAAGTCCCTCCTCCATCAAATCGCGCAGGCTCTGACATCGCTTGGTTTTTTCGAGTATTTCTTCCAATGGTTCGCACCACTCGAGCGGGGTCGGATCGGCCTGCGCGAGCACAGGTTGCAAGACGCGGGCGACATCCTCGAGCGTGATTTCTTTGTGAACAAGCCCTTCTTCTTCCGAAGCGGAGAGCGCGAAGTACTGCACCAGAAGCAGATCGATTTTGTCGCGATCGGCGTCGCTCTTATCCGGCTTGCGCAGTTGGCGCTGAATCAGCGCGCGCAGACTGTCCTTATTTCCATTGAGAATTTCAGGGGGAAGCTGACGAAGCTGGTAGGCCAGGATCTTTTCGTCCAGCGCATCGAGCCATTTTGTGGCTAAGTCAAAAGCGGCGCGGGTGGGGCGGAGAGGAGGCAGCTCTCCAAGCGGATACGGCAGCGACGCAAGAGCAAATTGGGTGGCCAGAGCCGCATAGAGGGGATAGGCCAGCCGCGCTTCGCTCCATCGAACAGCGAGCTCTGCAGGGCTGGGGCCGCCTGCGTTCTTGGTCATCGGAACCGGAGCGTTGATTGTCGGCACTTTTGCAGTCATGGTTTGATGATCCAATTCCCGACTTCGCCGATGAACCGCGCGGCCACGGCTTTGCGGCCGTCGTAATAGCGCACCGCCACCACCATCGCACGGGCATCGAGCGATCCGTCGGAATTCACAAGACGCAGGCGGTCTTCAAATTCAAGCGGAAGCGCGGAGGCGAATAACACCTCGTGCGGCGTTCCAAATTCGATCACGGTCTGCTCCTGTAACCGCCGTCGGCCCGGGGACATCGCTGTCACGCGAACAGGCAGCCGCACACGAGAAGCAGCAGGGAAGAGTTCGGCCAGTTTTTCAACACAGCTCGGCTCGACCAAGGCCGATCCGGCTTTCGTCTCACGAGACACAGGTTGCCTTCCTGGTGTCTGCCATCCCCTGCCGCTTTCGCCGCGACCCCAGTGGATCGGACAGACCGATACGGACAGATACCTAACTGCACGGAGGCAGCCAAAAAAAGCGCGTCGGTCGGCCAAGTTTAACTGGTGTGTTTACTGGTGCTGGCTGCCAGCACCAGCTTGGTTCTGCGCGTGGCCGTCTCAGGCTGATACGAAACGTCTCAAGCCGGAACTGGAAAAAGCTGTGCCGCTGTAGGTGCCTGCAAGCCTAGGAGGTTCGCTCGACCAGTTCTTTGTGGGTCGTCCGCAGGGGAATTTGGTAACTCTTGAGTTTGCGGTAAAGAGTCGCGCGGCTAATGCCGAGCATTCTTCCCGCCAGGACTTTGTCGCCTTTGGCCTGCTCAAATACGCGCAGAATCGTCATTCGCTCCAACTCGGCGAGAGCTGTGGTGGAAACGTCCGCAATGTCCGCGCGGCCAATATCGACCTCCTGGTTGCCTAGCACCGCGGGCGGCAGGTCAGCGACGTCGATTGTGCGATGGTCTCCCAGAGCGATCGCCCGCGCGATGCAGTTTTCCAGTTCGCGCACGTTTCCCGGCCATTCACACTGCAAAAGACTCCTGACAGCTGTCGGCGTGACTTGGATGTTTTCACCCGGAGCGAAGCGGTCGAGAAAGCAATGGATCAGTTGAGGAATATCGGATTTCCGCTCGCGAAGACTGGGGATATGCACGCTGACGACATTTAGGCGAAAGTAAAGGTCCTTGCGAAATGTCCCCGCTCGATAGGCCGCTTCGAGATCGCGATTCGTCGCTGCAATAATACGGACGTCAATCGCCATTTTTTGATTACTCCCCACGGGACGAATTTCTCGTTCCTGCAACACACGCAACAGCTTTGCCTGCATTTCCAAAGGCAGCTCGCCAATTTCGTCGAGAAAAATCGTGCCGCCATTTGCGGCCTGAAAAAGACCGGTCTTAGCCTTGAGTGCACCGGTAAAAGCGCCTCTTTCGTGGCCGAATAGCTCACTCTCCATCAAAGTTGGCACTAGCGTTCCGCAGTCAACGGCAATGAACGGCATTGAGGCGAGCGGGCCCCGAAAGTGAATCGCGCGCGCGACGAGCTCTTTGCCCGTTCCACTCTCTCCTTGAATCAGAACGGGCGTGCGAGTGTCCTTCAAACGCGAGACCATGCGCAGTACATTCTGCATGTTCGCCGACGTTCCGATGATTCCTTCCAGCTGCATGTCCGCGCTGACGCGATCACGAAGGAACTGGTTCTCATTGACCAGGCGGACCTTCTCAGCCATGCGTTGAAGGAGCTGACGCAATCTTTCCACGCGAAACGGCTTTTCGATGTAATCGTAAGCTCCGTGCCGCATCGCTTCGACCGCAGATTCAATCGAGCCGTGCCCGGTCATGATCGCGACTTCCGTGCGCGGCAGCAGTTCTTTGATCCTGCGAAGCAGTTCGCCGCCAGACATGTTCGGCAGCTTCAGATCGGCCACAACAATATCCGGTTGCGACATTTCGATCGAGCCCAGAGCCGCCTCTGCCGTCTCTGCCTCGGCGCATGCGAAGGTAAGACCCTGGCCGACCGTCACACACAGCCGCCGGATGCTTTGCTCATCATCGACAATCAAGAATCGAAGCCGTTGCTGCTCTTTCATGTCGCCGTTTTCCGAAGTGCAAAAAGAAGCGGGATGCATTCGTTATTCCCTGTGGGCGCGTGGGTCACTGTGAGGCGAGTACCGCTTCCATCGCTTTCGTCGCGATGGGCAGTCTCACCGTGAAGGTGCAGCCGATTCCGTCGTCATTGTTCCGACCGGTAATTTCGCCTTGATGGGCCTTCACAATGCCGTAGCAGATGCTCAACCCAAGACCCGTGCCCTTGCCCACATCTTTTGTCGTGAAGAATGGATCGAAAATGCGCTCAGGGTGCGAAATTCCGGGGCCATTATCGCGCACCTCGATTTCAATCTGAGCGGCGCGCAAGGCAGTCGCAATTTCAATTCGCCCCGGCCGACCCACCTCGCGAACTGCATCATAGGCATTGTTGAAAATATTCAGAAACACCTGTTGTAGCTGGTGCGCATCGCCCACAAGCAGTGGAAGATCCTTCTGATAGGATTCTATTACCACGATCCGCTCGCTCGAGAAATCGTAGGCGCGGAGCCTCAGCACACTCTGCAAGACAGAGTTGATCTGTACAGGCTCGCGCTGGGCCGGCATGTGGCGCGCGAAACTCAGCAGGTTTTGAACGATTCCCCGAGTCCTCTGCGCTTCCTGGAGGATGACACCCAGTTCGTCTTTTGCGTCTTCTGGAACGTTTGGATTCTCCATCAGCAGATCGGCGAACCCGACGATCGCCGCTAGTGGATTATTCACCTCGTGAGCCACCCCGGAAACGAGCTGGCCGAGCGCCGCCATCTTTTCCGTGTGCATTAATTTCGCCTGAAGCTCTGCCGCATCGGTGATATCCGTCATCACAACAACAACGCTGTTGATCACGCCTTGCTCGTCTCGCATCGGGCTGAGGCTAATGGAAAACTGTCCGGTGCTGCCATTTCCGCGCAAAATCGGCATTTCCAGATTTTCGAGGGCGGTACCGCGAAGAGCGCGCCCCAGCGCCTCGGTGAACATCGGCCTCCGCGCAACCGGCACGATCTCGGCTAGAAGCCTGCCCAAGAGTGTTTCCTTTGGATATCCGGCTTCAAAACACCGGCGGTTCCCGTAGGTCACGACTCCAACTGTATCGACCACGAGAATCATGCTTTGCGTGTTGTTCAAGATGTTGCGGTTGAAGTCGCGCTCACGCCGATAGCGGCGTTCGGCTTCGCGGCGTTCGGTAATATCTTTAAGCACATGGACCGAGCGCGCCGACTCATCTTCACCGCCGTGAATGCGCGATGTAGAAACCAGGTACGTGCGGTCGGCCGCCAGATGAACAAATTCTTCACGCGAGGTGGCCATATCTCGGCAGAAAGGGCAGGAGCCGGGCCGCAAGGGCGTGGACAGCAGCCCGAGCATGCCGATATCGCTGCCGACGACGCCCGTGGGCGGCATGCACAGCAAGTCCGCCAAAGCACGGTTCAGCCGAAGTACCCGGCAAGCCTGGTCGTGCACCACAATGAAATCCGAAATTGCATCGACATCCTCAACCCATTGTTTCCGAGACCACTCCACGCGGGAGAACAGCTTCAAATTTTCAAGAGCCACAGATGCATAACCGGCCAGCCCGTCAAGGAGCCGTCGTTCGTTCCCCGAGAGCTCTCGGCCCAAATCCACTAGGCAGAGTATTCCCAGTAGCGCTTGGTCGCTTCCCCTGAAACGGACAAGCACCACGTCGCGCCAGCCCAGGGCGGCAGCCAGCTCGCTGCCCAAGATCGCCAATGGGGTTCCTGTCGAAAAAGCCTCGCTTACTCGGCTGGCCTGTTCTGCGAGCGCGGTCGCCAGTTGACGCTGAACCAGATACTCCCAGCGTTGAGACGGTCCGGTCAGCGAGGCGATCGTCCATTCCGAGTTCTTGCACAGGGCTAGGGCGGCCGCCCGCGCACCGAAGATTTCGGCCGTGTGCGAAGTGAGCCTCCGAGCGAATTCAGCTGTGCCGACCGAAGGGCTGAGCTCCCGAGTTGTTGCGGAAAACTGGGCCAGCAGTCCCTGAAAGGAACTGTCGAGGCGGGGGGAAACGGCCCGGACTCGCTTCAATGCACGCATGGAGGTTTGAGGTTGGGCGCGAACGCCTGTACACAACGAAGCTACGTTCTCATCTCATTTTGAGTCAAGGTAGCTGCCTATCGGGTTGCTGAAAAGGGCAATCCTGAAGTTGTCGCATCCTGAGACTCTCGGCCGGCTGTCAGGCGCTTACTGAGACGGCCCGCGATTCGGTCATCGTCAGCCTGATCTTTGGCGGATGAGGAAAATCGTGACGCTTCAGTCGCTTAGGCGTGACGGGGCAGTATCGACACCGGGAGGATGGAATCACTTCGACCTGGCATAGCCCGTGCAATTTCCGCGGCTGGGGTTTTGCGCTTGGGAGTAGGGAGGAGACGAACTGCGATGAGAAAGCGTTTCATAGCAACCGGTCTAGGGCTCGCGCTCTTACTGGGCGGATCTACTTTCGTGCCACGCAAGCTATTCGCCCAGGACTCATCTTCAGAGGATAGTAAGCGCAAGGTTCGCACCAGGGTGTTGCCGGAATACCCTCCGTTGGCTAGGCAGATGAATGTTACCGGCAAGGTGAAGATCGAAGCCACCATCAGCGCCGACGGACATGTGGTCGCCACGCGGGTCGTAGGCGGCAGCCCGCTGCTGGTGAACGCGGCCCTGGACGCGTTGAAAAAGTGGCGTTTCGAACCAGCTCCGAAGGACACATCGGAAATAATCGAGTTCGAATTCAACGGGCAGGGATCCTGAACTGCGCGCTGTGCGTGGTTAACGCCGCTGCGCGTGTCGGAGGCGTTTTCAGATGACCATTCGTAAGAAGCTGTTGTGGGGGTTTGGCGCTGTTCTGGCGATCATGGGATTCCTGCTGATCGTCAATATCTTTGCCGTCGTTCGCCAGTACAGCACACAAGATGCTGTACGGCAGACTCTCGCGGATGTGCAGGTAATTGAGAGCGTTCGCTACCAGATTATCCAAAATCGTCTAACGCTCAGCACTTATCTCCTAAGCGGCGATCTTCGCGACGAAGATAGGACAAACAAAGGCATTAACGAGCTTCAGGGGCTGTTGAAGGATGGTGAAAGCAAGGCGAGTGACGCTGCTCTGCGCACCACGCTTTCACAAGTTGAGGATAACGAGCACAGCTGGGCCGATCAGTTTTCCAAGGAGATGCTTGCCAAACGCCATCAGGTCGATGCCGGCGACGCTACCGTTTCAGACCTGCAAATCTTCTATTTGCAGCATGACCCATCGTCCTGGACGAACAAATCCGTCGCGATGCTAGACCAGGCGAACCGGGCCGTGCGTAAGGCGCAGGATGATTCGAATGCCAGCGCGTCATCGGCCACGCTTTCAAGCGCTATCGTCAGCATCACCGGCACGCTTCTTGCGGTTGTGCTTGGCGGGGTAATCGCGTTTAGAACCGAGAAGTCCATCACCGAACCGTTGGCACACCTGATCGAAGTAGCCCACGAAATTGGCAATTCCGGTGATCTTGATCAGTCAATCGATATCCATCGCCGCGACGAAGTGGGGCTGCTTGCAGAAAACTTCAACAGAATGATCACTCACTTAAAAGAGATGGCTTCGGTGTCTGCGGCCATCGCCGAAGGGCAATTGTTTGTTGCCGTGCAGCCGCGATCAAAGCAGGACACCATGGCCAAGGCATTCGCGCGAATGACCCACGGCCTCCGTGAATTGGTCCGCCAGGTGCGCGACAGCGCTTCGCAAGTCGCGAGCGCCGCCGGGCAAATGGCCAGCGCGTCGGACGAATCCGCCAAGGTCAGCGTCCAAGCCGCCTCCGCGATCGATGAAGTCACCAGCACGATGCACGAAATGAGCGTCAACGTACAAAGCGTGGTAAAGAACACGCAAGTTCAGGGATCGAGCGTTGCCGAAACATCCGCCTCTATCGACCAAATGGTGACTTCCATCCAGCGCGTCGCCGACACCGCCAAGCTGCTCGTGGACATCTCGCACCGCTCACGCGAAGAAGCTCGCACGGGTATGGTCACCATGGATAAGGCGACCCAGGGCCTGAACCGCGCCAACCAGTCCATTCAAGCTTCTTCGACCATCATCGACGCGTTGGGGCGCCGTGCCGATGACATCGGCAAAATCATCGAAGTCATCGACGATCTCGCGGAACAGACGAACCTACTCGCTCTCAACGCAGCTATTGAAGCGGCCCGCGCAGGTGAACATGGGCTGGGTTTCGCTGTCGTTGCCGAGGAGGTGAGAAAGCTGGCCGAAAAGTCCACGCAGTCCACCAAGGAAATCTCCGAACTGATCCAGGGGATTCAGAAGGAGGCTCGCGAGGCCGTCGAGAATATGGAAAAGAGCACCTCCACGGTTCAAGAAGGGCTCGTGCTGAATAAGGATCTCAGTTTGGCGCTCCAGAAAATTTCCGATGTAGTCTCGGAGGTCTACAAGTTCTCGCAGGAAATCGGCGCCGCAACCACCGAACAATCGAGCGGTTCGTCCCAAATTGCGAAGGCGACCAATCGCCTCACCGAAATCACTCAGGAGATCAATTCATCGGTCGAAGAGCAGGCCTCCGGAGCGCAAGCCGTGGTTCGTTCTATGGAACGCATGCGCGAGCTCGTGCAGCAGTCCACGTCGAGTTCCACCGAACTAGCGGCCGCCGCGGAGCAGATGTCGAAACTCTCTCGCACGCTGCTTGAGTCGATGGATCGTTTCGCGGTCGAGGATACCTATGCCGAGCAGCGACGCCGTGCACCACGCCGTCCGGCCCTGGCGCCCGAGCAACCGCCCGAGTCGGAATACGCCGAAGCGGTCCAGTCCTGACGGCTCCCTAAGGACCACATGGACAAAGAACTTCAAGTCGTCGGTTTTCGGATTGGCCGCGAGACGTTTGGATTACCCATCTCGATCGTTCGCGAAATCGTCCGCGTGCCGGAAATCACGTCGGTGCCCAATGCCCCGCACTATATCGAAGGCGTGATCAATTTGCGCGGTCGAATTATTCCCGTGGTGGATCTGCGCAAACGTTTCAGTCGGCAATCGCTTGAAACCAATAAGAAAAACCGGATCGTCGTGGTCGAGCTCGAGTCGCGGCTCGTCGGATTGTTCGTCAATTCCGCCTCCGAAGTGCTGCGGATTTCCCCTTCCGAAATCGATGAGCCACACAACGTTTTCAGGGAAGGCGAGCTGAACTACATCACGGGAATCGGCAAGCTGAATGGGCGGCTAGTCATCTTGCTGGATTTGAACAAGGTTCTGCAGCATGGCGAGCTGAACGGCCTCGATGAAGTGACGGACGCGATGGGATCGCTTACCCCGGCGGCGGCGCGATAGCGGTTTCTTACGGGCCACAGCAGTGTAGAGGTGCGAATGTCCACACTCACTACGCAGGTTCAGCTCAGCGAAGCTGAACTCAAGCTCTTGCAAACCCTGGTTTATCAAGAATGCGGGATGTACTTCGACGACCGTCGGACTCATTTCCTTCGCGACCGCCTGCAACGCCGGATGAAAGCCTGTCAGATCGACTCCTTCTACAACTACTACCGACTGCTCACTAGCCGCGAAGGCAAGCAGGAACTGACCGCTCTGCTCGAAAACCTTACGGTCAACGAAACGAGCTTCTTCCGAATTCGCCCGCAATTGGACCTGTTCCAAAAGGTCGTTCTTGAAGACCTCCTCAAGCGCAAGCAGGAGCGGCGCGACTGGTCCATCCGCCTCTGGAGCGCGGGCTGCTCAACGGGCCAGGAGCCGTATAGTCTCGCCATCTTAGTCTGCGACGCCTTGGCTTACTATTATCTGCGCAATCCGCTGCCATTTGACATGCCCACGCCCAAACCGTTGATTCCGCCGCCGTGGAAAGTAGAAATCGTCGCTTCCGACATCAATTATTCCGCTTTGCTGGTTGCTCAACAGGGCGTCTACACCGAAGCGCAGATGGAACCTGTCGACTACACTTGCCGACTCCGCTATTTCGACAAACTCGGCGACAAGTATGTAGCCAAGCCGGCGCTGCGTAGCTTGGTTCAGTTCGATTTTCACAATTTGAAGACGGAATACCTACCGCTGCGCAACGACGCCATTTTCTGCCGTAACGTGATGATCTACTTCGATGAAGCGGAACAGAAGAGACTTATTGAGAAGTTCCATCGCTGTTTGAATCCCGAAGGTTATCTGTTCGTCGGTCATGCCGAGAGTCTTTTTGGTCTCACTACAAAATTTCACATGATCCATCAGCACAACGCGACCGTGTATCAGCGAATCGAAGGGGCCGCGCAGTGACTTTCTCCTCCGACGAACACGCCTCCGAACTCCGCGAACTCTTTTTCGAGAGTGCCGAGGAGATTCTTCAGCGCATGAACGAGGCTGGCCTCGCTCTCGAACAAGCCCCGGGCGATCTCGAGCAGCTGCGAGAGGTTCGCAGGGCAGTCCACACGCTAAAGGGAGATTCTGCAGCCTGCGGCTATCGCCAGCTGAGCGAATTGGCTCACGGCCTGGAAGACGTGTTGACTCCGGACATCGCCCAGCAACACGCCGGTCGCATCGCCGAGGTCATACTTACAGCGGCCGATACCTTCCACGAGATGCTTGCGGCCTATCGAAACAATCTCCAGCCACCGGCGGGCGGCGCTCTCAGAGACCATGTCGACCGGCTTCTGAACAAGCCCGCCGCCGAGCCGGAAAAGGCACCCGTCGAAGCACGGTTTGAATGGTCTGAATACGAGCGATTGATGATCGCTGAAGCCATCCGCCGGGGAGACAACGTTTACAACGTCGCTCTGCGGCTCGATTCTGAGACGCTTCTTCCAGCAGCTGCATTTGAATTGGCCCGCAAAGCGCTTGAGAGTGCGGGCAAGCTTCTGGCGCTGCGACCCGAAGCCGCCCAAACGGCGCAAGATGCGCGCTTGATCGAAGCGGCGCTTTCTACGAAAAAAACGGCGGATTCGATTCGCAAGCAGTGCCATGTGCCAGCCGTCGTGGAGCAGATTTCCGTCGAACGAACACCGGTGTTGCCGTCGCCGGGACGCGATCTCCTGGAAATTCTGGTCGAGTCCGAAGCAGCTGCTGTGACTGCCGGCGGGAGAGCTCCCCAAGAGGCCGCCCAGTCGCGAGACGAGCGGGACGAGGAGTCCCACGAAGTCTCCACGTCGACCGGACTCGCGCATGCCGCCTCGGAGAACACCCTTCGCGTAGATGCCGGTCGCATTGATACGGTGATGAACTTAGTTGGCGAGATGATCATCGGGAAATCGATGCTGCAGCGGGCGATCAACGAATTCGACCGGCGGCACCCCAAAGATCCAATGAGAGCGAGGCTGGGTGACGCTCTCGGATTTCAATCTCGCGTCCTCAATGAGCTGCAAAAATCGGTAATGAAAATCCGCATGGTATCCGTGGAGCAGTTGTTTCGCCGCTTTCCACGCATCGTGCGGGACGTCGCGCGCTTGCGAAACAAAGAAATCGCCCTCGAAATCATGGGCCAGAACACCGATCTCGATAAGAGCATTCTGGACGCACTGGCTGATCCTCTGGCCCATATCGTCCGCAACGCCGCGGACCATGGAATCGAAACTGCCGCCGAACGGGAGGCCGCAGGGAAACCCGTGCGGGGCACCATTTGCCTGAACGCTTATCATGACGGCGATCAAGTGGTGATTGAAGTCTCTGACGACGGTCGTGGGCTCGACCGCGACAAGATCGTTCGACGCGCCATCGAGCGCGGCCTGCTCGCAGCCGAAGCGGCCGCCCAACTGAATGAGTCGGAAGCCCTGCAACTGGTTTTCGCGCCGGGTCTCAGCACCGCTGATGAGGTCACCGAGATTTCAGGCCGCGGCGTGGGATTGGACGTGGTCAAATCTGCTCTGGCCGATTTGAAAGGTAACGTAGAACTCGAAAGCCAGCCCGGCAAGGGAACGACGTTTCGCCTGATGGTTCCCCTCACCCTCGCGAGCATTCAGGCGCTGCTCTTCCGGGTGGGTGGGCGACTGTACGCCGTGCCACTTGCCTCCGTGGCCGAAATCACGCGAATCACCGAAGGCGAAGTTCACCGCGTCGATGACCGCGAGGTCTTTCAATTGCGCCAGCAGGTTTTAACGCTCGCTCGCTTAGAACACCTCGAGCCGAGCGCTGCGGGCAAGCAGGCCAAACGCCTCTTTGTGATCGTGATCGCTTCCGGGGGAAGACGATTCGGGCTCGCTGTCGACAGCCTCATGGGCGAAGAGGAACTGGTCATCAAGGCTCTGGAAGATCACCTCATCACATCTCCGCTCGTAAGTGGGGCGTCGATATTGGGCGATGGCACCGTCGTTTTGATTCTCAATGTGCCGGCCGTGGTCTCGCACCTTTCGAAGGTGCCGGTGCTGGAGGCCATCGCGTGAGCGAACGAATCCGCGTGCTCGTCGTCGACGACTCAGCTTTGATGCGCAAGCTGATTCCGCAGATTCTTCTGCAAGACGCCCGAATCGAAGTCGTCGGCACGGCCATGGACGGCTTCATCGGCCTGCGCAAGATTGAAGACCTGCGCCCGCATGTCGTTACGCTCGATGTTGAAATGCCGCGGATGGATGGCCTCGAGATGCTTCGGAAAATAATGGGCAAGCATCGGGTGCCGGTGATCCTTGTGAGCGCGCATACCAAACAGGGCGCCTCACTTACTCTGAAAGCACTCTCGCTCGGGGCGTTCGATTTCGTCACCAAACCGGAGGATGCCGCATCCGGGCGCATGGCCCTGATTGCCTCCGAGCTTGCGCTGAAAATCAAAGTCGCTGCGGCTTCGGGCGCTCCTAAGATGATCATCACGCTGCCAACCTCGAAGCAAAAGCAGCAACGCCCCTATTCGACGCAGCCGCGCTGGCCGTCGCGCATCGTGGCAATCGGCATTTCGACCGGGGGGCCGAACGCACTTCAATATCTGCTCTCGCAGCTCCCTGAGGACTTCCCGGGTTGCTTGCTCATTGTGCAGCACATGCCGGAAGGATTTACGGAGATGTTCGCGCAGCGGCTGCACGAGTCTTCCGCAATCGAAGTGAAGGAAGCGCAATCCGGCGATCTGCTCGTGGCGGGACGCGCGCTGGTCTGCCCCGGCAATCGCCATATGAAAGTGCGCCGCATGGAGCATGGAGATGTAGCGATTCTCGTCGATCAGCCGCGGGTCAACGGCCACCGGCCCTCGGTTGACGTTCTGTTCCACTCAGTTGCTCACGAGTTCGGCAACAAAGCGATTGGTGTGCTGATGACCGGCATGGGCGACGACGGCGCTGCCGGGCTGGCGGCCATCCAGGCCGCGGACGGCCTCACCATCGCGCAGAGCCCGGATACCTGCATCGTCGACAGCATGCCGAGATCGGCGATCGAACGTGGCATTGTATCCAAGATTGTTTCTCTGGCGGCCATCGCCGGCGTGCTGCAAGCGAAGTGTGCGGAGCGTCCATCGTCAGAGAACAGCTACGGGGAAACAGGGGGACCCATCCCCGTGGCAGAAGTATCCTCGCGAAGGAGGCTGTCATGAGGCAATTCGAACCACTGACTCGAAAGGACAACCAGCCTGTCCGCTATCTCATTGTCGACGACTCGGTCTTCGCGAGGAAAAGCCTCGCCAAGATGGTGGAGTCGTTCGGTGGCGCGCTCGCTGGAGAAGCAGGAGATGGCTGCGCGGCCATCGCTGAATACGCACGCGTGAAGCCGGATATTGTTCTCATGGACATCACCATGCCGCAGATGGAAGGCATCGAAGCGGTCGAGCGCATCGTCCAGGAGCATCCCGAGGCCCGTATTGTGATGGTCTCTTCGGTCGGCTACCAGGACAACATTCTGGC